>Ga0209232_1000116_pt1 | contig 48582 bp, 55 predicted proteins | sample ETNvirenome_2_60_FD_184066 | JGI IMG/M metagenome (GOLD analysis project Ga0209232, IMG submission 184066) | Marine viral communities from the Pacific Ocean - ETNP_2_60 (SPAdes) (version 2) | ecosystem: Environmental > Aquatic > Marine > Oceanic | place: Pacific Ocean | collected 2013-06-22 | reverse complement strand
ACTCATAATTACTTCCTATTTAGCCCTCTGTATGTAAATGATATATCTACTAATTTGAAATCTTTACATGTTGTATTTGTTACATAACCAGGGTCCCAACAAACTTTTATTTGCACCTTAGTACCTATAGACTTTTTAGGGAAATCAAAGTGCTGTTGTAATAACTTCTTGTTTGTCTTTTTCAGGATATGCCCTGAGTAGTTTTTATAAAAATCTTTATCTTTAAACTTCGTCCATGTGTTTTGATTATCAATCTTAAAGTAGACTCCCAATGGAGATAATCCATTACCATGTATTGCGTAAGTTAAGCTACACCTACTAAAACTTTTAGTCATAGAAGGGTCATTAAAATCAAACAGCTTTGTTTCCAAATTGGAATTAGACTGAACATTCTGTCTTGTTTTTGATGTTGTTTTAATTACTAATGCCATTATGCGTTCGACATGTTTTCGCCTGCGTCTGTCTCTATTGGAGCTTCATAAGCATTATATTTATTATTTCTATCTTTAAAGCTTGGTCTATTACTACTACTTTCAGTAACTGAATCATCTCCAGTACCTATTTGAGCCCATAATAAATGACCTGATGCATCATTAACAAACCCAGTTTTCTGGTCTGAAGAATACATTTTATCAGTCTCTGTAAATGCCCTTGTATTAAAGCTATATATTAATGTCTTAGGATTGTTTACAACATCTTGACAAATATGAACTTGATTCCAATATGCATCATAACCTACATGAGTTCTTTCATTATAAAAGGTTTCCCATACACGCTTACTTATAGTACTTCCTTGTTGGTTTTCTGTAAGTTTATCTAGCTTTTGACCATCGTAAGTATAGATACCACTTCTACTTACCCATAAAATACCATAAGGTGTTTTGCATATTTGGTTATCTCCATCTACACCTACATGGTCTATAGTCCTTTCAATAACTTCTCTTGATTGACCATTTTCTAAAATCTTTACGCCCATAATGGTTAGAGACCTCTTCTTGAATTGAAGTAGTTTATTACCTGCTACAATCAAACAAGTAATTTCATCTCCATCATTAATTGTGGCTTCTATTAAGTTATCTACAGAAACAGTATCATACATACCTACCGCAGATTTAACAATACCATCTGGATAATATGTTAATAAGTTGTCTGTATTCTCTAATCTAACATTACCATAGTATGCTCTCCTGTTAAATACACAGGATGTTTTCCAACCTGAACCTAGATTTCCAAATCCAATAGGTATATCATGTCGTATTCCATACTTATGAAAGAAAGATATTGCAGGAGGAGTAGTATATATTAATGTTTCAGCTAAAGAATGTGTGTCATCTGACTGAGAAAACCAGGCATTAGGATGACTAACGCCATCTCCATCCACATATTGATGGTCATGTAATGGTTTCCAATCTCCAGTAGCTTCAGAACGCCATCCTTTTGCTAAATCTATCTCAGCTAATTGTAGTAAGTTATTTGCATCATAATCTGTAAACCTTCCCCATATTTCAATGCCTTTTAATCTTGCGTTAATTAACCCAGTAGAGCCATCTCCACTTACTAATCTTCTACCTAATGCAAATCCTATTCCTAAAGCGCATTTTGTATCAGCATCTACTTGAGGAGTCATAGAAAACTCTTTTATTTCTACTGCATTACCTGAGTTTTTATATGTTTTAAACTTTTGAGGCTGACTTATTGCACCTCCTACATAAGTATAATTCCACCATACTTCAACTATCTCTGCTTTTCCAAAACTACCATCCATTAAGGAGTGTCCACTTAAATCACTACCATTCTGCTGTTTGCCATCTATCCATTCTGCAAATACTTTTATTCCTTGCTGATGGGGGCTATACTCTCCGTGCTGTGGGAAATCTATGGTTACTTCACTTGGACTATCTTCTTCATATTTAAAATTACTATATGTTTCGTAGATAGTATGTAGCCATTGTCCTTCTAAGTTTCCACTATCATGTATCTTAGTATAAGGTGTAGGCATTACATCGTCTTCGTAGAATCCACCTTGTGGGTCACCTTGGTCATCTACATTGAAATTTCCATCTACATACACATGATTGTTTAAATCTAAATACCCAAACCACTTAGGTTTATTATTTGTATAAAAATTCTTATCTGAAACTCGTAGATAACCTTCTGCGTCTGAAAATGCCAATGCAGTATTCTGTGATACATTTGTATCGTTTCTTAAATCAAGATTCCAATCGTTCCATTCATCAGCATCTATTCTATAAACTGCAACTTGAGCATTTTGTCCTGCTACAGCTAATAAATTATCAAAAGACTGACCTGTTGTTAATTCTACATTTGCTTCTCTAACTGTTTGTTGAGCAGTTACGCTTTTAATACCATAAGGTGTAGGGGTATTTACGTCTTGTTCAAAGGTTACTTTTTCTCCATCATCAGCCCAACTAAACTTAAATGGTGCTAAATCAGCATCATTGTTTAATTTCGCTTCTAAGGCACTAAAAAGACCAGTCCTTATATCATATGCATCCTGACCTATTTCATGCTCAAATGAGGCTTGTAGAGTCTTTTCTTCGGTATGTTCTGAGTTAGAATGAAATACTATAGTAAGTTTGTAGTTTACATTCTGATTATTAGGTACATTTTGTAATTCGTAGGTCCATTCAGAAAAAGCTCCAAACTGCTTATATTCATCAAACACATCTGACCAAAACATAACCCATTCTTCATCATTTTCTTCCCATCCATCTACATTGCCACTCTTATTAATCATATTTCCATCTGCTTCACCCATCATATTTGCTGTAAGTACTTCATTTGCCAAAGGAAGGGTTAGCATCTCTTCAGTAGGAGTCCCTACTAATCCAAATTCTCCAAAACCTACACTTGGATTTCTTTTTGGAGTCCAAAACTGAGCACCACTCATAGAACCTTGTAGGTTTACTAACTTTATATTCTTTCTACCCCAATATTCATGAACAATACCAAATCGCATTACTCTTCCAGTATCGTCATCATCTGCAGTAAATCCCTCTCGCCCTATAAGAGCGCTTAAATATGGAGTGTTAAATCTTGCAGTATCCGTATCATCAATATTTAGATTAATCCATTGCGTTGTTTCTGTACTAAATGAAATAGGAAAGTAGGTGCTTTGGTCAAAACTTTCTGGGAAACCTTTTTGAAATGTGCCCATTTGAGAATGAGTCATGTATTTCCACTCAGAAATATTATTATTGTAATCATCAAAAGCTTGGTCATAATTAGAGCCAGAACCATCATGTGTTCTAGTATTCCAAGCATGAATATGCTCTTCAAGTTGCTTAACTGTTTCTTGTTCCCTTACAAAAGTTTCACTTTTTCCACCACCAATACTTCCATCAAGAAATATAGCATCTAAAGGCATATCATTATCAGCATCTACTATACCTATAGTTTGCTGTAGGTTAGCTTTCATATTTGTTGTAAAAAACAATGTTCTAGCCTGATAAGCTTTCTGTACTTCTGTTACTACTGGGTCTACTATAACACTTGAATCTTGTGGAGTAAGAATAGATAAATGCATATCTGTAGACCATGCATGAATATTCTTAGACTTAATACTAGGTAAGTCCACTACAAAATCATTGGTAGATTTACTTTGAACTGCAGGGACAGTAGACAGTTTTCCAATGCCATCTGCTATGAGATTATTACACTCAGCTAACTGATTGTTCTTTAGGTTAGATGAAGCATAACCTTTAACTATGCCTCCACTAAAATCACTAACTAATTCAGTTAATTTAGCCACTTATAACATCTCCTCCATATGTTGTGACACCTTTGACAATATCCAACACCACAAGATTAAAATTGCCGTTTGCAAAGATATCCAGAATACCAACATTGTGAGTCCAATTAGTAGGACGTCCACTAAGATAATCTTTTGTCATATCTGTTAAACATCCCATTGAATACGCCATGTGCGGTCCACTAATGTGGGTGATAACTGCTTTTTGGCTGTCGTGTGTGTGACCATAGATGATGTTGCATCCCATTTGTAATGCGTGAGTTCTTGCATGGGCAATTCCCATGTAATGTCCTCCGTGGTATGCGTATAATTTGCTTCCAAACACTTTAATGACTTTACCATACGGAGCCCATTTATATCCTCGCTCATCAAATTTGAAGGCTTTTCTTGAGGTGTAATCTTCAAGGTATGGGTTTTCATCGACAAAGTAGTCGAACCATTTTTCATGATTTCCTTGGGTAAATTGTTTTTTCTTACACCCCACTTCTTCCAAAACTTCATCAATTCTATCCAAACCAAGATTCCCCTGCTTAATTTCTTCATCAATACTGGGAAGTTGGTATTCCAATGGTGGACGCTTTTTCTTACGCCATTGCCAATGGGAAACGGATTCGCCATCAATTACATCTCCTAATAGTAAGAATGCTGATGGTTTTACTTTTCTTAATACGTTTAAAGCACATTTAAATGCCTTCTCATCGTGGTTGGGAAAGTGGATATCTGGAAAGATAACTACTTGTTCTTTTATTTTCATATAACCTCTTAGTTTTGCCCACGATTAATCCAATAATTCAAAATGAACTAAATCGTCAAAGGAATTGTCCTTGGTTGTGCGTTGCCCTTTGTAGAGAGATGAGGCATTCCAGTCCCCTCCCCAACGAACCTTATAGCCTAGTCTATTTGCAATCGCTAAAACAAAACCTCCAAGATAGTGAAAGTCATCTCTTGCTTTCCAATCTATAGGGTATGGAGCAATATCTACTGCATGTCCTTTTACATGCTTTCCAAACTTTGTCTTGCTCTTACCTTGCTCAACCAATTCATTCTGCCTCTCCTGAGACCGAATTCCTTCAATTACTGTTATGTCAAAGTATTTAACCACTTCTTCTAAGAGGTGAACCAGTCTTTGGTCCACCCCTTTGAGTCTTGATTTACTTCTTTTACCTAGTCTTGGCATTATATTGTTGTTATTAACGCAAAGAGAATCAAACCTAGCATCCACCAAAGTGGATTCCAGAGTTGGTCTCTTTTACGCACCTAACTTCTTGCCAATAACTGCACAAATGATTTTCCAAAGAGCATTAAGTAGTTTCTCTTCGGTTTTCTCATTTATGAAAGGAATATCTATTTCCTTATTTAGTTGTGTGATTAAGTCTCCTTTGACTTCATCATCAAGTAACCATTCTGCCATCATTTTAGCAAACATACACTTCTCCTTAATTAAAGTATTTCATTACGAGGTTGACTATTATGGGCATTCCAATAATTGCTATTGTGCCTATAGTTCTTAATTCTATGATTGTAGATTCATGTTCAGCTACTTTACCATTCAGTTTTTCTAAATGTTTTTCTACTCTATGTAGCATATTAAATATGGTGCGTTGTCTTTCATCAAACTTCACCATCATTGCGTATAAATCTTTATTTCGATAATCGTCATGTGCAGGCATTAGTGTTTCCCATTAACTCTACTGAGAGAGCCCTTTACTTCTGAGACCTGATTATCCAGGTCGTTTATATTCCTATTTAGGTCGTCAAATTTTCTATCCATTCTCTCATCAGCTTTATTCCACCTTTCAATCAATTTGATTACCATGCCTTCCATGTTTTCAAGGGTTTCAGATTGCCCCTTGTTCTCTACTTTTAAATTTTGTAATGAATCTGCCTGCTCGTTGCCTCTTTTGTTCATAGAATACACCATGAACACAAACATTGCGCCCACCACGCCTATCATTCCTGCTTCTGAATAAACCGCTAAAAAGTCCACTACTTACCTCTTTTTTTCTTCCCCCATGAAAGAGGGTTGATGTTGAATTCTTTTTCATAAAAGGCGAGTTTTTCAGTTAGCTCTAATGTTTCCTTTTCTGCTTGTGCAATATGTTTATCAAGTAAGTTTTCAATTTCAACATTCGCATTAACCATCTCATTTTCAAGTGTTTTAATACGAACTTCAATTTGCCAATACCCGTAAACGAGCCCTGCAATAAGCAAGCAGATTTGTCCGAGCCATTTTATATTTAATGATAACACATAGTTATCGTCAATTAAGGCTCCTCTATAACTCCTTGCCGTCTTCGGTTTTGATTGGTCCTTCAATTACTTCTCCGTTCAGAGATTTTGTTAACAGACCCATCCAATATTCACGACCACCTGCCATTTGGTCTACATTGAACTTTGCAGATGCTAGTTTATTGTCCAAGTCAAGGACGTGATTAAAGTAAAACTTTTCCTCGTCTTTTAACTTATCCCACTCATAGTCTTTGCCATCTATGTTAACAAATCCGTCCTTTCTCTTTTTGGATTGCTTAGGTTTTGACATACTATTCCTTATTTTGCTACGTTTTCGATTTCAATTAACTCTGCTTTTAAGTCCTCTATCATAGCTTCAGTAGCTGTTTTAGAGTCTTCAAGCATTGCTATATCACCTTCTACTTGTTCGTAAGTTTTTTCAACTTTCATCGTAGTAGATTTGGTCTCTTTTACTTCAACAGAACTGGCTTTCCAGTTATCTGCATCAGTTTTTTTTGTATAGGTTTTAGCCATTACAACATTCTCCTGTTTTACATTTACATTTAGATTTTAAAGTTTCCACTTCGTTTTTCAATTCTTTTATGGATTCAATTAGGTAGGGAATCATACCTTGATAATTAACACTCTTATAACCTTCTTTATCTTCAGATGTTAATTCAGGTAAGACTTTCTCGACCTCTTGAGCAATAACACCAAAATCCTGGGCATTATCATCTTTCCATTTAAACTTCTTACCTTCTAATTTAGAAACCTTGTCTAGGGGTGTCTCAAGGGGTTGAATATCTTTCTTTAATCTTCTATCTGATTTAGACTGTGCTAACTTTCCATAGGTAACAGTACCAGTCACAGTTAAGTCTCTGTCCATCTGAACATTCTGCTTAAATGTTGAAGTACTATTCGCTAAAAAAGTACCATTAGCTTGAGTGTTTTTAAAGATTACATCAGCATTAGATGCTACATCTTGACCAATACTAAACTGTGTGCCTGATAATGTGACACCAGTACCTGCGCTATAAGTAGTATTTGTATCTGTGTTAACTACTGTACAATTAAAGGTAGTTCCAGATAGGGACATTCCAGTTCCTGCTGTATAAGTAGTATTCGTATCTGTAGTCTTATACCCTGCACCATTCGTTAATTGATTGTTATTTGTAGGTATAGTTGGTTTACCACTTAAAGAACTATATTGTATATTTGCACCAATCTGTTTTCCAAACTCTGCAGGAGTATAATATCTTATGTAGCCATCGTAACTAGCATAAATCCTAGTCATGGTAGCATTTGTTGAACCACTAGTAGTATGTATCCAACCTTGGTTTAGGTATCCATTACCATCAGTTCTTACTATTCTATTTGCTTGATTGTTTACAGTTCCACTTGTAATGCTTAAACCACTCAACCTACTAGAGTCGTATGCTGTACCTGATGTCGTGAGATAACCAGATAATGACTGATGAGATGTTAGATAGTTAGGGTTTGAACTTGGAACCCATGAAGGTGTTTTATCAGCATAAGTAGATATATTTCCACTACTAATCATTGTTTTCCAACCACTCCAACTGCCACTATATCTAGTTCTATAACTTACATTTCCACTATAATATGGAATAGCAAATTGAGTCATGTTGCCATAACCATCATTTCTACTATATTCAAAAGTAAATGGATGGTAATAATTACTAGTAGCCTCTGGACCATTTGTAGCATTACCTAGTAGTAATGTATATCCACTACCACTAATTGCATTTGAACTATGGTTCCAGTCTAAAGTCCCTGCAGTAGTTACTGCACCAAAACCACCAATAAGGCGATTATTAGACCCTATTGTTACTTGACCAGTAAATGTAGGAGATGCTTTTGTTGCATAAGCACTTAAAGATTGATGACTGGTTAAATAACCTGCACTTCCATGGTTACCCCAACCATATGCAGTATTCCAATTACCACTATTACCACCACTAGCATCAACTTGACCGCCCACTATAAGGTTATTACCTTTTAGCCTCATGCATAAAATTGTATTACTATCTACTGCTCCATTCGTAGTAAGTCTAGGATATTTATCAGAGGCATTACCCATTAAGAAAGCTAATGAACCCCAATCTTGACCATAAGCATTTGTTATCGCAAATCTTCTTTGTGCACCTGTCCAACTAACATAAGAGTCAAATTCTAAAAATCCCTCTCCTGCTAAATATCCACCACCACTATAAGGAAGTGAATGCCCTCTGAGACTTACTATATTAGGAGTGGATTGATGACCAGTTCCACCTAAGATAACTTTACCAGCGTCTATAGTTACTGTATCTGTTCCACGATAAGCAACAATATTATCCGTAGCTACATTTCCACCTATATAAATGTTAGAACTAAAGGTTTTATTTGTTGTAAAAGTTTCACCAGTACCACTTAAAGTTGCATATCCAGACAAACTTTGATGACTTGTTAAGTAACCTACTTTACTATGGTCTCCCCATGTGTAAGCTGAGTTCCAACTTGTAGAATCTCCACCACTTGCAGTAATTGTTCCAGTAGATTGAAAGTTTACATTAGCTCTTACTAAAGAATGGTCGCCAAGTACATCAAACATCCTTTTCCAAGAACCTGCAGTATTGTTTGTCCAAATAGATGTATGAGCTTGACCTACATCTATTGCACTATATGCTTTATTTTGTACACCATACCAAGTAGATACATCAGATTGCCCTGCACCACCATCAAAATAAACAGCCCTTGAACTTCCACTAGGAGCAACAAAAGCATTATTAAATTGTGTTCCTGCAGGAGTATTATCTGCACCAGTTTGTCTTATGTTTGATAAATGATTATTGTCAGTTGGTAAGGTAATAGAATTACCACTACTTATTGTAAGGGTCTTACCAGATATAGATAATGTTTGACTATCAGTTTGACTCTTTAAGAATCCTTGGCTGTTTACCCAAGATTGGGTTGCATACCCAGATAAAGATTGATGAGATGTTAAATACTTTTTGCCCTCTACCCATGATTCAGTTGCATAACCACTTAAAGATTGATGACTTGTTAGATAACCACTACCATTAGTTAATTGATTATTGTTAGTAGGTATATCAGTAGTCCAAGCAAGTGTTTTCCAAGCATTCCAACCTGGCTGATTATAAAATGTGGACCTAGTATAAACTCTTTGGTCTTGACCAAAAAGCATATGACTTCTTGAATGACCAGATTGTCCATAAATATCGAGTATTGTACCATAATTACTTGGTGAGCCACTCGCATAATCATTGTAAACATACCATAGTTTCAATGACATTGGATTATTATTAGACTTTGAATTGGTGCTATCACTTGCCCAAAGACTTCCATAATCATTAAGACTAAACTTGTACTGATTTATCCCAGTTCCAGTAAGATATGTATTTAAATCGCCATTTCCATACCCTGTATAACCCTGGGAAGTAACCCATGATTGTGTAGCGTACCCAGATAGAGATGGTATAGTTGGTTTATTTGATAAATCATTGTAGCTACCACTAAATGTTGAGTATTTTTGGTTCTGAACCCAAGACTGCGTAGCGTAACCACTTAATGACTGATGACTTGTTAGGTAACCTGCTGATGCATGGTTACCCCAACCATACGCTGTGTTCCAATTACCACTATTTCCATCTGAATGAGTATGGATTCTACCACTATTATCCCAATAAGAATCAGTCCCAGATACACCAACATAAAGTTTAGTAGCACTATCTGTTGCTACAACATGAGGCTCAGAAGTATTTGCATGAGAATATAGTAATAGATTTTTATTGTTGTTACGATTCTCAAGTCTTAATCTGGAATGAGACCCACTATCAATCATGATATTAGCATCCCAACCACCATCATTATTTGAAACATTGTCCCCTACATATAAAAATGGGGTACTAGCTTTTACATTAACTTGACCAGTAAATGTTGCTCCACTTAGATTAGCCTTTCCACTTATGTTTTGATGGCTAGTTAGATAACCTGCTCCATTAGTAAGCTGATTGTTATTAGTAGGGATAGTAGGCTTGTTAGATAAATCGTTATAACTACCGCTAAAAGTAGAATATTTAGCATCGGCATGGTTTCCCCATCCATAGGCAGTATTCCAATGGCTACTATTACCACCACTAGCAGATATCTGACTTGATGAGGTTATTGTATTAGCAACAGTAAGCGTATGTAAATTGGTAGTAGCATTGGTTTGTATGTAATAAGTAGTCTGATTATTGTCGTAGGTCTTTCCATTAACTTGCTTTCTCCAATCCCAAGCACCCCACTCACTAGAAAGAAATCCATAATTATTATGTGCTGAACCATACATCTGTAATACAAAATCGCCATTATTGTCTGAAAGATATATTCCACCATAGTCTGTTTGAGATGATTGAATTTCAAGACCCCCAGGATGACCCATGAGTCTAGACATAGCAGTATGTGTACTTGTATTTATATTTCCAGTAAATGTTGCACCAGATAAATTGGCTTTTCCGCTAATGTCTTGATGACTGGTTAAGTATCCTTGTTTACTATGGTCCCCCCATCCATATGCAGTATGCCAATTTGTAATTTGAGTAGAACTAAAATGATTCTCACTCCATTGCTTAACCCAACTACCCCAAGTGGAACTATTTGTACTTACTCTTGTCCAAATATTGTTATTGTCTGTGAATCCTATTTGATGTGATGCACCCCCACTAGAATCGCTCCAAGGATTAAATTGCATAACTCCATGATATGTATTTCCATCACTTAATCCATCAGCAGAGTTGCCCTTAAAATCCCACCTAACTTGTTTACCACCATTATAAGGCGAGACTACAGTATTTCTAGTATCGTTTACAACACCATATCGTGCATAATTAATTATGCCACTTGATGTTAAAAAACCCGCATCATTGACTAAATGGCTAGTGTTGCCAGGTATCGTTGGCTTATTAGTTAGGTCATCATATGAACCACTAAAATTTGAATAGGTAGGTAAAGATATACTATTACCTCCGCTAATACTTACTGTACTGCCACTTATTGATAATTGCTGTGAGTCTGTTTGGCTTGTTAAATATTTTTGGTTTTGTACCCAAGATTGCGTTGCATAGCCAGATAAACTTTGATGAGAAGTAAGGTAACCGCTCTTGCTATGGTCTCCCCATCCGTAAGCAGTCTGCCAATTATTAATTGAAGTTTGGCTAAAATCGTGTTCAGACCATTGCTGATACCAACTACTCCACGTGCCATTATTTTGACCTCTAACATACATCCTACCACCGATTCTCCAGTCTTGTGCAATTTGAGTTTGCCAATTTGCACTATATGCCATTGTCATTAATGAATGGTCTGTTCCAGGTGGTTTATTAGTTGCACTAGATGCAGAATAGTTAAAAGTTGCACCTGTGTTATCGCCTGCTGTATCTGGTGTACTTGTGCCTCTAACAGCAAGCACACTATTTACAACATGAGTTGGTTTACTGGTAAGTGAACTATAGCTTAATCCAGTTATAAACCCTGCTCCATTAGTAAGCTGATTGTTGTTTGTGGGAATAGTTGGCTTATTTGATAAGCTATTGTAGTTACCATCGAATAAAGACGGCTTATTAGTTAAAGAATTGTAATTGCCGTCAAATAAAGTTGGCTTATTAGTTAAGTCATTATAAGATACGCTACCTACAGATGTTATATAACCTGCATCATTAGTTAATTTAGATACGTTATCGCCATCTACCAGTAATTTCTTATAACTTGGCATTTAGTTTCTCCGTTTCCTTCTCTAAGGCTTTTTGAATTTTTTCATATATCTTAGCAAACATTATTGCATGTTCGCCTTTTATTGTAGCACCTGCCAAAGATGCCAAAATCACATTAAGCTCTTCTCCCTTTAGTTCAACCTTCAAGGAGCCCTCTGTGGATTTCTCCAAGTTTTTGAATAACATTATACGCCTGTTCTATTTCACTACCTTCAAAAGTAGATTTGCTAATAAGTTTTAATAGGAAATCCGTATCCCTAACCCCAAGCTTTATAGGCTTAGGGCTAGAGATGTTAGATTTTTTAGTTGCGTACTTAGACATTAACTAACTCTTAGATAAAGGTCTCCACCTACTACCTGAGTTCCACCTACTGGTACTGAAGCATCTGATGCAGACAAAGAAGAAGAAACTACTTGAGTAGCAATTCTATTTGCCTTAGCAGGAAGACTATTATCAGAGGCAAAGCCTACATTCCAAGCTCCATCATCTTCGTTCCAGTAAAACATTGCATTGTCTCCAGTTTTACCACGCTCTACTACAATACCTGCACTTACACTATTAGCACTTGCTCCTAAGTCAGAGTTAAGTACTACTGTGTTATCAGCAATTTCTAATACTTCTTTAGTAGTAGTTATTGTTGAGCCAGATACAGTTAAGTCACCTGCGATTGCAAAATTACCAGTAACCCCTGTGATAGCCTGAGACGCATCTACGCTTATTACACCAGAACTGTAACTTAAACCAGTTCCTGCTACATTTGAATCCAAGTCAATAGTAATGGTTTCAGCAGTTGCTTGGTCTGTAGTAAAGTCACCACCAGTAACTAAACCTTCACCTGCATCTATTGTTATTGTAACATTATTAGGTGCATCTTGGTTTTTCCATTCAAATATTTCGCCTCCACCTGAAGCTAAAAATTGTCCTGCTGTACCTCCAGATAAAGCTCCACCTTTACCTTCTAGGTTAGTTTGTCCTATTACGTTGCTACCGAGAGTTACGGCAAGAGCGACATCTGCACTACCATCAAAACTTTCACCTTTTGCGGTTGCTACATCGCCTGATACAGATAATGTTCTAGCCGTATTTAACGCTGTAGCTTTATCTGATAAGGCTGATGTTTGGGCAATGTGTCCACTCGAGTCCTCGACAACAACTTTTTTATATGCAATAGCCATATAGTCTCCTTACGTTGTTATTGTGTTGCTAAATGGATTTCTCCATTTATATTAACCAAATCACCCAAAACTGGTGAAGATGGTGCTGATGACACGGATGTCATACGTATTGTTCCGTCCTTTAATATTTTTAGATGTTCATCATTTCCTATTTTAAACGATACTTCTTCAGTACCTAATAGAATGTTTCCACTCGTAAGAGCAGTCTCTTTTCCTATTACTCCTGTTGTAGTCGTTACTGATGAAAATGAACCATCTCCTAAATTAGATGCAGTTATACTCCCAGTAACATTTAAGTCACCTTTTATCTCAGCTCCTGCTGTAGATATATATAATGCACTTGCACCACCATTGCCGTCATTGACTGCTTTTAGCGTTGCAGATAATCCACTATTAGGAGAATTAGCATCTAGGACAGTTAATAAATCTTTAAATGAATTTTGTATTTGAAATGAACTTAAACTAGCCATTCTTTAAGGTCCCTTGACTTGTTGTTTGGTTCTTAATTCCTGAATTTGCAGTAGTAGTACCTCGCATAGATGTTCTACCTATTTGTTCCCAGGTTCCACCTGCAGACCATAGTACTGGTTGGGCATTCCATTTAAATGCTCCATCACTAGGTAATGAGCCTCGATTTCCTCTTAATGCCATTTAGAAATCTGTTCCAATAATATTTATGGATGCTTCGTCACTTTTATGTGAGTTTGCTTCTTGTTTTCCTTCTGCTACAGACATTGAGAATTTTCTATGAAAGTAATCTGCTGTTTTTAATTCACCTTTCTTTTCATATCCATGTGCTATTGCCTTATAAGTCAAAGCTTCATGGAACTCTACAGGTATTACAGGAGACTCTAACATCCCAGTTTCTATTCGTACTCCATCTGTATTTTTAGAGCCATTCTCAGCAGAAACCATTGGGGAGTCATGTCTAGAACAATGCATAGACAATGTACCTGATGTAGGACCAGTAAAATCCATCCTATTTTCGGTATCTGCTATTGCTATTGAATCTTTATCTATCCAGTATACTTTCATTATTTATTCCCTGCATCGTTATCTGTTCCGCTATCGGTTTTATCATCACTACCAGAGTCATTTTTATTGGTATCATCATTTCCACCTGTGTCACCTGTGTCACCTGTGTCATCACCCTTATCATCATCTCCTGAGGAGTCATTTCCAGTATCATTTCCTGTGTCATTTCCTGTGTCATTTCCTGTGTCACCTGCGTCATCGCCTTTATCGTCATCACTAGAATCATTACTACTGTCATCTGAAGAATCGTCACTAGAGTCATCTGAAGAATCGTCTGAGGAATCGTCACTACTATCATCACTAGAATCATTTGTATCACCATTGCTATCAGTACTATCATTGGTGTTGTCATTATTAGAATCATCTGAACTATCTGTACTATTTTGAGTATCATCAGTACTGCTATCAGTAGTATTATCATTACTAGATGAACTTTCAGTACTATTATCATTTTCATCATCAGCAGGTGGTTCATCTCCACCTCCACCAGATGATTGCTGTACTATATCTAAATCTTGTGTATCAGGTGGGCTTAGTAATCTGTCAATTCTTTTATTGTCAAAATAAACTAGGTTTATAGAGACTATTTCATCATCTATCGTATACCATCTAACACCATTTGTTATTGGCTTATCGAATACACCTCTTAAAATCTTTGTCTTTTTACAGAACTCTCTTAAAGCTTGATTAATATATACTCGTATTTCATTTTCAAGCATATTGGGGTGATGAGTACGAACTAACTCTACCATTTGTTCTTGAGTTAATCCATAACCATAACTCGGAGAATTGTCTGTAGTTGAATTAGCTAGAGCCATCGCTACCTCCTGATACTGGTGTACCTCCTAATCGTACAATTTCTTCATTGTACATCGTCTGTATATTTAATAATTCTTGTTGTGCTACATGTGCTAATTCAATATCTTCATCATCATGAATCATTTCATTCATTTTATGCTGTAACATTCTTAACCCTGCGCCTAATACTACGGCATATTCTGCAGTATCTGGAAAATTACCGATAGCAGAATCAGACCATAAAGGGGATGGGTAAGCATTATAGTCAACAGTACCAGGAAAGGACCCATTAGGGTCTGGTTTAATAAATAACTTTCCACCAGTCTGAACTTGTCCTTCAATGTAATAGATAGGACTTCTTTTTGTTGGTTCATATATACTTCCTGAGTTTGCTTGCATATGCTTTTTCATTTCCAGAGGCATTTCTACTGCGCCATAACCATCTCTAAGTACTTTTAATACTTTCTTATCTGTAACGTCTAATCCACCATCACCAGATATAGTAATCTTGATAGAGTCTCTAATTAAAACTTCGTCTGGTAATGCAAGTAATACTGCTCTTGCAGATTGCTTTAGGAAGCTACTTATCATATTTCTATAAGAAGTGATATTAGAAGAACCAGTTGTGGTTGATGTTCCTGCTATATTTTCTATTTTTTCTAGTAGTGTCATATTCCTAAGGCGAGGGAGCACCCGAAGATGCCCCCTCTAGTTGTTTCCTTGTTACGGAGTAACCATTATTGCGTGAGACTCAATCATGCTAATACCAACGCCTTCGTCAGAGAAGTACTGGTCTTTAACATAGTCAGCATCATTTTCTTGTATTGATGCCTGAAACTGAGGTGCTCTATACTGAGCATGAAACAGATTTTCAGAATCAACAACAACCATGTGCTTATTGTAAGGTCCACGTAAAGCAGGAGTAGGAATTAACTGCAACATTCCATGAGGTGTTTCAAGGACTCTGTAATTGAATCCAAGAGCATCTCTTTTCATGTCGCCAAGATTAACTACCCATCCGCTCTTGTCAGCGAAAGTAGAACCGCCTGATGTATTACCAAGCTTAGACCAATATCCAAGAGCTCCTGCACCAACAAATGCACGCTTCATGCCTGCAGTAGGTACATACTGGAATATCTTTTCCATATCATCTACAAAGCCTGCATAATTATAGTCATCTCCACACTCGAAGATGTTCTGTCCGTACCCAGTCTTAGAGCCATGCTCCATAACTGCAGGGATAATACCCATTGTTGAACGAACTGTTCCATCATCTGTAGATACAGCTTCGATATTAGCGAAATCACCACTAATTCCTTTAGGGTTAGAACCAAATAAGAAAGCTCTTTCTTTCTGTATTTTATGTTCTGCTGATTTCTGGTCTCTTAGCCTAGCTAACTCTTTAGATTCACCACGTAAAGATGCCTGCAACAAAGTTCCAGTAATCTGTAGAGGTGTTTTGAATATCTGAGTAGAGTTATAGACTACTTCTAGTTCATCACTCCAAGCTTTTGGAGAACGAGCTCCTTCTGCTTGTGCGTTACCAATAACAATAAGTATATCGGTATCTGCTAGTGTAACTGCGTCAGATGATAAATCTTTTTTAGTAAGACCTGAGCCATCATTAGCTACGTCTGTTATTAAGATTACACCTTTTTTAGAAGCATAAGATGCTTCCCACACTTCACACTCTAAACCAATTAGGTTTTTTCCAATCGCAATTCCATTAGCTGATGCAACATTATCTACTGCATCTAATACTAACTCTTGCTTCTGCCAAGGGTTTCTGTGTTCAAACATTTTGAAAGTAGGGTCAGCCATTCCAGATATTGTGCCTTGATTAGCAACAACAGTAAGAAAAGGCGCTACGTCTGTCCAAAGTTCTTTTACAACATTTGGACGAATGTAGAAGTCCCGTCTTTCATCATAAAGAACACCTGAGGACCCGAGGGATTTCATTCCACTTGCTTCGCCTGCCATTTTATTTTCTCCTTATGAGGGGTTTATTTTCTATTCGCCATCAAGCCCAGGTTAAACAAATCCTCATCAGAGAAATTTGGAGTACCTTCACCATTCTGCACAGCAGTTGGTGTTGGCACTTGCATCCTCTTCTGTTGATTTTGCATAGCCGTGACTTTTTGTTGAGTTACAACCTCTTGCTTTGATGGAGCATGTCTGAGTCTATCAAGTTGGACAAGATTATCTAAGGTGATACTTTCTGGAGATTGATAGTACTGCATAAATTCAGTAGCTCTCTCATCTGTATAACCATATTGACTCATTAAAGATGATTTCATATTAAGATTAGCTTGTTCTGCTTCCCAGGCTTGGCGCTGTTGAAGAACTTGGGCTTCTTGAGCCTTAATCTGTTCTACTCTGGCAAGTTGCATGCTATCTTGATAATTGAACATATCATCTCTATACGAGTCTAATGCTTGTCTATATTTGAATGACTCTGATTCAGTATCCATTACTGCTTCAGTTGCATCGTAGTTCATTGGTTTGGTTGGACGCTCTGGTTTCTTTGGTAATTCCGCAGATTTCTCTTGTGAGGGAACCTGAGGGTTATCACCAGAAAGTGACCTTGCAACATCTTTAAGTGTGTCTGGGTTTTCTTGAATATACTCTGCTATAGGAGCAATCTTCTCATACTCAGCTAACTTCTTAGACATGTTATCAAATTCACTTGCCTTTTGGTCGTACCGTGATTGCCAATACTGATAACGATTCTGGTCGTCACCTGCATTCTCTGGCGTTTCCTGTGTTCCCACAGGAGCTTCCTGATTTGGGACTAGCCCATCAGGATGAGCTTCTAGCTCTGGAGTAGAGACTTCCTCATTTGACTCAGCACCCCAATAATCTCCACCTTCAGGTGAGATATCAGAGCCTTGGTCAGCAACGAGTTCGTCTTGTACAATATCGTTCACTTATTTTCTCCTTCCCATTTGTCTATCCGACAGCAACGGGGTTTATTTGGTTCGATTGTATCTCCTTGTTCTCTTTCTTAACCTTTCCCAGTTCATCATTTAAACGAGCTTCAAATAAGGCACTAGCCTTCTCTGTTCTGTTAGCTGAATTACTAAGTTTGGTTTTGAATTTTTCTACTTCAACCCGTTTTCTATCAGACATAGATTCTCGGTTTGCAGTTTGTAAATCACCAGATAGTTCTTTATTCTGCTGTGTAAGCTGTTCTACCTGCTGTTGTAATTGAGCAATCATACTTGTTCTTTTTAGAACGCCTTCAGTATCTGCTACTTCAGTTTGCTCAAGGACCTCTTGTTGGTCAATAATACCTTGTTGATACAAGGTCATGTAGTAATCAAATCTTGCCCATCTATTTGATGGTAATGTCGAACCACTCACTACTATTAAATCATAATTACCAATCGTAACATCATTCATTCTTCCAATAACGCTACCAGTAAAATCATCATACAATGGCTCATTTAACATTTGTTCGCTCATGGTACCATCTGGCTTCATAAGTCTTATTACTTTTTCGTCTGTATACGTTTGCTGTATAAGTTTAACAACCACCCTTCCAATTTGGTTAAGCATACCATCAACATCATCCAACTTAGACTTAATCCTTCTTTGTGAATATTCGTCAATAGCAACTGTTCCTTTGTATGTACTAGGTGCTGAAGACGGGTCACCATGTTGGAGTGGGTGTATTCCGAGAATATGATATATTGAACTTTTCGCATCTTCTCTATTTTTATATAATTCGTTGGGCAGGGGTACGGGTCCTGCAACTATAGGTTGACCCAATTCAGGGTCATATTCGATTACACCAGTCCCTGCACGAGACCATTCTTCCTCTAATTGCCTTCTATTCATAGAACCACGTGGAATTAGTAGCTTTGTATTTGTCGAAGAACTAGCGTGTGCAATAATAAGAGATGTTATTTTGTTAATATACTCTTGGATGGGTTTGATGAATCTCACATCACTCATTGGATATGGATTCCTATTATGCCTGTTCATTAGTGTCACAAGTGGGTACTCATCAATATCCATGATTTGTTGTGCCACTAATACCCTTCCTGCGGATAACACACGTTTGATTCTATCTACTAACACCTTGTTGCAAACAACAATTTCCCCTGCCACGAGTTCTTCCATAGTTACTATCTGTACTTGAGTAGTAGAACCTGGGATTGCTTCTGCATGTTCTTCTCCAGACATTGGTACAGGTTGACCAGTAGCTTGGTCTATCATCATATGAAAGACTGGACCAAAGGTCTCTACCATTGCCATCATTTCAGAAACTTTGTATATATCAGTTATATATTGAGTTCCTTGCTGAGTAGTAACTATGCAGGCAGGTTGTGCCATAAATTCTTGATAACCTTCTTCATTATGAATGATTTCCCTACCATTAGTAGAATCCACACAATGCCAGAAAGGTAATTGTATCTTTTCGTATCTATCTATTACTTGATAGGTCTTACTGTCGTTTGCTTCATGTTGAGGACCAATTTTTGTATCTAATTCAGAATTGTCTCTCATAGCAGAAGGATATTTCTCATCACTACTTTGTGTCATTCTAGAAAGTGGCATATTGCCATTCTCATCTGGTTCAATTAATTGTGGATAGGCATTCTTAACTTGCTCCTCTGTTAAAATCTTAGAAATAATAATATTACTAGCGTCACGTGCAAATGTGTCTCTACTAGCAGGGTCTATATATAAATCGAGTGGGTCTACAGCTTTTACCTGAACTTCGCCCCTACCAAAATCAGCCATAGGATTTACATAAGCCATCATGACTCCCATGCCTTTAACATAGTAATCATCAATAACTTGCTTTAATTCTGTATTGCCTTGTGAAATATCCCAGATATAGGACATAATATCAGAAAAGACTCTTCCTACTTTGGTGTCACTATCATCTCTACCAGTAGATTGAAACTTTGGCTTATTTGCTGTAAGCAATGCCTTTGCTTGTTCTACTGCAGGATGAACAACATTGTCAACAATAGGGCTTTGAGCCCTAGACTTTAATACATTGACTTGTTTGCTATTCCATTGGGAATTGTTACGGAACTCATCATCTTCCATAGCCTGAGAAGCCCAATCTGCTCTCTGTCCATGAAATTCATCCAACAAGTCCTCTGATTTTTGTACTTCTGGGTTTATTAATTCTGGCATAAAAGTGGAACGATATTATCTAACAGGAGAGGGGGTGTCGCAACACTAAGCTGTCATCCAGTCTGCAATTTTTTTCACAGACCTTCCTAAGACAGGTATTTTCTCATCCATTGTTTCATGATGAGGGGTATACGAACCTTTGTTAGCATAAAAGAACCCATCTAAGAGGTCATCATGCTTTCCACGGGGAAAAAGTAGTAATTCATTGATAAAGTCTTCCATGTTTCTATCCATATGCACTTGACCTCGTGCAAAGATAGGTTGAAGGCTTTCTAGTCGTCTACTTTTAGAAGTTCGTGGATTTTCTTTAACATTTAAGCCAGGAATGAAGATTTTTTCATCTTCGCATCGTTTTATTACATACTCTCGTAACATTTCCTGATATCCAACACTTTCTATGCGTGTTTTTGAAGAACGATACTTTTTAAAGTTATCTACAATGGCTTCTGCTAAATTTAATGGAGTAGCTCTCTTTCTGTAGTATGGCAAACAATATCTGTTGCCTTCAGGGTCTACACCAATATTAAATATAACAGAGTAGTCTGCAGTTTGCTTTGTACTACTAGCAGGGTCTACTCCAGTAAAGATATTAATAGGAATCTGCTTTACTTCTGGTTCTGTCAAGTTCAAAAAGGCTTCTTTAGCATCATTTAACCAAACTTCACCTTTGTAGTAGCGAAAATCATCAGCTTTGAATAATTGGTCCTCGTCTCCTACTATTTCACACATATACTCTCTATAGAACACAGAAAGACGATTAATAGACTCTAATTCTTCTTTTTTCTGTAATAATTTTTTAATAGACCACCAATCTTCCCATAATGCCTTCTTAGCCTCAATATCTGGCTTGTAAGATAAATTAACCCATCCTTTCATCTCTTTTAGAGTTTCCACCAAACATCTTTCATGTTGAGGTGTTCCAATAACGATTAATCTACCTTTTCTAGGGTCTAAAGACGGAACTGCAGATTGGAGGAGCCAACGCAAGTTTGACTCCATCGCCTCTGCTGTTTTAGTATTGTTCTCATCTTCAGGGTCGTCTACGATAATTAGCGTGGGTCTTTGGTTCCCTATTTTTATTCCTCTTAATTGCTGACCTGTTCCCTTGCATAATACCATAGAGCCATCTTTGAGTTCAATTTCTGTTTTAGCCCAACTCCTTGCACTATGTTGTCCCCAATATCCAAATAACTGCCTAACAGATTCAGAATAATCCAGGGTATCTTTAATTAATCCCAGTAGCTTAACTGCGTGGTCCTGAGTACGAGAGCTTAGAACTATTAATTTCTTTCCTTCTCCAAACATTAAATGATGCAATGGCAGGATACCACCTACCACAGATGATTTAGCATGTCCACGAGGAGCAATAATGTTTATCTGCTTATTATCAGGATTCATAATATGACTAGCCAAATCATAATGGAAATCAGGAGATTTAGCAGAAAACATATTTGGAATGCATACTTTCCCAAATAACATCAAATCATGCTTTAGTTTTCCTAGTATCTCTTTTTGTTCAGATGTTTCCATAAAAATTCACTACAAATATTCCAATGAAATACCCAATCATAATACCTATCCCTATTCCAATGGTTAGGTACTCATAAGCCTTCTTATAATAATTACTAATAATCGCTACCTATCAAATAATGATTTGTATCGAGATAAGCCTTTAATCCCATATCCTCAGCCACAGTCTGCATTACATTCATAAATGCATCAAGCTTTTGAGTATCGTCTTGACTTGCTTCTACGATTACGTGTCTTTTTTCTAGTTGGCTTGACTTTCTTTTTGGGGTTTTTGGGTCTTGATTTAGCTTCATAACTCATCCTGTTTCCTCTCTAGCTTTAATTGACGAGATTCTTCGGTTTCTATCTCATCGAGTATTTTTTTAGTAACATCTATTTGTACAGTATCCGTCACGGCTGTTTTGCTAGGTAACATATCCATGATTCTGATGTATTGCTCTGCACCTCTTAGCATATTACTAGGGTCACCATTCTGTTTGGCTAATTCGATAGCACTTTGTATTATATCTAGAACGTCACCTTGATTTAGGTCTCTATCGTCTAAATATTCTTGAATTTTATCATCTACCATACCTTTTACCTTCTCACTTTTAAATAATCTCTTAACTGTAGCATCTGGATGGCGTTGGTCTGGTCTATATACCTCTCCAAGCTTATACCAATCTATTTTTCCAGTCTGCATCATCATATTTACATACAATGCCACAGCATTCTTAGTTCTAGTAGTCTTACTTTCCCGTTCTTCCCAAGTTAATGTGCCACATTGTGAGTATTCTCCAGTATTTCTATGAGGTTCGTACTCTAATTTGGCTCTGGAACTAATCCACATTCTCCCGTAGGGGACAATTAGCTGTTCAGCGTCTTTATATTTCTTTCTATCAATTACATCAGACACATATCCATCATCTGATAGAGCAAATTCACCTTTCTGAGCTTCTTTCCAGGGTCTATATTCTAATCCACGCTCATCTGCCTCTGCTTGAGTAGAGATAACATAGGTTACATCGTCCCAATTATTGACTTTCAGCTTTCTTGTTATGTAATCCATATTTCTTACTTACTGTTTCGTACTCCCAATGGTCCACACAGAAGTTCTCTTCGTCCAGTTCGATGAATCTGTACGTATGAACTGTGGAATCTTGGTCATATATTGTAATGAACCCTTCTTCTTCCCCAAATTCGTATCCAAGTATGTTATATTGATTGCAAGTTTCGGCATTAAGTAGTAGTAGTAAGGTTAGTATTAGTTTTGTCATTCTCTGGTAATGGTATTTTATATTGTTCTAGGATTGTAGACTCCATATGCCCTTTCTTGCATATTTCCCATAGAGCCTTAATTAACATTTTCCCTCCAAGAAACCTAGGAGGTGGGTAAATCTTATCTTCATTTTTATAGAACTGGAGTCCCATGTGTATCCAGTCGTAGAAAGTCATTGGAATGCCATTATATAGAACAATCTTATCGTCTGGGTGCTTTCTACCTTTTCTAAATTCTACCAGACTCATAGTGTACACTTACGTATATGTATATAATACCTTATGTAGTCTACATATATGTATACATATAGGTTAAAAAAGCACAACTGTATGGGGTTTGTCAACACTTATTTAGTCGTATTTTGGATAATTTATCATTTCAGTACTCCAAAAGTCCTGAGCAGTATGGTTTACTTTAAATTTTAGCATTTCTATACGTTCTTCGATTTCAAATTCTGCCTCTATATAGTCGAATTGTATCAATAACTCGCAATACTCTTCTTCGTCCATCTTAATGGGGGTAAATACTTTCTTGTCCTTATCCCATCTTTCAAATTTCATAGCAGATACTACAATTACGGAATGGGGGTATCTCAAGGGGGTAAATCTTCAAAATTGGTTCTAGAATGGGAGTGAGTGATATATAGGTAACCCACCCCCCACCTGTGGGTTGGTCGTGGGGTCACTTTCCGTTGAAACTTTTCAAGTTTAAACTCGTGTCCCAACATGACCAACACCAAGGTGTCCCTTGCCAACCTTGATGATGACCATCAAAATCTCTGGCGAGAACAGTCGTGGGAAGCGAGAGCTTCTCAATGACAGTCCTCTTGCCGAGTATACGCCTGATGAAGTCACTTCAATGGTTGACTCAGCTGTCTCTGTGTCCATCTTTCTTAAAGATGAGACCAGGGCATCTGAAGCTCGTCAACTCATTGAAGAGTCCTTCAGTCATTTCAAGGGCGACATCATCTCTAAATCGACTAAAGTCGGTGGTTGGTTCGTAGGTCAAGACCTCAACCCAACCCGAGATGATTCCTCTGCGTTGCGTACCGCAAGCGCACAGTAACCCTTGAAGCGTATCCTGAATTGGATTCGGAGTCTACACCTGCTTGGCAACAGAATAGGTGTTTCACACACTATGAGTGTCGCCCTCGCAGGTTACACTCTAATCCATGCACATAAAAAGTGCGAGAATGTAAAAAGGAGGGCTTTTATGGCTCAAATCTACTGCTCAGAAGAGCAATGGCACCAATATGTAGCAATACAGAAGAGTGGTGCATTTAATATGTTAGACCCCCAAGCAAGAGCGTCCTCAACTCTTGATAAAGATGAGTGGTTTAACATTGTTTCTAACTACGAGGGTTATGTTAAATACTATGGAATGCCTAAGGAGGAAGAGTAATGGAATATGTTTCACACACTTCCAAATGGTGGTATTTCCAAACCATCTTTGGTAGCCTTGTTGAGGTGTCTCGTAGTAGACATCCTGAGTTTGTACAAGCTATCATAAGAGCACGGGAGAAGGCTAGTGAAGATTAGTCTTGAGCGTGTTGTCATGGCGTATCTATCCATCGTCATGTTAGTTGTTTTTGTCGAATTCTTGCTATTGATTGTACGACATTAATTATATCTCGCCTTGTACGGATAGGTGCAAGGCAAACACTTATAGGTAGCTGACCGAAGTATGATGTTGACAGTTTTTTAATTGAACCTTTTTCTATCATTTGGAGGTTCATGGATATTCGCTTTTTATCTGTCGACTGATAGTAGGAGGCTACCTATTCTTTTTTTAATTAAACAATACCCTTAAAAAGGAGGATGTATGAAAATACAACAAGGTGATGTATTACTCACTAAAATAACTGATGAAGCTTGGTCTAAACAGGTCGAAGCGTCATCAGGCAATAATAAACAGTCTACTGGAGTCTATGGCTTTGGTGACCCAGAAGGTATCGCTACAGTTGCTTTGGGTGAAGCTACTGGACACCATCATTCAGTTACTGGTGGACCAGGTCATGCTCAGTCATGGTTTGTTGGGTGGAGAAGCTCATTTGATACTGAGAACCCACTTCGTAGTAATTATCTTAATGTAAAATCAGGAGATGTTACAATGACTCATCAAGAGCATAATCCCGTAACAATTCCTGCAGGTAAGTACAAAGTAAGTATTGTAAGAGAATTTGACCATATGTCACAGCACACAAGAATGGTGGTGGATTGATGGCTTATTCTAATTCAAACTTCGATAGGAAAAGTGCCAATCGTCTTAAAGAGATAGTAGAGTACTTTCAAAGTAATACCAAATACAATAGACCTAACATTATAAAGAGTTCAGTCAATGGCTCTCGTTACACATTGTATTATGGGTATGCTAGTAAAATATATGTATCTATTGATTGGAATCTACCAACTCTATGGACTGGAGAGTCTTTAAAAGAGACCCATAAGAATACATACTTCCAAACTAGAATGAATAATACTGACGCTATCATCTATCCTAAAAAGAACTACATGGTGGTGAATAATCCAACCATACTTGAAAGAGGTGGAAATGCGTTTGGTATAGACTTTCATTCTAAAGTAAATGTAGTGAGACATTGGGGAACCAATACATTGTATGCAGGAACACCTCATGCAACTAATGGTCCAAGCTGTATTGAACTACAATATACTGAAGGAAAGTTCTGGGAAGATTACATGCGTGGTAACAAGGTCATAGATAGAATGCCTTTCTATAAAGGTATTAAACTGGACCTAGATACTGCTGAAGTAGTTAGTAAGAAAGTGCCTAAAGCTGACCAATTAGTTTGGGAGCAATGGACGGAAACTACTCGTCTCCTTAGAAATTCTAGGGCTAGGGCAAGAAATGCTAACAATAGAGCATTAGCAAGGCTCAATAAAGATAGAGAATCAGGTGAATATACGAATATTGAGATGGATGACGCATTCAGGCTATTTAATGTAAGTGACAGGCGTGAAGTCATTGCTCACTTTGGTATGGATACCATTCTATTAAGCAAGAAGTCACGAGTGATTGATAAAGATGAAATAGACGGCAGAAAGTATGAACTCGTAGAAGTTGCTGTAGAAGATGTTGCAATGCCTAATCGTATTAGGTGGTGTAACTACTTGAGAATGATTAATCCCTCAACGGGTGAGATACACTTTGAAGGTGTACCTAACATAGTTGAAAAGACATGGCAGAATAAGCTAGAGGATGACTTTCAAATTAATAAAGTCACTCATGCTTTGGCATGGAGGGATGGTGATAACCTGGAAAACTACATCAAACCAGTTGTTCTAACTTAATGTACGGAATATCTGAATGCTGTGGGCAACCTCTAGTGGAGGAGTACAACAAACCTGTGTGCTCCTTCTGCCTAGAGGATTGCGATTTCTACATTGAAGAAGATGAGGAGGAATCATGAGTGTATTAGTATCTGATTTCATAATAGATGATGTAGCTGAAAAAGCATTTCCCATGCTTGACGAGTTACATAAAGAACATGATTGGGAATTAACATCTGCAGACTACATTGATGCCATAGTTGAATTGGAAGTCTCTGAGTATATAGCTACAAGAGTTTATGGTGCTTGGTTAATGCAGAAGGAGTATGTGAATACGTGATGGCTGTATTTGGCGTGTGTGCTTTGTTGGTGTTTATAATAATAATGTATGTAGTTTACATAAAGGAGGTTTAATGGGACTTGATATGTATCTAGATGAGCACATTTACTATGGTGGTAAATGGCGCAGTAACAAATCTCATGGTGAAGGTCATACTTTAAGTGTTACAGGCAAGTTTGCCTTAGATAACAACTTAGAGGAGACTAACATTCAAGAATTAACTCGTGAAGTTGCTTATTGGCGTAAAGCTAATCAGATTCATGGGTGGATTGTAGAGAATGCCATGAGTGGTGTGGATGATTGCACTCGCACCTATATCCATAGGGATAGTCTTCAAAAGCTACACGATATTTGTGTAGATGTAAAGACAGCCTTGGATGAAAAGCGTTGGAAAGATGTAGAAAAGCTTCTACCTCCAACGGAAGGTTTCTTCTTTGGAGACTATGATGTAACGACTGATTGGTATAGACAAGATATTGAATATACTATCAAGGCGTTATCTTCAATCTTAAAAGAAGATAAAGGTCATTCTTACTACTACACCGCATCGTGGTAGTATGATTTGCCCGAGGTAAGATGAGGGGTAGCTTAGGCTACCCTTTTACCTTATCTTTATAATCTGGGTCTTACACTCGGCTCTATGGGGATTCTCTATCCAATGTATCTTAATACTACAAAGACTGTTCACTACATTATTTTTATTTCTATAAACTATTATTTGCTGAAAGTAATGTTCACCTACTAATAGTTTTAAAGATTCCATTATAGATGGAAACTTAACTGACATCTCTTGTAATTGACCTAATGTCTTAGGTTCAATGATGGCATTTACTGGATGATTATTAAAATCATGCCAGTTACCTACACTAAAGTAATCTTCTAATAGTTTTGTTTTATTCACTTCTAATGATTCAGCGAGTTCATCCAATCCATGACCCTTCATAGAATGAACAACACGCTTAAAGGGTATTAATTTAACCCTTACATCTGAATAGAAATCGTACTGGATGTCATCCCAAGCTTTAGATTGAACAGAGTTTGTAGCTTCCCTCAGTTGCTTATTCTCTTGTTCTAACCTATCAATTTCATTTTTTTGTAGTCTCATAACATACTTTGAGTCTATCTCCTCCCTTTCGGATTGCACTTTTTCGTACACCCTTCCCTCCTTGTTATTTAATTGATGTCCAAATACTTCGAGGAATCGCTTGTAATTATTATAACGTATTTCCCCTTCTCCTTTACGCCAAGCATAAAGAGTATTTCTAGAGATATTCAGTTTACGGCTTATTACTGTGATAGGTAAGTCCGTGGTATTTAACCAGGACCTTATAAGTTCTTTGTTCATGAGCCCACTCAATCAATAAGATTTTAAAAATACATTGACCACTCTGGTCACTATGTAGACTTCATTTCGTATATGTTATCTAAACATTAATGTAGTCTACAAGGAAGTTAAGGTTTCTTTACATATTTGTCAAGTATGATAAGGAATGACTACAAATGAATACTTGACATTAACATAACAAATCCGTAATATTACAGGAGAATTAACATGAGAATAGACACATTAATTAATACAGAAACTAAGCAGAAATTACTGCAACTTTCTAATGATTTAAAGTCTACTATTAAAGAGGAACAGACTCCTCAAGAGTACTACCAACAAGGTATTGCTGAGATACGATTACTATCTAAGTATAAGCTTGTTAAGTATATTGAGCAAAAACGGGACACTTCAAGTGTGAAGTTAGCTCTAAAAATTGCCCACTCTAGTTCATCGAAAATGTATCGTATGCTTGACAGCAAAGTTAAGTACGATGTTGAATTACTTAATTATGCAAGAAATAGACTCTATGCAACTCGCTGAACTTAACCCCTGTGTAGCCCACTTACTTTTAGTCCTCCTTTCTCTGGGTGGGCTACGCATACTTTAAGGAAAAAATTATGTCAAATAGCAACATAATCTCTCTTATTAATCAATCTGTAACAGACAGGTTAAATAAAGGTAAGAGAGAATACGCAAAACAAGTAGATGTATTCGATGGTCGTAATTGGTCTGATGAAGCTTTAGAAGAATCATTAGATATGGCTGTTTATTTATCTGCTGAGATACTAAAAAGAAGAAGAACTAAGTATCAATATTTTGGAGTCGCAAGACTTGAAGATGGAGAGAATGGTTCTGTTTGGTATGAAGATACTGAACTCCTCGAAGGCAATGGACTGATGGAAAGAATCTATGATGATTTTAATACAGATTCAGGAGCGTCTGAGGATGAATATAGAACAGTATATGCTGACCACGTATGGGTTGTAAAACCTGGTGGTGAAGTAGAATCAGTAATAATAAACGGTTCCAAGCATGGTCCCGAATAAATCTACTATAAAAAAAGTCTTTAAAGACCATGGTATCCAACTGGGTAATGGTTGTATGGACTTGATAGAAACAGAGTGTGTCCTCCTAGCCAAACGAATGGCTAATAGGTGTAAGGATGGCAACATTAAACGACTAACACCTGAATTATTCTTTATAGCAATGGGGAGACAATAATATGGCTCATTTAATAGAGAGTATGTTTTACTTAGGTGAAACACCCTGGCATGGTCTAGGTAAAAAGCTGACTGAACAACCTACGATTGAGGAAGCTTTAGACTACGCAGGTATGAACTGGAAAGTTCAAAAACAATCTAGTACTTACAATAATCCTTTAACTGGAATGCCTTCAGAGACTGGACACTTTGTAACTGTTAGAATGGACAATGGTAATGCCATTGGAAATGTAGGTAAAAAGTATGAAGTACTACAAAATGTAGAAGCTTTTAAACCTTTTGAAATAATAACTGACTATGGTTATACGTTGGAAACAGCAGGAGTTATTGATGAAGGTAAGAAAGTTTGGATATTAGCCAAAACCCCTTCCACATTCAAAGTAGGTGATGATGAGATATTAGATTATATACTAATGTATACATCACATGATGGCAGTAGTGGTAGTTGTTTCAGAGATGTACCTATTCGTGTTGTTTGTAATAACACATTGAATATTGCATTGAACTCTACAAAGAGTCATGAATATAAACTACGTCATACTTCTTCAATACATGAGCGTGTTAATGAGTTAACTAAAAACTTAGAGACACGTGAGGGTAATGTTGCTCAAGCGATTGGTGACATGAATAGGTTTCATGAATATGAAATGAATCCTGATACCCTGACATATTATATCGAGGCTGTAATGCCTTGGCTCAAGAATAGACATAGGGAATCAATCCCTGAGATGAAAATCTTCTATAAGAATAGAGCCAAGCCAGTCTTTGAAACAATCACAGACCTTTTCTATAATGGGAAAGGTAATCAAGGTAGGACACTTTGGGACGCATATAATGCTGTAACTGAATATCATGACCATAGTAAAACTCATGGTAAGAATAATGCTGATTGGGTAAAAGGTACTCAATTCGGTGCTTCTAATCGTGATAAGGTTCAAGCATATAAAGTAGCTAAGGCTATGACTCAGCATGCTTTCCCAGATGTACCTAGTTCTTTCGTTTTAAATTAGGAGAAATATGGAAAATATGGAAGAAAAGCTATTCGCATATAAACTGCGTGATAGTGAATACAAGCCTTTCGTAGAGTCTATAGGTTCTGCTTCCTTCAATGCCGACTACATTTCGTGGTCGGTTTGTTGGGACAAACTTAAAGACCTCTACCCTTTGGCTAGACATGAATGGGTTATTTATGAATATGATGGTAAACCTGCTTCTGGTCTATTACAACCTGATGGTACTGTAATAGTTCATTGTAAGATTACTTATGAAACAGAAGATGGTGACAAATTTCATCATGATGAATACCTAGCCTGTAGAAATAACAGGAACCAAGCTGTTCAGAATCCTGATTCAGCACAATTAGAAAATACCTATAGAAGAGCTCTTGCAAAGGGTGTCTCTACCTTAACTGGGTTTGGTATTGAATTGTGGATGAATGAAGATATTATAGAGCTTCAATCTTACAGACCTCAGACTCATCATAATGGAGTACGCCCTGAGCCTGGTGGAGCTACTGTAGACCAAACTGTAAAACTTGACGCATTGATGCGTGATAGGAACTGTACTGAAACAGACCAATTACGAATTAAGACTCTCAAGAAAAATGGTTGGAAAGATATCTCAGAATCTGAATGCAATATATTAATTGCTGATGTCAAAGCAGGTATCAGTAATAATAAGCCTATCACTAAAACTCGTATGGGTCAAGTGACTAAGCTGATAGATAGTTCTTCTATGGAAGACGATAAAAAGAAGAGCACTATTGAATGGTTAGATGGTAAATCTAATCTTGAAGTAGATGCTTTAATGTCAAAGTTGAAAGAGACTGGAGTAATAGATGCAGTTTAATTCTAGTAGTAATGGTAATGGTGTTTCCGTTAGCGATAGTAAATACCCTAAAGGTGTTTTCGTTGACTTAATCACTCTTACTAAAGTTGATAACACAGATAGCAAGTATAATGATTGCAATCTGTTTGTAGAGGGAGATTCTGGTGGACCATATCCTAAGAAATTCTACCTCGGTGGGAACCATGTAAAAGATGGTGATGTCATGTTAGACTGGGGAACCAGTAAGAAAGGCGTCAAAGGTGGTTCATGGAAAGTTGCACACTTTATTGAGAAAACTCTTGGAAAGAAATCCAATGATATTGTTCTCAATGATGATGGTACAATTCATGAAGATGAGTTGTCTAAAATGTTAGGTCGTAAGGTCTTTATTCTTCAGTATGAAAGTAGTGGTCCTCGTTCTAGAGATACTTGGTATTTCTTTGCAGGGGAAGATGAAGGTAAGGATGCTTTATTAGATAAGTGGAAGTCTATGTCACCTCCACAGTCTTATAAGCATAAGCCTTCTAATGATGTAATGTCTGAAGAGTGGGCTAAGGGTCAAAAACAAATGGCTTCTCAGTCTGCTGACTTACCTGACTTTTTGAAGTAGGTGCAATTCCCCATCAAGAAAGTTATGATTTCTGGTGGCACAAAGAAGGGGCATGTTCTCAGTAATGAGTCTATGCTCCTTCATTGGTTGCGAGAAAAGACTACTCCTTTTGGTAGTCATGATATACAAACCTCTGCTGTAAACTACATTAATACATTTTATGGTAAAAAGGTAACACCTGATACCCTCTCTCGTCTTTGGAGAAAGATGCGTGAAGATTATCGAGATGACCAATATAATAGTAGTTTATATAATAAAGGTCTTTTTGTAGTAGAGTTAAAAAAACCTGAGTCTACTCAAAAATGGTACAAGGTAAATAAGCGTGGATAGTGATATCCGTATGGTAGAGATTGCCACAGGTCATGTAAGTAATAGGAACCAAGTAGTCCCTTTAAAGGATGTTCCTAAATACAGATTTGAACCTGGGCAGAAAACCGAAGTCTATCACAGTTGGTATGCATTTGATGAACAATTAAAACAACATATCAATGGTGTAGGTACTATTCAAGGATTTAATGGAGTCTATTATGTAGAAAACATTATTCTCGATTATGATAAAAAAGACTTAACTGATGATGCTTTATATAAGGCAGTACATTGGTTAGTTAATACTGAATTAATTGAGGACCTTGGAGTTAATGAGAATCATTTAGTAATCTGGTATTCAGGTACTGGATTCCATATTGAAATGCCTAACTTATTTGGTTTTCAACCTTCCACTTCTCTCCCAGGAATTGTCAAGGAAACGCTTACAACTTTATTCCCTGAATGTGATAACATATATGATGGTGCAAGATTGATTCGTGCAGGCTACAGTTTTAATGAAAAGAAGTCCAACTTCAAAATACCATTTACTGTTAGTCAGTTTAACAATCATCAAATGCCTGCTATCATTGAAGAATCTCAATCATGGGAAGGTTTACAAGGTTTAGACTGGAGTCAATACGAGTTTAAAGAAGTGAAAGCTTATTTAAAACATCTCGTTAAATACCCAGTTAAATCTGAGCAAGTTTACACAGTTAGAAGTCAATTTCGTATGGACCCTAATTCTGTGGTAACTTGTATGCAAACTGCTTTGAACTCTCCTCCAGTAGTAGGTGAACGCAACGATACAATGATGCGTATTGCTTCATGGATGAGACGTTGGGGAATGCCTGAAAAAGTAGTTGCACATACATTAACTGAATGGTCTGGCTTACAATCTGAAGCAGGAGAAGTTGCTCGTAAAATATTCGATACTGGATATGAGTACTCTTGTAAGGATGGTATTATGTCGAAGTGGTGCAAAACGAATTGCATCTACTTTAAGCATAAAGATTATAATATGAATGTAATGAATGTAGATGATATGGCTGAACAGTATGCCGAATTTCTCGCCAAAGATATGACAGAAAGCTCGTTCAACTTTAAAGATATCTACACCATGAAAAATGATTACTGGGTACTACCTGGAGAACTCGTAGTAGTTACTGGGAATACTGGTATGGGTAAATCAACATTCGTTATGAATCTAGTCACTCAAATACCTCACCTCTCTTGTCTCTTTTTATCTTTAGAGAATCATAAACACTTAACCTTTAGAAGGTTTTGTCAAATGACTTCTCTTATGGATAAGAATGAGGTTAATGATGAAATCAAAAGAAGTGGTGTTCAGAAATTGCAAAGTGCTTTTCAACATATTCAAGTATGTTGTGACCCACCTGAGATTTCTAGGTTAGTTGATGGTATTGCTAGGAGTAAACCTAAGGTTGTCGTAGTGGATACTACGGATATGGTATTTATGAAAGGTGTGTATGATGAGATTACAAAGATGAATGAAGTTATTGGACAATTAAAGTCTGTAGCTCAAAATCAAGATTGTATTGTCATTGCTGTACACCATGTTAATAAAGATGCAGAAAGAGAAGGCTTTGTAAAGCTTGGTCATTTGAAAGGTACATCAAATACTTATCAAAAGGCTGATAAAGTTCTAACAATTAACGCAAAAGATAATGATAGAGATTCTGGATTTCGTATGGTGAAAGCTGAGAAGTCTAGAGACGAAGATTATATGCAGTTAGGATTTACTTTTCATAAGCCTCATATGCTATTTAAGCAGGTGATTGATGTTTAGAATAAAAACGAACAATAATGAAAGAGGAAAAAGTGTACGCTTTGTAATTCTTTCTTTGTTGTCTCTTGAGTTTGCATTGCATGATGTTAATGGTATGCACCTATCCGTGGGATTTGGTGTGGGTCCATTGGAGTTATCAGGCAGTCTACATAATTGGGATAAATGGTAATGTCCAATAGTAGTAAACGCAAAGGAAATGCATTTGAACGTGAATTAGTTAAACAGGCACAGGGATGGGGTTTCTCATCCCAACGTGCTTGGGGTTCTAATGGTCGTTCTTTAGGAATGCATGAAGAAGTTGATTTGCTGATTGAAGAATATAAGGTTCAAGCAAAGAGACGAAAGGTATTACCAAAGTATCTCAAGTGTGAGCATACTGATATAGTAACCTTCAGAGAAGATAGAGGTGAAACCTATACTCTCTTGAAGCATGAAAAGTTCTTAGAAATATTAAAGATGTTGAAAGGTTAAATATGAAACATATAAAAGAAGTATTAGATGAAGTTAATCTACAACCAATTCTAAAACGAGAAATAAAACGGAATGCAGAGATGATGTTGGTGATTGAAGATACTATTAAGGAATTAAAGAAACTAAAAGCCTCCTTGAAAAGTGTTAAAGATGAAATGGGTGATTGATAGTTTAAATAATCAAAAGGTCATTACCCCTAGTCATTGGTACAAGAGGAAACGACTTGAATCTGATAAATTGAACTTTTGCAGTTCGTGTGATATGGTGTGGGAAAACGATTGTCTTAGAGGTAGTGCAAAAATCCTCTACTATGAAGATTTTCCCTCACGTGGTTTAGAACGAAATAAATGTAGGAAATGTAATGAGCAAGAATAAATATGAATTTGTAAAACCAATTCTACACATTGATAAGTTTTTCAGATTAGCAGACTACTTAGTTAAAGGTGATGATGAAGAGATGACTGAGCTAGGTAGAGCTATGAGGAATGCTTATAGTAATCAGATGGTAGAGGCTGAGGAGCGTGATGAATCACGGGCTAAAGCTAATGTCGATGATATTACTAAGCATGGTACTCAGAATCCTGCTGAATGTAAAACTGGAGTGTGTGACTAATTTTGGTCATCAGGGGGCATAGTTGCTATGAATAAGGCTCAATATAATGAGTATTTATACAGCGAATTAACGCCTGTGCTATGTCCCTGTTAATTTTGAGGCTACGTTGTAATGATAAACTTCGATTCAATAATGGCATTAAACAGCAAGGAAGACCCTTGTGCCTAGAACGATTTTTTTCAATAGACTCGCAGGTTTATGCCTGGAGTCAAAATGAAAGAATGACGAATGAATGAAAGTAGAATTACTTGGTTGGCGCCTCGTAGCCTCATAAGTCTTAAATAAGGAGTGTTTATGGTAAGATACTACATACTAGAAATACTACAAACTCAAGCATTCGATATGATTATCGGAGTGTCTTGTATAATACCATTTTATTTTTTAATGAAGTACTATGTTACTTCTTACTTTAAAGAATTAAATGACAAGTTAGATATTATACAAAATGACATAGATGAGATATCAGGTAACTAATGTTAATTCTTGATATTGGAGAAAAGTGTATGTCCATTATGTTTTGGCTATTGAATGCCTTACTAGCAGTTGGATTATTTCACTATCTTATTGTAGTAATTAATAAGAGTCAGGAATTACTAAATAAAAAGTAAAGGAAATCAATCATGTCTTCCCAACAACAAAGAGTTGGGGGAAGTAGGCAATATAGGCGTATTACTAGGGCTCGAATACGAGACTTAGAATACTACCTTGGCAATGATTGGATAGATTATGGTGTGATAAGTGCAGATATAGTTATTGAGATTTATCGAGATATAGCTACATCTGCCTATCAACCCATGCAATGTCCATCTTGTAGAAAATACTGGAATTGGACGTTAAGTAGTGAAAACAAAAAAAGACCTACTTACTTGCGTCAAGATGTATTTGGAGGTATTCCCACAGAGAAAGAGGTGTGTTGGGAATGCTAAAGAGTAAAGTCTTTTATATCATCTACTAGTAAAGGAGCATAATGCTCTTGAGTAGTTTTAACGGATGTATGTCCCAATAACTTACTGACTTCAAAAATAGGCATACCTGCTTTTATCAGGTTAAGTCCAAAAGTCCTACGTAGGTCGTGAAAACGAGCGTCTTTTATATTAAGGCGTCTTACGTTCCACTTAAACTTTTTAGTAATAAAATCTCCAGTATACTGCCATATTTTTTCCGTAGAATACAAAATGTGCTGTGCTTGTGAGTTCAGTTTGATATATCTCTCTCCTGTCTTGCCTGTAACTTTCAATCTAGTGTAGTCTATATCAGTTGTCTTGATGTTCTTTATCTCTCCCCTTCTAGCTCCTGTGTAATATGCAAACTTTGTAAAGAGTTGAAAATCGTCATCTTGAAATTCATTCATGATTAAAGACAGCTCTCTCTCATTAAACACTCTCAGTCTACCTCTTTTTTTATTTACTCTCATAAAATCCTGGTCTGTGCTATAACCTTTACTTTTACCCCAGTTAATTACTGCGTTAATTCTGGTCTGGTATCCTCGTGCTGTTTCTTTATTATTAGGTAGTTTCCGTTTTTTTATATAGGCATTTAAAACGTACTGAGTCACTTTACTTGTATCGTTTGTCCACCTACTTAAAACTTCTGTATCTCTTAGGTATAATTTAACAAGTTCAGTAAATCTTTTAAACTTTGTTTTTTCTTTGGGAGCGTAATGCTCCATTAAGGCTTGGTATTCTAATGTATGGTGTAGCTTGTTTGCGTGTTTGTGATTCTTAGTGTAGCTTGGAATAATTACCCTTTTGCCATTTATCATCTTTCGGTAGTAAATATTGCCAAGGTTATCTCTTATAAGGTTAGGCTTCAAACTGCTCATTTTGACCCCTTTTTGGCTATTATTTGGCTATGTAAAGATTAGTGGGGTATACGAAAAGGCTGTTTTCAGACGAGGAATAGACAGAATGCGGTAGTCTACTCCTCTACGATGTCAACGTAGCGCTCTAACCAACTGAGCTAATCGCCCTAAGTGGCTATATATTGGCTATAGCCCTTTTGTATCTTTTAGTGTTGCCCACTAATTAACGAGAGAAGTTACTGCTCTTCTTCGTTATTTTGCAACAAAGGGGGGACTAGACCTAGTCTCCAGTTTTTTCGTATAGTTTCTTGGGCTTTATTTGAAAAACTTTTCATGAAATCGTTCAAATATTGGCTATCTAATAATCCTCTACCCATCTCAGGTCTATTAATATCTTGTATATTTTGGACATATCTAGTTTGGTCTACTACATCAACTAAACCTTTTGGTCCAAATACTCTATTCATTGCTTCGACACCTGCTTTATCCATATTGCCTATATTCATCATCCATTGCCTAACAAATGGTGGTCCCATCATTGGTCCTTCTTGAAAGAATCCATCCTTAGATATTGTAGGTCTGAATCCGTGTTTACCTAATCGTAAATTATCTAACCTACTTGGTTTTGCACTATGTCTTAGATTTAACATCATACCACCTTGGTCATTTAACCAATCATGCATCATAGATTTTGGTATGTCTTTCATGTTTCTCCAGAACAATGTTTTTTCATCGAATGGATTATCACCTTTTTGTAATCTACCCCAATTCTTTTGAACTTCTGGGAAATGCCTTCCTGGTGGTATCCATGGTTCACCAGTTTTAAAATCTACAAAAAACTTTCCAGTCTTAGGATTGATAACTGGTTTTCCTGCTTCATGCTTCATTGATGCTTGAGCAAAGAACTTATGTCTTTCTGGATTATATCTGGATAATTCTTTATGTGGTAATTGCTCCCAGATGTTATTCATTGCATTTGAATACTTTTCCATTTCAAAATTCATAAAGGCAGGGTCACCTTTTGACCTAGCTAATAACTCAAAGGCTTTTCTTGGTCCTTCTGGACCTTGCATTTGTTTATAGAAATGTGCGTCTAGTGGGACTCCGCTCACTCCACCTGGACTTGCAAATACAGCAATAGGCATATTACCTAGCTTTTTAGATACATCTTGCAAGTGCATTAATCCTTCACCATGGTCTTTAGCTGTTACGAATAAATCAGCATGTTCTGGGTCATGAATATCTATATCAATATTGGAAGTAGTTTTACTAAAGTGCATTCTACCTCTATTTCTATCTCCTGCTACTTCTGGGAATGGTTTTCCAGTTTTAGGGTCAAAGTACGCATTGTCTCTACCTCTCATATAACCTAAGCCAGTATTATCCCATGTTTTAGTTGGTCCTTCAAAATAAGGGTCAATAGCATCTTTACCATATCTTTCTTTTAAAAGTCTTGTTACTTCCTTTGGAGGTAATCCAGTAATACCTACACCATCTGCTGTTATAGAAGGCAATGTTCCTTCTGGAACTTTTTCTGCAGGATTAGCTACAACTCTTTCTGCCATTGGAACTCTTTGCGGTGGAATGGATACTGTTGACAATGGTTTGTCTTTAAACTTAACTATAGTTTCTTGTCTAGGAGGTCCTGCATAATCATCAGTATAGCTTTGTAGCTCATAGGAGCTTTTCTTATATCCATTAATCTTTTTGTAGTTATTATAGGCATTTTCATACGCATTCATTTGCCTTGGTTGTTTCAATGTTTGCCCTGGTATTCTACCTGAGAGAACACCTGCTACCATACCTGCTACTGGGTTTAATTCTGATAATGCAGTCACGCCTGTTTCGACAGCATTTCCTACAGGAGTTGGCATGATTGGCATGTCTACCATATTCCTTGCATAAGGATTTGTGATGATATTTCCACCTGCGTCTTTCGCCATTTCATGTCTTTGGGCTTCAGAAACAGTCATACGTTTACCTGTCTCGATGTTAAAAACGGGCGTATCCGTGAAATTTAAGCCTCGTTTTTTTGGATTTGGGTCAATTCCTATAGATTTTAGGAGTTTTCCCCACATTAATCTCTCATTCATCTTCTTTGTCCCTCATCATTCTTCCAAACTTATGCAATGGTATTCCAAACATAAATTCTGCTACCATCTCTGGTTTATCTAAAGTCATTATGCTACTTCTAGCTAATCTTCCAAAAGGATATAATGTATGTACATAGTAGTCTGCCCATCTATCCCATTCACCATTTATAGTAGCTGTCATCAGAGGGAGCCAATATCTATGTACTGGTGCTGTTACTACTTGTAATGGTGCTAATGCGGTAGATGGATAGCTACTAAAAAACGCTCTTTCTGATGAACGCTCATCTCCAAATAACCATTCTGCAGTATCTTGGAGGTAATTTAATGGAGGAGGTAGAATACTATCGAAAATACTACCTACAAATACATTTGCTAATGCCATCGTCATTAAATCCATAGTCATTAAACGCTTTGCTCTTTCATTCATAGTCTTATCTGCAAAGTTATACATCTTAGCTTGTTTAAAAATGTCTCGTCTAAATCTTAATGAGTTCCATACAAATGGTTGAAATCTTGTCATTACTTTACCCATAGCACTTCTTGAGATAGAAGGTCTATTTAGGTTATGATATAAAAACTGTGTGGCTTCTACGCCTTTTAATGCCATGCCAGTTAAATAGGGGTGGTCAAAAGGCATATTAGGAATGATTCTCGTTAAGTATTCTCTGGCATTTAAGTAGTGTGCTAAGAATGCATCAGTACGCAAAGCTCGTTCAGAAGTACGCATAAAATATCCACCTGCTGACATAATGCTATCTGTTACTTGGTATTTCTTAGCTAAATCTTTTATGGTAGCGTCATTAACTCTATCTTTACTGAATACTTCTCTAATGAATGGTGTTAATTTTTTGGCATCTAATCTTCTATCCTGCATTGCTTCATCTATATAAAATGATTCCAATGCTCCAATTTCAGCTACCCATCTATGAATATCTGCTCTTGTTCTTATAGGAGTACCATCTTTTAGTTTACCTCCTGCAAAAACATTTTGGATTAAAAACTTAGTATCTCTTGCACGGACAAAGTTTCTTAAACCCATATTAGTTACAGTATTCTGGCTACCACCTAAAATATTACCTAACGATGTTTTAGGATGAGAAAGTAGAGTTATCAATGACATCTTAGATTCAAATGCACCTATGTTATTTAATGTCTGAAACAATACCTGATGTCTTGCTCTTTCACCCGTTGGTAATTCCATTCCAAATAGTTTAGGGTCTTTAGATGTGCCATGTAACTTATTAGGTAATAGCCACCTGTCTAATCCCTGTGATTTTGCATCCAGATAATCAACAATGTTCTGGTCTGACATTTTATATTCAAAACTTTGTAGTGGATTATACCATGGTGCTTTTATGTTAAATTTTCTTTTAAGTCTATCATCTGACCTGAGTTTAGCCTGAATCCTTTTTTTATCCATACCCTTGGCAGTCTTTAATGATTCTTTTAGCTTGGCAGTTTCTACCTTAGTTAATCCAGTATATTTACTAGGTAAGAAGTTTGATTTACCCATTAAGGATGAAGCATACTTTCTCATTTCCATAGTCCACATTTCTGCTATTTCAGGGTTGTCCTGAGCGTAGACATTGTTTTCTGCATATTGGTTTATGGCTTTACGAAATGCCAATGCATTCATGTTCTTAAAGAATGAACCTACCCATTGATTAGTGTAGGCTTCTAATACTTCAAATCCATAAGAGAAATGAGGCATAGGTACGTCACTTCTTGCACGTCCAGTTCCTGGTCTATGTTCTGCATTAATATCGCTCCAATGCTCTCTACCTTTTTTATATTCAGCATTTAGATATTGTACTAAATAATCTGACTGACCAGTAGCATCTTCTACCCTAGTACCCATCCATATTTCAAAATCTTGTCTTTGTCTTTCTAGCTTTAGATTAATAATACGCTCACGGAGTTTCTTTGGTCCCGTTACTCCAAATATCTTTAATATCTTTTTTGTAGGTATCTTTCCAGTTAATGCATCTATTTCGGTTTTATTCAACCTATAATTTTTATTGATGTTATAAGCACCTTGGTTAATTAGTTTACCATCTCCTATTAATTCTGTTATGTAGTTTTCTAAAGAAGTTTTTAACTGAACAGATTCATTCTGCATCCAACTTTTTAACTTCTTTTTATCATGCATCATTTGTGGGAAATACTCTGTAATAAACTCACCAGAAGTGTCTTTTCCTCCTACTCGCCCTACACCAAAGAATTTTGTTTTATCTGCTTTTCTCCATGCTGTTCGTATTCGCATTGCTTTATCTGAGTCTGGATTCTTAATGCCTTTCTTTACTATATATTCTTCAAGTGCAGTTTCGTATTGCACACGATTCAATAATTCCACTCCTAAAGGATTGGTGGTCTTTCCGATGAGTTTATACAGGTTATTCACACCAAAGGTTTCTACGTTAGACATAACTAGTTGGTTAAATCCTTGTATATCAAACCTTCCGTATTTATTGTACTTAATAAAGTCATGGATTTTTAAACCAGTCCCTGCCCATTCCTGAGCTTCGTCTATTCGTGACCAGTCTACTCTATTCCATGCTCCATCTTTATCTACGATACCAGTACCGATGAATCTTTCATAGAACCTTTCAAAGTATTGACTCTGTTGGTTAATGATATCATCAATAAGTTGCTCGCTAGTTACTTCGACTTGTTTACCATTTCTGGTTATTTTATGTGTTTTACCCTCATATTGGGATTTGTAATAATCTTCTGTTGCTTGTAATTCCTTAAAGTAGAACTCTTTACGCTCTTGATGAGATGTTCTTTCAAAGTTCATCTTCTTTTGAGCAAACATAAAGAGGTCTGTGAATTTGGTAATACCATTTGGTATAGCTTCCAATTCACCTTTAACTCCTATGGAAGTGAATAACTCCTCTACCATAGAGTTTTTTATAGCATCTTCAATTTCCCTTATGTTACCACCTGTCTTATTTATAAATGACATGGTACTAACTGGAACTTTAATAGTTGCCAATCCAGAATCTTTCTCATTTTTGACTGGTATCTGCATTTTATAAAGAAGGTCGAGGTCATGACCTGCCATTTTTCTGCCTATAGCATCTGGAAAGATAAAGGAATACCACCACTTGTGAGCGTTACTGGATTGGTCTTTTATGTCTTTTAAAAATCTGTTGAAGTTTCTTATGTCATCCCAAGTAGCTTCTTTGATAGAAGTTGTTGGGGATTGTTGCATATTCTTCATTACTGTATATAAATCTTCAAATCTTAATGTAGCTCCATCAGGCAAGTCTTTAAGCGTCTCTTTAATTTGCTTAATAGTTCCTGGGATATCTTTTGGTACTTTTACCTTGTCAATATCTTTAATATCCTTGGTTATTTCTACATCCCCTGCTTCATTTAACCTAAAAACTCTGTCTATTTCTACATCATGTATCTCAAGTGTTTCAGATTTGCTCTCTACATTGCCTAATTTGACATCATTTTTTTGTTTACTGAGGTAATCATAGAGTTTTTCTTGACTTACAGGAAGCTTTTCTGGGTTTTTAGTGTTTAATAAGTCAAAGGTATTACCATAGCCAGTCATAAACTCTTCCATAGTCTTAGAATTTATAGCATCCATGGTCCACATAAACTTAGGTGTACTAGTATTTTCATAAGTACGGAGCCAATTTTCTTTTTGGTCTCTTAATTCTTCTACTTTAGACCAGTCTTTTCTCTTTTTAGCAGAGGTAATACGAGCATTTATATTTCTAGTATAGCCCTCTCTTGTTGTTTGCTGTGGTCTAATACTGCCTAACAAATAGTTCTCATAATATTCGATAGCTATCTCTGGTCTTATTCCTAATTCTTTAGCGTAGCGAGTTATTTCTGACTTATCTTTTAATATACGCTGATTCATTTCAGCTTCTGTACGAAATGCAGGTTCTTTACTATTCTTATATGCGTGATTAAATCTTAATTTGATAGCTTCTGCGTGTCTTGTAATAATATCTCTTAAAATAGTGAACTTATTTTCTGGTCTACTTCTGGGTACTCTACCATTATTTAAATCTTCTACTGCTTTTTCTACTTGTACTGACCATTTTTCATTCTTTAGTATGTCTATATTCCCAGTTAATTCTCTACCTGCATATATTTCATTGGCAATCCTATTGATATCTTCATAAGGAACATTTCCACCTTTTAATGCATTTTCACCAGTTTGTTCTATAGCTTGTTCTAGCCTTCTTCCTTTAGCCATTAACTGCAAGGCACTCCAGACATCATAAGTATCATTTATTCTGTACTCTTTTTCTATATGAGCAGGTAGCCTACTTATTGGTTTTTCAGACCTGCCTTCAAACGCTCTTTCATTTGTGAATATAGAATTGAAAGTCTTTTGTATTTTTTTACCTTCTGCCAGTTGACCCATTTTAGCATATCTTTGCTCCAGTAATGTTAGTCCTTCTTCGTTAGGTTTGGACATTGCTTCAAATATAAAATCTCTGTAGGGCTTTCTTTGGGCTTTGGTTGGCATCTTTTCATCTACTTTCCTGAGTCTTTCTCCTTCTGTGGTTCTAAAATCAGGATGATTTGCCATCGCTTTTCGTACTGCACCATAGTCTACATGATAATAAACTGGTAGTACTCTTAAATTCTTTCGTGTTATATAACCTAATACACCATCTTCTTTAAATATTGTATTATTAAGTAGTCTAATAGATTCAGACATACTTTTGTAGTTAAAATGCTTTAATGGATTAACATCCAGACTATGTTGAGCCATATTATGGGCAATCTGTTCAATACTTGACATACCTTTTGGCTCAGTTTTAAAAGACTGGATTGCTTCGTTGACTTCTTGTTGGTTGTATGCTCTACCTTTTTCATAATTATATCCATATAGTTTGGCATTTAAGTCGATTAAGTGACGATATTGGAGTGTATTTTTTAAATCTGATAGTCTAGCAGGTCTAAATTTTCCATCTTTCGTCTTAAATACTATCTTTTTAAACGCTGATTCAAATATGATTTGTGCCATTTCTTGTGGCGTAGCCATTGAGTAGTAGTTGGCACTATCTGCTGTTCTACTATGGGCTTCTGTACCTACAACATAATATCCCATATCACTTTTTAAATGGTCTATGTCTGTTTTTCCTAGTAATGTACCTGCAAATTTCCCTCTGTAGTGGACATCTAATTCTAATTTACCTTTTTTATTGGTAATAATATCTGATAGAACAGTATTTAAGAAACTCTTGGTATTTACTACGATACCTAATCCTTTTTTCCCAGTTCTAGCACTCATTCCTGCTTTGCGTAATTGACCTGGAGACCATTGTGCAATAGGATTATTTTCTACAAAGTTAACATCTTCTTTAGATGTCTCACTTTTAAATAACTTATCAAACTTCTTTGCTTTATTTTCAAATAAGACCTGTTTTTTATCTTGCAGTCTTTCAAAGAAATTGTCATTTTTAATTAAGTCATTCATATAATTGTGAGGCATTCCTTGAAAAAAGAATACTTTATCCCCATCTACATCTGCACCATCTATATAAAAGTGGTCTCTAGAACGCATATAAACGCTCCAGTCATCTTGATACCTTACCTTTTTGCCATCTACACTTTTACTTTTAACAACATCGTTATCTACAAAACCATCAAATAGCAATGCCCTTGTTCCACTAATAGCATTAGCAGGAACACGCATTACTGCCATCATTAATTGTTGACGCATTTGAGCCATACGCTCTGGACTGCCTTTGCCTTCTTGATACTCATTATAAGCATCGTATAAATCAACTTCCTTACCAAACCACTTTATTTTCATTTTACCATGACTGTGACCTAGCTTAAAATGACCTACCTCTTTTTGAATTACTTCACCATCTTGATAGAAATCATAACTTCTATTTTCACGGATACCACCTGTAACAGCTTCCATGATTGGGTCCACACCTGCTACCCAACCACTACCACTATTTTTCCATACTGGATTGGTAAATTTGTCCATACGATACATATGAACTGTCCTGCTATATAAATTGTAGTTTATAATAGAACTAGCAGGATGATAACCACTACGTCTGTACCATTGTTCAAAACTATTAGCATATTCTTTTAATTCCTGCAGTACGGGAGCCTCAAATTCCTCTGTAGCTTCCATTTGTTTTAGCTTCTTGAAGATTTCCTTATTCAATTCTCTATGTAGAGGATGAGTTATGTCATTAATTACTTGTACAAAATGTTTATCACTTAACTCTGTTACATCAAAATTCTTAGGAATAGCAGTATTAGGGTTTTTAGACAATGCATCCATATACTCATTTGCTCTTGGAGTACCATGAACGACATCTTGATGTATAGCATCCATAAAATCTTTATATCCAGACCTAGACATTGTTAATCCTTCAAAGAAGGTATGCATCTGTTTTTTAATACTTACTGGTTTACCTGAATGAGCATCTCCATAGACACCAAAACTAATTCTAAAATCATCTACTTTCATCTCCATAGATGGAGTAGTGGCTTTTACCTTTTTACCCTTAGCATTGTAGATTTCTTGGTCGTATAAAGTGTACTTACCTTTATTATTAGATTGCCCTAGAAAGGTCTTAATTCCAGGAGGTAATGCCTTAACTGCACTAGTAGCAATAATCATCGAATTTGGGTCTTTTAGAGCCTCATTGTATCCCATACGGGACGCATGAACACCACCCTTGACTAAAAATAATGAGCCATCTGGCATTCTTATAGCAACGGCAGGTTTTAAGTGACTTGTTTCGTGACCTTTAAAACCATTTGCCTCTACAAATCTATTAAATAAATCACTATGCATGACTACCCAACCATCAATCTTACTTGTCCAAGCTTCTTCTACATAATCACCTTTAGCATTCCTAGTCCAAAACATTTCAGGTTCTTTGCCTGACACATTAAACCACTTACGAATTTTATCTGTAGCTTTAAGATTAGACTCTGTATCTACAATATGTATTTTTATCTTACCATCTGGAGCTATATCTTTAAATACTTCTGGGTCTGATTGAAAAAAACCTTTAGATGATAGCAATGCTTCTCTTTTTACTCTAGCGATAGCAGTTCTAAAACCAAAGTTCTCTTCATATAGGAAATTAGATTTAAAAGCTTTATTGTAGACTCCTCTTAGGTTTTGCTCTTTACCTTCTTTAGGAGTCATACCCATGGTCTTTAACCATAATTTATAATCTTTTTCTATGTATTCATTTAAAACTTTTAAGGGAACCTTACCCTTTTTACTTACTTTTTTAAGTATGTTATCTACTGTGGTATTTTTTGTCTTAGGATGATGTGGATATATTCTTTCAGCACCCGTGTCTTTCTTAGGAATTTTTAAGTAGAAACCACCTTCTTCTAATTGACCCATGACTTCCATCCAAGCTTGTTTATCCATAATGCCTTCCCACTTTTTAGTGGTAGGATTCCATATTCTATCATGTGGTTTAGCAACAAAGAATGAATTACCTGCTCTATCTACGACTTCATTAAATTCTCTAACCTGGATTTTATTTCCCCAGAGTTTTTCATACATAACTTCATCAGCAGACTTAGCTTCTGCTCCAGTTACTTTTCTTTTAAGAACATTTAACGAATCAAGCCATCCAGATTTCTTCTCTACCTTATTAAAAGATAGAATAGGTCTAGTTTTTCCCTGTTTTAAACGTGTAAAAGCCTGTATAAAGGCACCCTTAGTCTTAACATCGGGCTTTATTGTAGGGAATTTAGCTTCCAAAGCTACCATATAATCTTCTACAATCTCTTTTACTGCCTTATCTTTATAGCCAGTCTCCTTTAATGTATTGAAATACTCTATTGCATGAGTTAAAACATCTGCTTCGTTTACATCACTAGGTACATCTTTTTGCAATCTGTTGAATGACCTTCTAAGTAATGGTATTGAAGATGTTTCAGGTTGGTCTGACGCAACCATTTCATCAGCTACAAGTAAGTCCTCAGCAGATAATCTTAATTTTTCTGTAGGGAGTTTCTCGTAATATTCTGTTATTGCTCTTTCTAATGGGTCTGCAACACCAGATTTCATTTCTTTTATAGCTTCTGGGGACATTGAGTCAACAATTTCTTTAGCTTGACCTTCTAATTGCTCCCCTGCGTTCACTTTTTTCATAATACCTTCGGTAACTACACCCATATATCCTTGTCTACGATACTTTGTAGGTATTACATCTATTAATTCTGCTTGTGTTTCAGCTATTTCATGTGGTTCTAAATCTTTGACTTTTTTAGCTAAGTCTTTAGCTTTGCGTTCTAATGCTTTATTATAGCTACCTGATAATTCTGAGCCTAACACAACACTTGCTGTAGAGTCACCAGATTCTATTCTATCAGGATTGGTAGCTCTATCCCATATTTCACCTATATGATTATTGTATTTGTCTCGTATTATTTCCTGTGCTTCTTTAGGCATTTCAAGGTATTCAGTAGACTCTAACATCTTTCTCATGTCAGAAAACTCATACTTTAAAGTCACACCATCTTCTTGTTTTTCGTTGAACCTATTAAAAAATTTGGTAGCCATCTTTTCTGGAACTCCATGAGCACCTTTACCAAAGAAAGCACCTAATGCATATTCATAAAATTGAGTAGCTGTTGGAGCGCCTTGCATACTAGCCATACCACCTTGGAATCCTGCACCTAATGCACCTCTAACTATTTGACCACGATAATTATATAAAGTATCTGATAACTCTTTACTATGCTCCCATAATGTCCTTTTACCTGCATTCACTACTTTAGGATTGGCATGTTGCACCATATTACCTATTCGTACAAAATTACCTAAGCCACCAAAGAATCCACCTGCTACTGCACCAAACATAAAATTGTCTAGTTCATTATCTTCACCATCCCACATTCCACTTACTGTACTAGCTACTCCAAGATGAGCACCTTGAAACGCTACATCAGTTATTTTTTGCTTTAAAGTGATTTGTCCTTCTTTTAATGCTCCCTTTTGTAAATACTTACCTGCTTCAAATCCTGCTTTAGCCATAAAGTCTTTAGCTTTATCCTCAGCAAAATCAGCAACACGTAATGGTACAGACTTTTGTGTTTTTAGAAATGTACCTGCAGTTTTTGTTAGCCCACCAATACCACCTAACCCTGCACGAGCAAGTAAGCTACCTCCACCAGTTAATACAGAACCTGCTAAAGGAACTGCAAAACCTAATAAGTGTCCTGCACTATGTGCTATTGATTGAACTTCGTCTTGTGGGTCTTCAGCCCATCCACCCATTGCAAGTGGACCAAGAAATCCTTCTGTAAGACCAGAGCTAAATTGAGATAATACGCCACTTACACCTGCTTCTGGCAATTCCGTAGCTTCACTACTATGAGGAATGCCATACATCTTAGCATACTTCTCTAACTCTTTAGCCTCAGCTTGAGAAAAGTTCTGAGGTCTAAACCTATAACGCCTTAGCTTTTCCCTAGTTTGAAAAGGGGTCATTTACTGTCCTATTTTGCCTATCTGCTCTAATAAGCTATTGATAACATTAGCTGTATTGTCCCTTTTCTTCTTTTTAATAGGAGCTCTAGTAGCTTCCCAACTATCATAAAACTCTCTTTCTTCTGGAGAAACACCATAATACTCATCTAGTATAGTGTCATCATCTGATTCTAATAAGGTTTTAAAGCTTTTAATTTCATTGATAATATCTTTTGCTTGAGAACCACCTGGGTCTGCATCCCATGGACCATAACCACCATCTTTAAAATCTACATTATCTCTTTTAGCTACCATATCATCAAGTAGTTTAATTACTTTTTTACGCTTAGGGTCTCCATAAGGAAGTTTAGCTACTTCCATAACCATAGGTTCTAAGTGATTATCACGAGCATTGACATATCCTTCTATGATATCACCTTCATCTGTTCCCATCCACCATGATTCTGTAAAAAACTGACCTAATGCTTGACGAGTTTTCCTCACATTTGGATTATAACGTCTGGCATTCATCTTGTCTTCTTTCATCATAGCCATCTTCTGGTCTATTTTACCATATCTTCTATCACCTACTTCTAAGTCATCATCCAACTCAGAGTTTCTTATTTGATTTAATGAAGGTATCAATCCAGTTGTAAGACCTAATACTTGACTATCTCTTTGAAAGTTTTGAGTATCTTCACGATTAGCA
>Ga0209232_1000114_pt1 | contig 48719 bp, 62 predicted proteins | sample ETNvirenome_2_60_FD_184066 | JGI IMG/M metagenome (GOLD analysis project Ga0209232, IMG submission 184066) | Marine viral communities from the Pacific Ocean - ETNP_2_60 (SPAdes) (version 2) | ecosystem: Environmental > Aquatic > Marine > Oceanic | place: Pacific Ocean | collected 2013-06-22 | reverse complement strand
GATGAAGGCTGGCACAGCGGAATAATGTAGGACAGCGTTTTTTATCTGCGGATGGCGGCTTTGGGGGTGGTTTTGAGACATTCCCCTCCCTCTTAGGGAGGGGTTAGGGGTGGGTGCGAGCGAAGCGAGCCGAGGCAGAGCGCCGCCTTCGGCGGCTACCCACCCCCAGCCCCTCCCTAAGAGGGAGGGGAGAAGCGATGATCGCCTTGCGGTCGCAAGCGGCCATCCTGCTGGCCACCTTCAAAAGGCACACACAACACACTTTACGATCGAGGCGGGGTTACAATCGGCGCCTGCGACGTTAGGGAAAGGGCTCGGGCGCGCGTCTGATGAGTTTGGATAGGGGATAGATGATGGACAGCGGCAGCAAGGTGCAGTTTTCGGACCGCGAGGCTCTGCTTTATCACGAATATGGCCGGCCCGGCAAAATCGAGATCGTCGCGTCGAAGCCGATGGCGACCCAGCGTGACCTGTCGCTTGCCTATTCACCCGGCGTCGCCGTCCCGGTGCTGGCGATCGCCGAAGATCCGGCGAAAGCCTATGATTATACGATCAAGGGCAATCTGGTCGCGGTGATTTCGAACGGCACCGCGATCCTGGGCCTGGGCAATCTGGGCGCGCTCGCCTCGAAGCCGGTGATGGAAGGCAAGGCGGTGCTGTTCAAGCGCTTTGCCGACGTCGATTCGATCGACCTGGAAGTCGATACCGAAGACCCGCAGCGCTTTATCGAGGCGGTCGAACTGCTCGAACCGAGTTTCGGCGGGATCAATCTGGAAGACATTGCGGCGCCCAATTGTTTCATCATCGAAGCGGCGCTGAAGGAAAAGATGAACATCCCGGTGTTCCATGACGACCAGCATGGCACCGCAATCATCACCGCCGCGGGACTGATCAATGCCTGCTACCTGACCGGCCGCGACCTCGCGACGGTCAAGGTTGTCGTCAACGGCGCCGGCGCCGCGGCGATCGCCTGTACCTCGCTGATCAAATCGATGGGCGTGGCCCATGAAAATGTCATCATGTGCGATCGCAAAGGCACCATTTATCAGGGCCGCCTGGAGGGCATGGACCAGTGGAAGTCGGCGCATGCGGTGCCGACCGAAGCGCGCGACCTGACCGAGGCACTCGTCGGTGCCGACGTGTTCCTGGGCCTGTCGGCGGCGGGCGCGTTGAAGCCCGAAATGGTCAAGGACATGGCGCCCGCGCCGATCATCTTTGCAATGGCGAACCCCGATCCCGAAATATCGCCCCCCGATGCGCGCGCCGCGCGGCCCGACGCGATCATCGCGACCGGGCGGTCGGATTTTCCGAACCAGGTCAACAATGTCCTGTGCTTCCCCTTCATCTTTCGCGGCGCGCTCGACGTGCGCGCGACCGCGATCAACGAGGAAATGAAGATCGCCGCCGCCTATGCCATCGCCGACCTGGCGCGCCAGCAGGTGCCCGAGGAGGTCGCCGCCGCCTATGGCGGGCGCGCATCGAGCTTTGGCCCCGAATATATCATCCCCTCGCCCTTTGACCCGCGGCTGATGGAAATCGTCCCCGCCGCGGTGGCCAAGGCGGCGATGGAAACCGGCGTCGCGCAAAAACCGATCGCCGACCTCGACGCCTATCGCACCTCCTTGCGCGCGCGGCTCAACCCGACGACGTCGGTGCTGACGCTGGCGTATGAAGCGGCGCGCGCCAATCCCAAGCGGGTGGTGTTTGCCGAGGGCGAGGAAGAGGTGGTGCTGCGCGCGGCGATCCAGTTCCGCGACGGCGGCTATGGCACCCCGGTGCTGGTCGGGCGCGAAGGGCTGCGCGACAAGCTGAAGGACATGGGGGTCGCCGATCCCGAAAATTACGAGGTCCACAACAGCGTCAATTCGCCGCATGTGCCGCAGATGGTCGAGATATTGTACGAGCGGTTGCAGCGGCGCGGTTACCTGCGCCGCGATGTCGAACGGATGGTCAACCGCGACCGCAACATCTTTGGCTCGCTGATGCTCAAGCTGGGGCTAGGCGACGCGATGATCACCGGGGTCACCCGCACCTATTCGCAGACGATGCGCGAAGTGCGCCGGGTGATCGACCATGCCGAGGGCAAGACGCCGTTCGGCATCCATGTGCTGGTCGGCCAGCATCAAACCATCTTTATGTCCGACACCACGGTCAACGAGCGGCCGACCGCCGAAATGCTCGCCGATATTGCCGAACGCACCGCGCAGGTCGCGCGGCGCATGGGCCACGAACCGCGCGTCGCGTTCCTGTCCTATTCGACCTTTGGCAATCCGCCGGGCAGCTGGCTCGACAATATCCGCGATGCGGTGGCGATCCTCGACCAGCGCAAGCCGGGGTTCGAATATGAAGGCGAAATGGCGCCCGACGTCGCGCTGAATGAAAAGGTGATGGCGAAATATCCGTTCTGCCGCCTGTCGGGACCGGCGAATGTGCTGGTCATGCCCGGGCTGCAATCGGCGAATCTGTCGGCGAAGCTGATGCGCGAGCTGGGCGGCGGCGCGGTGATCGGCCCGATGCTGGTCGGCATGGAACATCCGGTCCAGGTCGCGACAATGGCGTCGCCGGCGTCGGATCTGGTGACGCTGGCGGTGCTCGCCGCGGGCGGCATCGCGCAGTAGAGTCCTTAATCCTCCCTGTGGCGAAGCCATGGGGTGGTGGCAGCGCGAAGCGCTGACGGAGGGGCTTTGGCGCTGACGTCGCCGCCCCTCCACCACTCGCCTGCGGCGAGCGGTCCGCCTCCCCATCGCTGCGCGACAGGGAGGATTAAGTCGCAGGCTTACTGGCCGCTGGGAGCGCCCGCACCCGGGGCGCCGACGGCGCCGATATTGCCGAAAATATCTTCAAAGAAGCTGCGTTCGCGGCCGAGCGTCGGGGTCTTGTCGCCTTCGGGGCTGATCTTGCTCACCAGTTCCAGCCCGGTGCGATCGACCGCGACGACGTTGCCGGCCGGGTCAAAGCGGACGCGCAGCACCTGCTGGCCGACCGGGCGCGGCTTGGCAAAGGCGAGCTGGCGCGTTTCGCGCGACACATAATAATATTCATTGTCGCTGAACTGGCCGACGAAGGTCGGACGGCCAAGCGTCTTTTCCACCGATTCGCGGTTGTCGACGCCGGCGGTGATCGCCTCGGTCAGCAGCGGATCGACGACATAGCCCTGCCGGCCCTTGAGCTGCGCGCAGCCGCTGGTGGCGACCGCGACGACCAGTCCGAGCACGATCAGCCGCGCGCGCGGAGCGGCAAACGAAAAGTTGATATTCGGCATCTATAATCTCCGTTGCGCCTGTCGCGGCCTCACTCGGCGCTCGGCGCTCGCTCTCGCGCCTCTTAACCGCAAGCGGACATGGCGCACAAGCCGCTTGTGGCGCGGCAAAGCTTGCCACAAGCTGACCAGCGCAGCGCGTCGCCCCCCCTTTTCCGCGGCACCGATTGCGCCTAAGCGGTGGACATGTTCTCGCTTCGTAACCTCTTCCGCTCGCAGCCCGACCCGCGCGAAGCCCGCCGCCCGCTGTGGAACGCCGTCGTCGCGACCGCCCGCGCCCCGCACTGGTATGCCGAGGGCGGCGTCCCCGACACGCTCGACGGCCGCTTTGATATGGTGAGCCTGGTGCTGGCGCTCGTCCTGCACCGGATCGACGACGACCCGGCCGAGGGGCGCGCCGGGGTCGAACTGACCGAATTGTTCGTCAATGATATGGACGGCCAGATGCGCCAGATCGGTTTTGGCGACATGGTGGTCGGCAAACAGATCGGGCGGATGGTCGGCGCGCTCGGCGGGCGGCTCGGCGTCTATCGCGCCGCCGACGGCTCGGACGAACTGCGCGCCGCGCTGGTGCGCAACCTGTGGCGCGGCAACGAACCGGACGCCGCCGGGCTGGCGCATGTGATGGCCGAGGTCGGCAAGTTGCGCGCGGCGCTGGCGGCGATGCCGGTGCCGGTCCTCGTCACCGCCGATCGGCTGGCAGGAGCCGCGGTTTGAGCACCGGACCCGAATTTTCGCTCGTCCTGACCGTATCGGATGCGGCGCAGGGCCGCGACATTGCGGTCGAGGCCGACGCTGAGGCGCGCGCACGGATCGCCAAACGGCTCGGCCTGATCGCCGTCGACCGCTTTGCCTTGACCGCCGAGGTCCGCGCCGTGGCGGGGGGTATCGGGGTGAAGGGCGCGGTGCAGGCCGAGCTGGTCCAGCCGTGCGCCGCAACCGGCCTGCCCGTCCCGGCAACGCTGGCCGAACCGTTCGACCTGCGCTTCCTGCGCGATGTCGATGCCCCGGTCGATGCCGACGAAGAGATCGAGATCAGCAGCGAGGATTGCGACCTGCTGCCGCTCGACGGCGACCGGATCGATCTGGGCGAGGCGGCGGTGCAGACGCTGTCGCTGGCGCTCGATCCGTTTCCGCGCCACCCCGACGCCGACCGCGTCCTCGCCGAAAAGGGCGTGCTGAGCGAAGACGCCGCCGGGCCGTTCGCGGCGCTGGCAAAGCTGCGCGGGACGCCCGAGGCGTAACCGTCCTGCTGCTCCTGAACCGTGGCCCCGGACCTGTCGAAGGGCGCTTTTCCATGGAGCGCCCTTCGACAGGCTCAGGGCTACGGTGATTGGCTTAGCGCTGGTCAGGCTCGGCCTTTGGCGCCTCCTCGACCAGATCGGCGACCGCCGCGTCGAGCCCCGGTTCTTCCTTTGCGGGCGGCGCTTCTGGCGCGGACCTTTCGGCCGCCTCCGCCGCCGCTTTTTCGTCGCGCGTCGGCGGCAATGCCCCGCCAAGCGCATTGGCGAGGCCGAGCAATTGTTCGCCGATCACCTTGTCGACCGCGGGCGCGATGTCGGCGACCTTGAAGCGCATATAGCCGCCGACGACATAGTCGAAGCGCAGCGCGCTGCCGGTCGGGGTGGCCTTGATCTGGATGGTCAGCGTGCCGTTCAGCGCTTCGCCCTGCAGCGGCCCGAAAGCGCCCGACAGGCGCAGCATCTGCCCCGGCTTGGAGAACAGCACCCGCGCGTGCTGGACGCTGCCGACCCCCGATCCGGTATCGGGCAATTTTTCGCAGAAACAGCCGCCAGCCTGCGAATCGAGCCAGAAATTCGCGCCATCGCCCGACCAGCTATGCTCTTTCGACCACCAGTTTTGCGGCATACGGAGCATTTTCCACACGTCGGCGGGGGTTGCGGTGACCTGCGCGGTGTGCGCGACGGTGAAACCGGCCTCGCTCTGATCGACCACCTTGGCGGTCGCGACGGGCGCAAAAGCCAGCGCCGCGATCATCGCGGCACCTGTGAAATATCCGGAAATTGCCATGAGCCTGTTCCCCCTCGCACCTCAATAACCGGCGCCGGGGAAGCTGGCTAGCCAGCAGGTGCGAGAACGGCTTCGATCGCGTCGTTGACTTCGTCGATCGGCGCCATGCCATCGACGCGGGTGACGATGCCGCGCGCGTCGTAGATCGGCAGGATCGGCGCGGTCTTGGCGCGATATTCGGCCATGCGGGTGCGCACCGTTTCCTCATTATCGTCGGGACGGCGTTTGAAGTCGTGGCCGCCGCACTGGTCGCAGGTGTCCGCGACCTTCGGCAGCTTGTAGCGGTCGTGATAGCCCGCGCCGCAATTGCCGCACGAAAAGCGCCCGGTGATCCGATCGACCAGCGCATCTTCCTCGACCAGCAGTTCGATGACATGGTCGAGCTTGCGGCCGCGGTCGCTGAGGATCGTATCGAGCGCATCGGCCTGCGCCGCGGTGCGCGGATAGCCGTCGAAGATCACCGATGTCTCGGCGCCAAGCTGGTCGAGCCGTTCGCCGATCAGGCCCGAGACGATGTCGTCCGACACCAGCTCGCCCGCGTCCATCACCGCCTTTGCCTGCACCCCGATCGGCGTGCCCGCCTTGACCGCGGCGCGCAGCATGTCGCCGGTCGACAGCTGGACCATGCCATGCTCGTCTTCCAGACGCACCGCCTGCGTTCCCTTGCCCGCCCCCGGCGGACCCAGCAAAATGATGTTCAGCGTCATGGAAGCCCCTGTTGCCTGCCCGTTGCCTAACCCTCGGCGCTAGTTGCCGTAGCTTGGCGTTTAGCGCCGCGCAACGCCGCCCTTCAATTTGGCCTTTTTGATCAGGTCGCCATATTGATGCGCCAGCATGTGGCTCTGGATCTGGCTGATCGTATCGATCGTCACGTTGACGATGATCAGCAGGCTGGTGCCGCCCAGCGCAAAGGGCAGCCCCGACTGGGCGATGAAATATTCGGGGATCAGACAGATCGCCGCCAGATAGGCCGCACCGAGCACGGTGATGCGCGTCAGCACATGGTCGAGATAGGCAGCGGTGTTCTTGCCGGGGCGGATGCCGGGGATGAACCCGTTCTGGCGCTTCAGATTGTCGGCGGTTTCCTCGGGATTGAAGACGACGGCGACGTAAAAGAAGCAGAAGAAGATGATGCCGAACGCATAAAGCGCCATGTAGAGCGGCTGGCCATGCGCCAGATACTGGTTGAGCGAGATCAGGAAATCGCTGGTCGCGGTGTCGCCCTGGACATTGTTGCCCATCATCTGGGTGATGGTCAGCGGCATCAGCAGCAGCGACGAGGCAAAGATCGGCGGAATCACGCCCGCGGTGTTCACCTTCAGCGGCAAATGGCTGCGGTCGGCCTGCATCCCGCCGCGCTGGGTCGCGCGCTTGGGATATTGCACCAGCACGCGGCGCTGCGCGCGTTCCATGAACGCGATGAAGGCAATGACGATGATCGCGCCGGCGAACACGGCGATCACCGTGCCGCCGCCCATCGACCCTTCGCGGACCTGGGTGAACATCTGGGCAAAGCTGCGCGGCAGCTGGGCCAGAATGCCCGCCATGATGATCAGCGATACGCCGTTACCGATACCGCGCGCGGTGATCTGTTCACCCAGCCACATCAGGAACAGGGTGCCGCCGACGATGCTGATCACGGCGCCAATGCGGAACATCATGCCGGGATCGACGACCGCGGCAATGCCCTGGCTCGCGCCCAGCGTTTCAAGCCCGACGGCAATGAAATAGCCCTGGATCGCGGTCAGAAAAACGGTGCCGTAGCGGGTATATTGGTTGAGCTTCTTGCGTCCGCTTTCGCCCTCTTTCTTGAGCGCGGCGAGGCTGGGCGACAAGGCGGCGGCCAGCTGCACGACGATCGACGCGGTGATATAGGGCATGACGCCGAGCGCGATGATGCTCATGCGCTCCAGGCTGCCGCCCGAGAAGGTGTTGAAAATGTCGAGGACACCGCCCGAGGCGGCCTGGCTGTACAGCGTCGACAGCGCAACCGGATCAACGCCGGGCAACGGCACGAACGACAGGAAACGAAAGACGATCAGCGCGCCGATCGTGAACCAGATGCGGTTCTTGAGTTCGGTCGCTTTGCCGAATTTCGAGAAGTTCAGGTTGGAAGCAAGCTGATCGGCGCGAGAGGCCATGGGTATTTTCCTCGGGTTCCGGACCGCGCCCCCCGCGACCCGGCGCCTATGTGCGTTCGGAGGTCACGAAGCGCAAGGGGAAAGGCCCGATTCAAATGCGTCGGGGGCGGAGCGGCCCGATGCCGTTCGCCCCCAAGTGCATTAGTTCTTCTTGGCGGCCGCGGCAGCCTTGCGCGTGGCTTTCTTGCCTTCGCCCTCGGGCTTGGCTTCGGGCAGTTCGACCTTGCCGCCAGCCTTTTCGACCGCTTCGATCGCGCCCTTTGACGCGCCGGCGACGGCGAAGTTCAGCTTCGAGGTCAGCTCACCCTTGGCGAGGAGGCGGACGCCATCCTTGCCGCCGCGGGCCAGGCCAACCGCCTTGAGCGCGGCGTGATCGATCACCGCCTTGGCGTCGAGCTTTTTCGCGTCGACCAGTTTCTGGACCATGCCCAGATTGACGATCGCAAAATCCTTGGCGAAAATATTGTTGAAGCCGCGCTTCGGGATCCGCATGTGGAGCGGCATCTGGCCGCCTTCAAAGCCGTTGATCGCAACGCCGCTACGGGCCTTCTGGCCCTTTTGGCCGCGGCCGGCGGTCTTGCCCTTGCCCGAACCGATGCCGCGTCCGACGCGCATCCGGCCCTTGCGGGCGCCCTTGTTGTCACGAAGTTCGTTCAGTTTGATCGTCATTGTGCACTCGCTTTCGCTTTTGTCGCGCGGATAGGATTGGGTCGGTCGCGGAGGGTTAACCCTCGATGACTTCGACCATGTGCGGCAGCTTGCGGATCATGCCGCGCACTTCGGGGGTGTCGACCAGTTCGACCTCGCGGTGCATCTTGCCCAGGCCGAGGCCGGTCAGGATGGCGCGCTGGCTGCTCGGCCGACGGATCGGCGAGCCGATCTGGCGAATCTTGATCTTCTTGTCAGCCATGATCTTACTCCGTCACCGCCGCGGCTTCGGCTTCGGCTGCGCGGTCGGATGCACCGCCGCGCTTGATCAGATCCGACACCTTCTTGCCGCGACGCTGCGCGACCGACTTGGGGCTGGTCTGTTCGCCGAGCGCCTCAAAGGTCGCGCGGATCATGTTATAGGGGTTCGAGGTGCCGTTCGATTTGGTCACCACATCAGCAACGCCGAGCGATTCGAACACGGCGCGCATCGGGCCACCGGCGATGATGCCGGTCCCGGCGGGCGCCGAGCGGACGGTGACCAGACCAGCGCCGAAATGGCCGAGGCCATCATGGTGCAGGGTACGGCCATCGCGCAGCGGCACGCGGATCATCGACTTCTTGGCAGCCGCCGTCGCCTTTGAAATGGCTTCGGGCACTTCGCGCGCCTTGCCATGACCAAAGCCCGCACGGCCCTTGCCGTCGCCGACGACGACGAGCGCTGCGAAACCAAAGCGCTTGCCGCCCTTCACGGTTTTCGACACGCGGTTGATATGGACGAGCTTTTCGATCAGCTCTTCGCCGCCGTCATCGCCCTGCGAACGACGATCGTCGCGGCGGCCACGGCCACCGTCACGACCGCCACGGTTGCCGTCACGGCCGCCAGCGCCGCCGCCACGGCCGCGGCGCGGAGCCTGACCGTCGGTGGTGGGGGCTGCTTCGGGAGCGCCTTCGACGTTCTGTACTTCGTCTGCCATGATTAGAACTCCAATCCGCCTTCGCGAGCCGCGTCGGCCAGCGCTTTGATGCGCCCGTGGAACAGGAAACCGCCGCGGTCGAACACGACCTGCGTCACACCCGCCTTTTTGGCGGCAGCGGCGAGGCGCTTGCCAACATCGGCAGCCGCCGCGGTGGTCGCGCCGGTCTTGCCGCGCACATCCTTGTCCAGCGTCGAAGCGGCAGCCAGCGTCTGGCCGGCGGCATCATCGATAAGCTGGGCATAGATATGCCGGCCCGAACGGTGCACCGAAAGGCGCGCGCGCCCACCGGCCCGCTTGCGGAGGGCAGTACGAACGCGCTGACGGCGTTTTTCGAATGGGGTAAGATGTGCCATGGCTTACTTCTTCTTGCCTTCTTTGCGGAAGATGTACTCGCCGCGATATTTGATGCCCTTGCCCTTATAGGGCTCCGGCTTGCGCCAGCGGCGGATTTCGGCTGCAACCTGACCGACCTGCTGCTTGTCGATGCCGCTGATCTCGATCGTGGTGTTGTCGGGCGTCTTGATCTCGATGCCCTCGGGCACCGCGAAGTCGACATCGTGGCTGTAGCCGAGCTGCAGCTTCAGATTTTTGCCCTGCGAGTTGGCACGATAGCCCACACCGGTGATTTCGAGCACCTTGGTAAAGCCCTCGGTGACGCCGGTGATCAGGTTCTGCACCAAAGTGCGCTGCATGCCCCAAAAGGCGCGAGCTTCGCGGCTGTCATTCGCCGGCTGCACCGAAATGCTGCCATCGCCGACTTCATATTTGATATTGTCGGACAGCGGCATCGCGAGCGTGCCCTTCGGCCCCTTGATCGACAGCTGACCGCCGTCGATCGCGGCGGTGACGCCGCTGGGGATTTCGACTGCTTTTTTACCAATGCGTGACATCAGAACACCTCCGCCAGCACTTCGCCGCCGACATTATGCTCGCGAGCCTCGGCGTCCGACAGGACACCGCGCGGGGTCGACACGATGGTGATGCCCAGGCCGTTGCGCACGATCGGCAGGTCTTTCGACCCCGAATAGATGCGGCGGCCCGGCTTCGAAACGCGCGCCACATGGCGGATCGCCGGCTGCCCTTCGAAATATTTCAGCTCGATACGGATGCCCTTGTGCTCGCCCTTGGCACCCAGCGCTTCTTCGCTGTAGCCGCGGATATAGCCTTCGCGCTGCAGCACGTCGAGAACACGAACGCGCAGCGTCGAAGCCGGCGTCAGGACGCTGTCCTTCTTCGCCGTCTGGCCGTTGCGGATGCGGGTGAGCATATCACCCAAAGGATCGGTCATTGCCATCTTGTCTGTCCCTTACCAGCTCGACTTAACAACACCGGGGATCAGGCCCTTGTTGGCCAGATCGCGGAGCTGAATACGGCACAGCCGGAATTTGCGATAATAAGCGCGCGGGCGCCCCGTCAGCTCGCACCGGTTACGGATGCGGGTCGGGTTACCATTGCGCGGGATTTCCGCCATCTTGAGGCGCGCGATCAGACGCTCGCCCTCGTCGAGGGAGGTGTCCGCTGCAATCGCCTTCAGCTTCGCATAACGGCCGGCATATTTCTTCACCAGCTGCTTGCGACGCTCATTTTTGTTCGTCGAACTCAGTTTCGCCATGACTTAAGTTCTCTTTCCTTCTTGAAAGAGCCACTCTGATCCGAAAGGACTCAGGCGGCTGCCTTTTCTTCGGCTTCGATCGGGAAGGGGAAGCCGAACAGCTTGAGCAGTTCGCGGGCTTCGTCATCCGTGCGCGCCGTGGTGGTCACGATCACATCCATGCCGCGCACCTGGTCGATGCGGTCATAGTTGATTTCGGGGAAGATGATCTGCTCTTTCAGGCCCATGGCGTAATTGCCACGGCCGTCGAAGCTGGTCGCCGACACGCCGCGAAAGTCGCGGATGCGCGGCATGGCGATGGTGATCAAGCGGTCGAGAAATTCATACATGCGTTCGCGGCGCAAGGTGACCTTGCAACCGATCGGCATGCCTTCGCGCAGCTTGAACTGGGCGATCGACTTCTTGGCCTTGGTCACGACAGGCTTCTGGCCGGCGATCAGCTCCATTTCAGCAGCTGCCGATTCGACCTTCTTCTTGTCCTGCGTGGCTTCACCGACGCCCATGTTGAGCACGATCTTTTCGATCTTCGGCACTTCCATCGCATTTTTATAACCGAATTTCTCGGTCATCGCCTTGACGATCACATCGTCATAGCGGGTGCGCATGCGCGGGGTATAATTGTCACCCATTGATGGTCTCCCCGGACTTCACGGCCACGCGGACCTTCTTGCCGTCCTTGGTTTCGAAACGCACGCGGGTCGGCTTGCCCGACTTGGGGTCGGCAACCGCGACCTTGCTCGCGTGCAGCGGCGCTTCCTTGCGTTCCAGACCGCCCTGCGGGTTGGTCTGGCTCGGCTTGCGGTGCCGCGTGATGATGTTGACGCCCGCGACCACAACCTTGCCGTCTTTCGGCAGGCTCTGCGTCACTTCGCCGGTCTTGCCCTTGTCCTTGCCGGACAGGATAACAACCGTGTCGCCCTTCTTGATCTTGGCCATACCCATGGTCAGAGAACCTCCGGTGCCAGGCTGATGATCTTCATATAGCCGCGGCCGCGCAGTTCGCGGACCACCGGGCCAAAGATACGGGTGCCGATCGGCTCTTCGTTCTTGTTGACGAGCACGGCGGCGTTGGTGTCGAACCGGATCACCGAGCCATCGGCGCGGCGCACATCCTTGCGGGTGCGGACGATGACGGCGCGATGCACGTCACCCTTTTTGACCTTGCCGCGCGGCTGCGCTTCCTTGATCGACACGACGATGACGTCGCCAACGCCGGCAACGCGGCGCTTCGACCCGCCCAGCACCTTGATGCACTGGACGCGCTTGGCACCGCTGTTGTCAGCGACTTCCAATTGTGACTGCATCTGAATCATCGATGCATTTCCTTCTATTGTGGCCTACCGGGCAACCCCGGCGGTTCCGTGAACTGGTGTCAGCCTTCGGCCGCGGCGGGAGCAGCCGAAGCCGGCTTGCTGTGAGTGTCGACCTTGTCGAGCACCTTCCACGTCTTGAGCTTCGAAATCGGCTTCGTTTCCTCGATGCGGACGGTTTCGCCGGCCTTGATGGCGTTGTCCTCATCATGGGCGTGATACTTTTTCGAACGGCGGATGATCTTGCCGTACAGAGGGTGCTTCACCTTCCGCTCGACTTTCACCACGACGGTCTTGTCGCCCTTGTCGGACACCACCGTACCGGTCAGAATGCGCTTCGGCATCGATAGTCTCCTTACTTCGCGGCCGAGCGCGTGCGCTCGGTCTGCTGCGTCTTGATGCGGGCGATCGAACGCCGGACTTCCTTGACGCGCGATGCTTTTTCAAGCTGGCCGGTGGCCGCCTGGAAGCGGAGGTTGAACGCCTCGCGCTTCAGTTCGCCAAGCTGTTCGGCGAGCTGGTCGTCGGTCTTGGCCTTGAAATCTTCGGTCTTGGACATGGCCCTTAACCCTCCAGATGCGAGGTGTCGCCGAGACGGGCGATCACCTTCGTCTTGATCGGCAGCTTCATCGCCGCACGTTCGAATGCCAGCGCGGCCACGGGGCCGGGAACGCCGTCGAGTTCAAACAGGATACGGCCCGGCTTGACGCGCGCAGCCCAATATTCGGGAGCGCCCTTGCCCTTACCCATGCGGACTTCGGCCGGCTTCGACGACACGGGGACGTCGGGGAAGATGCGAATCCACAAACGGCCCTGGCGCTTGATCGCGCGGCTGATCGCACGGCGTGCCGCTTCGATCTGGCGCGCGGTGATGCGCTCGGGTTCCATCGCCTTCAGCCCGTAAGAGCCGAAGTTCAGGCTGGTGCCACCCTTGGCATTGCCATGGATGCGGCCTTTGAAAGCCTTGCGGAACTTGGTTTTTTTCGGTTGCAGCATGTCAGCAGTCCTTAGCGGCGATCTTCACGAGCCGGACGGACGCCGGTCGTCTGTGCGTCGAGCATCAAACGGTCGGTCGCCATCGGATCGTGGCCGAGAATCTCGCCCTTGAAGATCCACACCTTGATCCCGCACACGCCATAGGCGGTGTGCGCGGTCGATTCGGCATAGTCGACATTGGCGCGCAGCGTGTGGAGCGGCACCCGGCCCTCGCGGTACCATTCGGTACGCGCGATTTCCGCGCCGCCCAGACGGCCGGCGCAGTTGATACGGATGCCTTCGGCGCCCAGACGCATCGCCGACTGAACCGCGCGCTTCATGGCGCGGCGGAACGCGACGCGACGTTCGAGCTGGTCGGCAATGCCCTGGCCGACGAGCTTGGCGTCAACCTCGGGCTTGCGGATTTCGACGATGTTCAGCGACACGTCGCTGCCCGTCAGCGCGCCCAGCTGCTTGCGCAGCTTTTCGATGTCGGCGCCCTTCTTGCCGATGATGACGCCCGGACGGGCGGCATAGATCGACACGCGGCACAGTTTCGCCGGGCGTTCGATCACGACCTTCGAGATCGCGGCCTGCGGCAGGTTCTTGAACACATATTGGCGGATCTTCAGATCCTCGACCAGCATGCGGCCATAATCCTGGCCTTCGGCGAACCAGCGGCTGTCCCAGGTGCGGTTGACCTGCAGGCGCAGGCCGATCGGATTGCTCTTCTGGCCCATCTTACGCCTCTTCTTCCTGTTCGCGCACGACAATGCGGATGCGGCTGAACGGCTTGACGATCCGGGTCGACTTGCCGCGGCCGCGTGCGTGCCAGCGCTTCATCGAGATCGACTTGCCGACGCTTGCTTCCTGGATGACCAGCGCATCAACGTCGAGGTTGTGGTTGTTTTCCGCGTTGGCGACGGCGCTGGCGAGAACCTTGCGCACGTCAACAGCCATCGCCTTCTTCGAGAAGGTGAGGATGTTCATCGCGTCTTCGACCTTGCGACCGCGGATCAGCGCGGCAACGAGGTTCAGCTTCTGCGCCGAACCGCGAATCTGCGTGCCGACCGAGAGCGCCTCGTTATCGGCAACGCGGCGGGGGGACTTTTCCTTGCCCATTAGCGTTTGCCCTTCTTGTCAGCAGCGTGACCGGGGAAGAAGCGCGTCGGCGCAAATTCACCCAGCTTCATGCCGACCATGTCTTCATTCACCGACACCGGCACGAACTTGCGGCCGTTATAGACGTTGAAGGTCAGCCCCACGAACTGCGGCAGGATGGTGGACCGGCGCGACCAGGTTTTGATCGGGGCAGAGCTGCCACCGTCCTGGGCCGTTTCGGCTTTCTTGAGCAGATGGAGGTCCACGAAAGGACCCTTCCAGACCGAGCGAGCCATGGCTTACCTCTTCTTCTTCGCGTGACGCGACCGGATGATCATCTTGTCGGTCGACTTGTTATGGCGCGTGCGCGCACCCTTGGTCGGCTTGCCCCACGGGGTAACCGGGTGACGGCCGCCCGAGGTGCGGCCTTCGCCGCCGCCATGCGGGTGATCGACGGGGTTCTTGGCCACGCCGCGGGTCAGCGGACGCTTGCCCGCCCAGCGGCTACGGCCGGCCTTGGCGAGCGTCTGGTTGGTGTTGTCGGGGTTTGACACCGCACCCACCGTGCCCATGCAATCGCCGCGGATATAACGCTGTTCGCCCGAACCGAGACGCACGATCACCAGACCGCGGTCACGACCGACAACCTGCGCGTAAGTGCCCGCCGAACGGGCGATCTGGCCACCCTTGCCCGGCTTCATCTCGATGTTGTGGACGATCGTGCCGACCGGCATCTGCGACAATTCCATCGCATTGCCCGGCTTCACGTCGGTCTTTTTGCCAGCGATGACCTTGTCACCAACCGCCAGACGCTGCGGCGCCAGGATATAGGCGACGCGATCCTTGCCGGCATCGTCCTTGCCATAGTTGACCAGCGCGATGAAGGCGGTGCGGTTGGGATCATATTCCAGCCGCTCGACGGTGCCTTCGACATCCCACAGGCGACGCTTGAAATCGACGATGCGATAACGCTGCTTATGACCGCCGCCGATACCGCGCGAGGTGACATGACCCTTGTTGTTGCGGCCGCCGGTCTTGCTCTTGCCTTCGGTCAGCGCCTTGACGGGCTTGCCCTTCCACAGCGACGACCGATCGATCAGGATCAGGCCGCGTTGCGCGGGGCTGGTCGGATTATAGGACTTAAGTGCCATTTTCTTTGCCTTTCCCTACAATCAGACGCCGGTGGTGACGTCGATCGACTGGCCTTCGGCCAGACGAACAATCGCCTTCTTCACGTCGCTGCGGGTATAGGGCTTGCCCTTCCAGCGCTTGGTCTTGCCCTTGGTGATGAGCGTGTTGACGCCGATCACCTTGACATCGAACAGCGCCTCGACGGCAGCCTTGATGGCGGGCTTGGTCGCGTCGCTTGCGACCTTGAACACCACCGCGTTATTTTCGCTGAGCAGCGTCGACTTTTCGGTGATCACTGGAGCCAGGATCACGTCATAGTGACGCGCGTCGACTGTTTTTGCCTTAGCCATTGCAGCGTGCCTCCAGCTGTTCGACCGCCGCGCGGGTCAGGACCAGCGTGTCGGCACGGATGATGTCATAGACATTGGCACCGATCGCCGGCAGCGCATCGACCCCGATCAGATTGGCCGATGCCATCGCGAAGCTTTCATGCACCGCATCGCCATCGATGAAGAGGGCGCGATTGCCGAGGTCGAGCTTGCCGAGCGTGCCGGCGAGCGCCTTGGTCTTCGCGTCCTTGAGCTCGAGCGTGTCGATGACGACCAGCTTGCCGCCCTTCGCCTTGTCGCTCAGCGCCATCTTCAGGCCGAGGGTGCGGATCTTCTTGTTCAGCGAGTGGCCGAAGGTGCGCGCCCGGGGGCCATGCGCCTTACCACCGCCGATGAAGATCGGAGCAGCCCGATCGCCGTGACGCGCGGTACCGCCGCCCTTCTGGCGACCGAATTTCTTGCCGGTGCGCGACACATCGCTGCGTTCGCGCGCCGCACGGGCCGGACCACGGCGCTTTTCAAGCTGCCATGCGACGACGCGGTGCAGGATGTCGGCGCGGGCGTCGACCCCGAACACATCGTCGTTCAGATCGATGTCGGTGCCGGCTTTGCCGTCGAGGGTTTGAACCTTGACCTTCATGATCAGGACTCCTGTGCGCCGTCGGTGGTGGCAGTGTCGACCACGGTTTCTTCAACCGGGGTTTCCACAGGCGCATCAGCCGGGGCTTCTTGATTGGCGTTCGCTGCGCTCTTGATGCCCGCCGGATAGGGGGCTTCAGGGTGGCGCGGCAGCTTGACCGCATCGCGGACCATCAGCCAGCCGCCCTTCGAGCCAGGGACCGAGCCCTTGACGAAGAGAAGGCCGCGCTCGACGTCGGTGCGGACGATTTCGAGATTCTGCTGGGTGCGATTGCGCGCGCCCATATGACCGGCCATCTTCTTGTTCTTGAAGACGCGGCCCGGATCCTGACGGTTACCGGTCGAACCATGGGCACGGTGGCTGATCGAAACGCCGTGGGTGGCGCGCATACCGCCGAAACCCCAGCGCTTCATCGCCCCGGCAAAGCCCTTGCCCTGGGTCACGCCCTGGATGTCGACGATCTGGCCGGCGACGAAATGGTCGGCCGACAGTTCAGCACCGACGTCGAGCGTCGCGTCGTCAGCGACGCGGAATTCGACGACCTTGGCCTTGAGCTCGACTTCGGCCTTGCCGAAAGCGCCGCGTTGCGGCTTGGCGACGTTCTTGGCCTTGGCCGATCCGGCACCCAGCTGGACGGCCACATAGCCGTCGCGTTCTTGTTCGCGCACAGAGATGACCTGACAGCCTTCGAGGCTCAGGACGGTGACGGGCACGTGGCGGCCGTCGTCCTGAAACAGGCGGGTCATCCCCATTTTCTTCGCGATCACGCCAGTCCGCATGATCATACTCCTCAACAGAGGCCGGGCGGACCATTCCGCACGGCGTGTGGGCGGCCATCAAGCAACGCTCGACGGCTACCCTCCCAGCCCGGAATTTCGATGGTCGCCCCGTCCGGGCTGAGGTGCCGCTTTCCCGAAGGAGGAGCGGCGAGACGGGGGACGCAGCCCGGTCGTTTATGCCTCCCGAGGGAAGCGACCGGCGGTATCCACCCTATCGTCGGTCCGGATCGCTCCGGACAATGCAGCCACCGAAGTGCCTGCCGATAGAGACCCCTGCTGGTGCAGAGGCTGCGCTGGCTTAGGCCAGCTTGATCTCAACGTTCACGCCCGCGGCAAGGTCGAGCTTCATCAGCGCATCGACCGTCTGCGGGGTCGGCTGCACGATGTCGAGCAGCCGCTTGTGGGTCCGGACCTCGAACTGCTCACGCGACTTTTTGTCGATGTGCGGGCCGCGGTTCACGGTGAATTTTTCAATGCGCGTCGGCAGCGGGATAGGGCCGCGAATGAGCGCGCCGGTGCGACGTGCCGTATCGGCGATGTCGGTGGTGGCCTGATCGAGCACGCGGTGATCAAAGGCCTTCAGGCGAATGCGAATATTCTGCGTTTCCATGACTGTTCCAGTCGAATCCCGTCTGACGATGCGAAAGAGCCGAAATGGCCTGTTCCGACCTCCACATGGAAGCCGGATCGGCCATCAAAAATCTTTAAGCTACGAGCCGCCCGAATCGCTTCCGAATCGGGCGGCTCGCGGCCCTATATTACTTTGTGATCGTCGCCACAACCCCTGCGCCGACGGTACGACCGCCTTCGCGGATTGCGAAGCGCAGACCCGGGTCCATGGCGATCGGAGCGATCAGCTTGACCGACAGCTGGACGTTGTCGCCCGGCATCACCATTTCGGTGCCCTCGGGGAGAACGACCTCACCGGTGACGTCGGTGGTGCGGAAGTAGAACTGCGGACGATAGTTGGCAAAGAACGGCGTATGACGGCCGCCTTCGTCTTTCGACAGCACATAGACTTCCGAGGTGAATTCGGTGTGCGGCTTGATCGAGCCGGGCTTGCAGAGCACCTGGCCACGCTCGACTTCTTCACGGCCGACGCCGCGGATCAGCGCACCGACGTTATCGCCAGCCTGGCCCTGGTCGAGCAGCTTGCGGAACATTTCGACGCCGGTCACGACGGTCTTCTTGGTGTCCTTGATGCCGACGATTTCGACTTCTTCACCGACCTTGACGATACCGGTTTCGATACGGCCGGTGACGACAGTACCGCGACCCGAGATCGAGAACACGTCTTCGATCGGCATCAGGAAGGGCTTGTCGAGCGGACGCTCCGGCTGCGGGATCCACGCGTCAACGGCTTCCATCAGCTTCAGAATGGCTTCCTTGCCGATGTTGTCGTCGCGACCTTCGAGAGCGGCGAGCGCCGAACCCGGGATGATCGGAATATTGTCGCCGTCGAAGTCGCGCTTCGACAGTTCTTCGCGGATTTCGAGCTCGACGAGTTCGAGCAGCTCGGGATCGTCCAGCTGGTCGACCTTGTTGAGGAAGACGACCATGGTCGGCACGCCGACCTGCTTGGCGAGCAGGATGTGCTCCTTGGTCTGCGGCATCGGGCCGTCAGCGGCCGACACAACGAGGATCGCGCCGTCCATCTGGGCAGCACCGGTGATCATGTTCTTCACATAGTCGGCGTGGCCCGGGCAATCGACGTGCGCATAGTGGCGGGCGGCGGTTTCATATTCGACGTGCGCCGTCGAAATGGTGATGCCGCGCTCGCGCTCTTCGGGCGCCTTGTCGATGTTCGCGAAATCGACGGCGGTACCGCCGGTCGTTTCGGCGAGCACCTTGGTGATCGCTGCGGTCAGCGAGGTCTTGCCATGGTCAACGTGACCGATGGTGCCGATGTTGCAGTGCGGCTTGTTCCGCTCGAATTTTGCCTTGGCCATGATTTTACCCTTGTCCTTCGTCTGGCGTTTCTAAATGCTCAGAAATTGTTCACTCGGCGGAACCGCCTGTTGAAACAGGCGCCGCCCTTAGTCGGCTTTGCAGAAGAGGGCAAGCCCTGCGGGGTGAAAGCGGCCCGAAAGCCGCTCACCCCGCAAATGCTTACGCCATTTTGGCTTTCACCTCTTCGGCGACGTTCGTCGGCACTTCTTCATAATGCGAGAATTGCATCGAATAGTTGGCGCGTCCCTGGCTGAAGCTGCGCAGCTGGTTCACATAGCCGAACATGTTCGCCAGCGGCACCATCGCCTCGACGACCTGGGCGTTGCCCCGGCTGTCGGTGCCCTGGATCTGACCGCGGCGGCTGTTGAGATCGCCGATCACGTCGCCCATGAAATCTTCGGGCGTCGTCACTTCGACCTTCATCACCGGCTCGAGCAGCTTGATGCCGGCTTTTGCCGCCACTTCGCGCATCGCCGCCCGGCCTGCGATTTCGAACGCCAGCGCCGATGAGTCGACGTCGTGATACGCGCCGTCGGTCAGCTTGATTTCAAAATCGATGATCGGGAAGCCGATCATATGGCCGTTTTCGGCCGATTCGCGCATGCCCTTTTCCACCGAGGGGATATATTCGCGCGGGATGTTACCGCCCTTGATCTCGTCGCTGAACACAATGCCCGAACCGCGTTCGCCGGGAACCACAGTCACCTTGACGCGGCCGAACTGGCCCGAGCCACCCGACTGCTTCTTGTGAGTGTAATCGACGTCGACGGCCTTCGCGAGCGATTCGCGATACGCCACCTGCGGCGCACCGACATTCGCTTCGACCTTGAATTCGCGGCGCATGCGATCGACGAGGATGTCGAGGTGAAGCTCGCCCATGCCCTTGATGATCGTCTGGCCCGATTCATGATCGGTCGACACGCGGAACGAGGGATCCTCGGCAGCCAGACGGTTGAGCGCGATGCCCATGCGTTCCTGGTCGGCCTTGGTCTTGGGTTCCACCGACAGTTCGATGACCGGATCGGGGAAGACCATGCGTTCGAGAATGATCGGCGCGTTGGTCGCGCAGAGCGTATCCCCGGTCGTGGTTTCCTTGAGGCCCGCGAGCGCCACGATGTCGCCGGCAAAGGCTTCGTCGATGTCTTCGCGGCTGTTCGCATGCATCAGCAGCATGCGGCCAACCTTTTCCTTCTTGTCCTTGACCGAGTTCAGATAGGTGCCCTTGGTCAGGGTGCCCGAATAGATGCGGGCAAAGGTCAGCGAGCCGACGAACGGATCGTTCATGATCTTGAACGCCAGCAGCGACAGCGGCGCGTCATCTTCCGGCGGGCGAGAATCGGGGGTTTCGCCGTCGAGCTTCAGACCCTGGACGTCGGGAATGTCGAGCGGGCTCGGCATGTAATCGACGACCGCGTCGAGCAACGGCTGGACGCCCTTGTTCTTGAACGCCGAGCCGCAGCAGACGGGGACGAACGACTGGTTGAGCGTGCCCTTGCGGATCAGGCGCTTCAGCGTGTCGACGTCGGGTTCATCGCCGCCCAGATAGGCTTCCATGACATCATCGTCTTGCTCGACGGCCATTTCGATGAGGTTGGTGCGATATTCGGCGGCCTTGTCGGCGAGGTCGGCCGGAATGTCTTCATAGAAGAATTCGGCGCCCAGCGCTTCGTCCTTCCAGACGATGGCGCGGTTGTGGACGAGGTCGACGAGACCCTTGAGGTCGGCTTCGATCCCGATCGGGATGTAGAGCACCGCGGGGCGCGCGCCGAGGCGATCGATGATCGACTGGACGCAATATTCAAAGTTCGCGCCGGTGCGGTCGAGCTTGTTGATGAAGCACATGCGCGGCACGCCGTAACGGTCGGCCTGGCGCCACACCGTTTCCGACTGCGGTTCAACCCCCGCCACGCCGTCGAAGCACGCGACGGCACCATCGAGCACGCGCAGCGAGCGTTCGACTTCGATCGTGAAGTCGACGTGCCCGGGGGTGTCGATGATGTTGATGCGGTGATCGTTCCAGAAACAGGTGGTGGCAGCCGAGGTGATCGTGATCCCGCGCTCCTGCTCCTGCTCCATCCAGTCCATCGTCGCGGCGCCGTCATGGACTTCGCCGATCTTGTAGGACTTGCCGGTGTAATAAAGGATACGCTCGGTGGTCGTGGTCTTGCCGGCGTCGATGTGCGCCATGATACCGATGTTGCGATACATGCTGAGCGGATGGCTGCGTGCCATGGTCTTTTCCTTGGATGTGGGGGGCGGCCTTTGAAGCCGCCCCCGATATAGGAAGAATTGTTGCGATTGCGAGACGCCGAAGCGCCTCGGCAATTACCAGCGAGGGTCCGGCGCCAGCCGCGGTTACCAGCGGTAGTGGCTGAACGCGCGGTTGGCTTCGGCCATCCGGTGGGTGTCTTCGCGCTTCTTCACCGCGTTGCCGCGGTTGTTCGACGCGTCGAGCAGCTCGCCCGACAGGCGCGCGGCCATCGTCGTTTCGCTGCGGTTGCGGGCGGCGGTGATCAGCCAGCGGATCGCCAGCGCCTGGGCGCGGTCCGGACGGACTTCGACCGGCACCTGATAGGTCGCACCGCCGACGCGGCGACTGCGGACTTCGATGTTCGGACGGATGTTCGCCAGCGCTTCGTGGAACACGCCGATCGGTTCCTTCTTGGCACGGGCTTCGACCGATTCGAGCGCACCGTAAACGATGTTTTCGGCGACCGACTTTTTTCCGTCCAGCATCACGCTGTTCATGAATTTCGACAGCACCGTATCACCGAAACGGGGATCGGGCAGGATTTCGCGGCGTTCAGGACGACGACGACGAGCCATAGGTAATTCCTTTTACAACAGCATCCCGGCGCATGAGCAGCCAGGGATGATCAAATAGCCGAAAAAGCGGTCCTTACTTCGGACGCTTCGCGCCGTATTTCGAACGGCTCTGCTTGCGGTCCTTCACACCCTGCGTATCGAGCACGCCGCGCAGGACGTGGTAACGCACACCGGGAAGATCGCGGACACGACCGCCGCGGATCAGCACAACGCTGTGTTCCTGGAGGTTGTGGCCTTCGCCCGGGATGTAAGTGATGACTTCGCGCTGGTTGGTCAGGCGGACCTTGGCAACCTTACGGAGCGCCGAGTTCGGCTTTTTCGGGGTCGTCGTATAGACACGGGTGCAAACGCCGCGCTTTTGCGGGTTTGCGTCCATCGCCGGGACCTTGGACTTCACCTTCTGGGGAGTCCGGCCCTTGCGGACCAGCTGGTTGATCGTGGGCATGAATGCTTCACCTTTAAATGTCCGCCCATCAAGGCGAACGGTTACTGTACCGCGGTGGATGAAGCATCGGTCCGAATTCCACGGAAATCCGCGGAAAACAGGCGACCTTGTAACAGCAAAAGACCCCGGCAGATCGCAATTGATCGTCCGGAGGCTCCATCCGCGCCAGCAATGTTCAGCGCTGTTGGGACCGGAAGAGGCAGCAAACCGCCCTTTTCGGTCGAGCGCGCCCCTAGCGGTGATTCCCCGACCGGTCAAGGGCAGGAGCAATATTGTTGCGCCGTCGCGGGCGGGTTATCGCACCCCGATGCCCGCCGTGCGCCACGCCAGCTTTCCCCCTTTGGTAGCCCCCGACGTCCGGCTGCTGATCCTCGGCAGCCTGCCCGGGGCGCGGTCGCTCGCCGAACGGCGCTATTATGCGCATCCGACAAACCAGTTCTGGCGGTTGGTCAGCGCGGTAATCGGCGAACCGCTTGCCGAATTGGACTATGACGCACGGCTGGCGATGCTGCGCGCCGCAAAGATCGGCCTGTGGGACGTGATCCGTACCGCCGAACGGCGGTCGAGCAGCGATTCGGACATCCGCGAAGCCGACCCGCACGATCTGGCGGCGCTGATCGCGACCTTGCCCGACCTGCGGATGATCGCGTTCAACGGCGGCACGGCCGCCGCGATCGGGCGGCGGCAGTTGCCGCCGCTGGACGGAGTCACAGTCGTCGATCTGCCGTCGAGCAGCGCGGCGAATACCCGCAGTTTTTCGGCGAAGCAGGAACAATGGTGGCAGCTGCGCCAAGCACTGGTCGACGACTCATCCTCCCTGTGACTCAGTCATGGGGAGGTGGCAGCCCGAAGGGCTCACGGAGGGGCTTGGGCGCACCGTCGCAAGGCCCCTCCACCCTTCGCGTCGCGAACGGTCCCCCTCCCCATGGCTTCGCCACAGGGAGGATCAAGAAAGATTCACTCGACCACCATCCCCCGCGCCATCACGAAATCGACCTTTTTCAGCACCCGCACGTCGGCGATCGGATCGCTCGCCACTGCAATGATGTCGGCGCTTTTGCCCGCGGCGATCGTGCCGATCTCGCTCGACAGGCCGAGCAGGTCGGCGGCGTTCACTGTCGCTGCTTTCAGCGCCGCGACCGGGGTCATGCCGTGCTGGACCATCAGCTCGAACTCGTCGCCGTTGCGGCCGTGCTTTGATACCCCGGCGTCGGTGCCAAAGGCGATCTTCACCCCGCGGGGGACGAGTTGCTCCAGGCTTTTGCCGGTGATTTCGATGCGCCATTTGATCTTCGCCAGCACGTCGGGTTCATAGGCGGCGGCATTGGCGGCGATGCGTTCCTTATAGCCGTTTACCGTCGACAGGGTCGGGACGTAATAGGTTTTCGATTTCGCCCATTGGCTGATCGTTGCTTCGTCGAGGATCGTGCCATGTTCGATCGAATCGGCGCCCGCGGTCAGCGCGAGGCGGATGCCGTCGGCGCCATGCGCGTGGACCGCGACCTTTTTGCCGAACAACGCGGCGGTTTCGACGATCGCCTGCGCTTCATCGTCGAACATCTGCTTGCCCAGCCCGGCGCCTATGCGGCTGTTGACCCCGCCGGTCGAGGCGAATTTGATCACATCGGCGCCGCGGCCGACCTGAAGCCGCACCGCGCGGCGGCAATCGTCGGCGCCGTTGCAGGTGTTGCCCGCGCCCGCAAAGAAGGGCCGCAGTTCGTCGCGATAGCCGAGCGAGCCATCCATATGCCCCGCGCTGCCCGAAATGCTGTTGCCCGCATCGACGATGCGCGGCCCCTGTACCTTGCCCGCCGCAATCGCATCGCGCAGCGCCAGCGTCGCACCGTCGCCATCGCCGAGGTTGCGCACGGTGGTGAAACCGGCGCGCAGCGTCTTCATGCCATTGACCTCGGCATTGAACGCCTGCGCCGCGGGGCTGAGGGTGATTTCTTCGAGCTGCCCGGCAATCCCGCCGGCGTCGCTGGTCAAATGGACATGGCTGTCGATCAGCCCGGGAAGGACATATTTGTCCTTCAGATCGATCAGCGTTGCGCCGGGTTCGGCGGGTTGATAGCCGTCGGCGACCGCGACGATCCGGCCATTCTCGACGATGATCGTCGATGCACCGCGCACCGGCTTGCCCGGTTCGGCGAGCAATTGCCCGGCGTGAATCACGGTGCGCGCGGGCGCCTGCGCGGCGAGCGGCGCGGCCAGCGCAGCGCTGACCAGCGCGAGCGAGAGGCAATGGATCGGTTTCATTCTGGCATCCCCTGATTTTGAGTTTGGGCGCCGTTAAAGCCGATCAGAAGCCCAGCGTAAAGCGCAGCGCCGCGCCCTTGTCGTCGGGCAGCGCCGCGATATGGCCGGGATCACGGCGTATCCAGGTGTTGGCGACCAGATCGCCGTCCAGCAGCGCCAGCGCATAGCTCGCCTCGACCACCAGTTCGCGCCCGGTTGGCGCGAGATTATAGGTCCGGCGGCCAAAATCGGTGCGGCCGCTGGCATAATCATGCGCGATGGGCAGCAACAGGTCGATGCCGCCGCGCGCGACGCGCAGCGGTTGGGCAAAGCGGAGCGCGGCGCGGTCGCCGGGCCGCAGCAGCCCCGCCTTGGCGACGTCGAACGAAAAGGCCGACGACCACAGCGCACCGCTGGCGATCAGCCCGCCGCGATCGGGGCGCGTCCACATCTGCCGCCACGCGCCCGACAGGCGCCAGCCGTTCGCGAGATCGACGCCGAGGCCCGCATCACCGACCAGGCTGGTTGCGCCGCCCGACCCGAAAACCGGACCGAACCGCGCGCCGAGCAGGCTGTCCGATTCGCGCAGCCAACTGCCTCCGAACGCGCCGCGCACCGGGCCGAAGCGGGCGTCCCATGCGGCGCCGACGCGCTGATAGCGGCTGTCGCGGCCCGACCGGTAACGGAACAGCGGATCGTCCTGCCAGCGCGATCCCGACACCCAGCCGTCTTCCAAGACAATGCTGACATAGTGATTGGCCGCGATGTTGTGGCGCAGCATCGACCCGATACCCGGGCTGGCGGCAAAGCCTAGACCGTCGTGCGCGCCATCGCCGATGAGCATCGCATGGCCGCTGTCACCGCGCTCGCCCGCGAGCAAGCCGCCGGTGCCGCGCCCGGCGGCAAAGCCGATCCGCGTCCGCGCATCGAGCCGCGTCACCACCGACGCCGCGAGGGTGCGCGCGCCCCGCGCGTCGTGGAATGACAGGCCCGCCAGCGCATCGCCCGCGCCGACCCCCGGCGCGGTGACGAGCGACAGTGCGGTCGCGGTGCTGGCGGCGCTTTGCTGACGGATCAGGCCGCCGATCGCCCCCGACAGCTTGAAATCGGGGCGGCGTGGCGCCAGCGACTGGCCGAAATCGACGCTGAAAGCGCGGCCGAAGCCGTCGGCAACCAGGCCGATGGTCGATCCCGACCGCGCCGCTCCGGCATCGCCCATCGGCCCGCCGAGCATCCCGAGCGCGCTGCCGAGCGGAACCGCGGTCGCGGTGCCGGCGAGCGTCGTCGCCCCCGCGGGCTGAAACGCGCGCGCGATGTCGAGCACGCCTTGCCCATAGACGCCATCGTCGCCCGCTGCCCCCGCATCGCGCGCCGATTGATAAAGGATTTGCACGATCTGTTGGCTCGACAAATTCGGGAACGCCTGCGCCAGCAACGCCACCGCGCCGGCAACCTGCGGCGCCGCAAAGCTGGTCCCGTTGAGCACGAAGACAAAAGCGCCCCGCGTCTCGATCACGCCGTCCTTATAAGCACAGCACACCCCCTCGCCGAGCGCCGCGAGATAGGAACCGGCATAGGTGCCGGCGCGGTTGCTGAACCCCGAGCTCACCCCATTTTCGTTGACCGATCCCACGATGATGACCAGCCCGCCGCCCGCATCGCGCATCCCTTGGGCAAAGAGTCCCGGGTTGTTCGGGTCGTTGCCGTTCGCGGTGGTGTCGCCTTCATTGCCGGCCGACAGGATGACGATGATCCCCGCCGCGGTCGCGCGCGCCACCGCGCCGCGCAATGTGGCGCCGGGCGCGTCGTCGCCGCCGAGCGAGATGTTGACCACCCGCGCCCCCGCACTGACCGCCCGGTCGAGCCCCGCCGCGATCGCATTTTCGGGGAACAGGCAGCCGCTTTCGTCGTTGCTTGGATCCTCGGTCGCGCAGCTCCCCGGCCGGTCGGCGCGCAGCACGAGCAGATTGGCGTTGAAGGCGATGCCAAAAGTGCCCTCGTCATTCTTGCCGCCGAGCAGGATCTGCGCGACATTGGTGCCGTGGCTGCCCTCGCCGTTGATCCCGCGCGATCCGGCCACATCGGCCGAGAGCGACGAGATGCGCCCGGTGAATTCGGGGCTGTCCTGGTCAATGCCATCGTCGATGACCCCCGCCAAAATCCCCTGCCCGCTGGCCCCCGCCTGATAGGCGGTGATCGCGCCGTGAAAATTGACCCCGTCGGAGCGGCGGGTTTCGGCGGTGTTGAAATTGCCGGTCGGCGGCGGGGTTGGTGTGGGAGTCGGAGCGGGCGTGGGCGTGGGGGTCGGCGCGGGTGCCGACGGCGGCGCCGGGGTGGGCGAAGGCCGCGCACCGCCACCGCCGCCGCAGCCCGCCAGCGACAGGGCGGCGACGCTGAGCAGCAGGGGCAAAGGCCGCCCTGCCATCCGCCGGATGCAATCGCGTCGCGCCGCGTCGGCCATCGCCGCTCCCCTTCACTCTTCGATATCCCGGCGTTCGCCCGGACGCCGACTGGATTAGCAGTTTCCAATGTAAAGCCAAAGACATTGCAGGAAGGTAAAGCGACACCGCTTGCCGCCGTCCACCCCAGCCCTTATGCGCCGCTCCGTCATGCCCGTCTCGCTCGACCATATCGATTGCTGGATCTTCGATCTCGACAACACCCTCTATCCGCCGTCGGCGAAGCTGTTCGACCTGATCGACGCGCGCATGGGCGCCTTCATCATGCGGCTGCTGAACGTCGATGCCGTCGAAGCGCGGCGGGTGCAGAAGCAATATTTCCACGATCATGGTACGACGATGGCGGGGTTGATGCGGCATCACGGCGTCGATCCCGAGCATTTTCTGGTCGATGTTCACGCCATCGCGCTCGACCGCATCGCGCCCGACGCGCGGCTGCGGGCGGGCCTTGAACGTCTGCCCGGACGCAAGCTGGTCTTTACCAACGCCGACGCCGATTATGCCGCGCGCGTGCTGGACGCCCGCGGCATCGCCGACCTGTTCGGCGGCATCTGCGACATCCGCGCCACCTCCTACACCCCGAAACCCGATCCCGCGGCCTATGCCATGATGGCGGCGCACCTCGGCATCGACCCAGCGCGCAGCCTGTTCGTCGAGGATATGGCGCGCAACCTGACCCCGGCAAAAGCGCTGGGAATGACCACCGTGTGGCTGGACAATGGCAGCGAAAGCGGCCATCGCGACCACCTGCCGGACCAGGTCGATTTTCACGTCAGCGACCTTGCCGACTGGCTCGATACGCTTCCAGAATTTTGGGGGCCTGCACCCTGGGGGATTTCATGACGACCGACCTGCAATCAACGATCGACGCCGCGTGGGACGATCGCGACACATTGGGGCTGACGACGCAGGGCGCGGTGCGCGACGCGGTCGAAACCGCGCTCGCCGGGCTCGACGACGGCAGCTTTCGCGTCGCACAGCGCCAGACCGACGGGCTGTGGCAGGTCAACCAGTGGCTGAAAAAGGCGGTGCTGCTGTCGTTCCGCCTGAACGACATGGAATTGATCGAGGGCGGCCCCGGCGGCGCGCGCTGGTGGGACAAGGTGCCGTCGAAATTTGCCGGCTGGGGCGAGAACCGCTTTCGCGACGCAGGCTTCCGCGCCGTGCCCGGTTCGATCGTCCGCCGCGGCGCCTTTATCAGCAAGGGCGCGGTGCTGCTGCCGAGCTTCGTCAATATCGGCGCCTATGTCGGTGAGGGGTCGATGGTCGACGCCTGGGCAACGGTCGGCAGCTGCGCCCAGATCGGCGCCAACGTCCATCTGTCGGGCGGCGCCGGTATTGGCGGCGTACTAGAACCGCTGCAGGCCGGACCGGTGGTGATCGAGGACGGCGCCTTCATCGGCGCGCGCGCCGAGGTCGCCGAGGGCGTGATCGTGCGCGAGGGTGCGGTGCTGTCGATGGGGGTTTACCTTGGCGCGTCGACCAAGATCGTCGACCGCGCCACGGGCGAGATTTTCATCGGCGAAGTGCCGCCTTACGCGGTTGTCGTCCCCGGCGCGATGCCCGGCAAGCCGTTGCCCGACGGATCGCCCGGCCCGTCGCTGTACTGCGCCGTGATCGTCAAGCGCGTCGATGCCAAGACGCGCGCCAAGACCGGGATCAACGAGCTGCTGCGCGACTGACGGGCGACCGATCGTTTGCTGATCGATCCCCACCGACCGTTGGTGGATATTGTGACATAGTTTTGCGACGACCTTCCTTATGACGCGGCGGGCGTAACTTTGTTTCGCCGCGGCTTATGGGGAGGATTTATGTGGGCAATCGCCTGGAGACTATCGATCGGTGTTGCCGTCACGCTGGTCGGCGCCCCGGCGCTGGCCCAGGACGGCCCGGTCGCGGCAACGCCCGAGACCGCTGAACCGCCCAGCGGCGGCCAGCGTTATGGCGCATCCGACTTCGCGCGCTTTGCCCCGCGCACCGCGCTCGATATGGTCGAAAAAGTGCCCGGCTTCCTGATCGTTACCGGGACCAACGGCGGCGGCCGCGGACTGGGTGCGGCGACCGAGAATGTTCTGATCAACGGCGAGCGGATCGCCAACAAATCGACCGACGCGCGCAGCGCACTGCAACGCATTGCCGCCACCCAGGTCGCCTATGTCGAGATCGTCGACGGCGCGAGCCTGAACGTCCCCGGCCTGACCGGCCAGGTCGCCAATGTCGTGCTGATCGCGGGCGCAGCCGACAATGGGTTCAAGACCACGATCCGCTGGCAACCCGAATGGCGTCCCCGCATCGCCGACAATTGGCTGGCAGGCGAGGTTTCGACCACCGGCAAGCTGGGCGGCACCAATGTCACGCTCAGCCTGAAGAACGAAGCGAACCGGCAGGGCCATTGGGGGCCCGAACAGCGGTTCGACGGCAATGGCGTGTTGCAGTTCACGCGCGACGAATTCGCCACCTATCACGGCGATCGGCCGCGCCTGGCGCTGGCGCTGGCGCGCACGACGGGCGGCGGCAACAAATGGAATTTCAATCTGGGCGGCCAGTTGCAGCAGCTGGAGGACAAGGTGCGCGGGATTTCGGTCCGCCCGGCCAACGGCACCGTGCGCGAGACGTTCGAATCGATCGAAGACGAGCATAATTTCGACATCGGCGGCGATTATGAACTGGGGTTGGGCAAGGGCCGGCTGAAGCTGATCGGCCTTTATCGCTTCGAGCATAGTCCGTTCGTCGACACCTTTGTCGTCGATCGCGACATCGGCGGGCGCAGCGGCGAACGGTTCAAGCAGACCGCCGACGAAAGCGAATCGATCCTGCGCGGCGAATATGGCTGGCGCACCGCGGGCGGCACCGACTGGCAGGTCGCGCTGGAGGGGGCGTACAACAGCCTCGACGTCGACGCCGAGTTCGCGACGCTCCAGCCCGACGGCAGCTTCCGGCCCGTCGTCTTCGGCGGCGAAACGACCAAGGTCGAGGAAAAACGCGGCGACGCCTCGCTGACCTGGGGGCGCACGCTCGCCCCCAATCTGACCGCGCAGATCAACCTCGGCGCCGAATATAGCGAGCTGTCGTCATCGGGGCCCGGCGGTCTGACGCGCCGCTTCATTCGCCCCAAGGGCAAGCTGGCGCTCGCCTGGAAGCTGAGCGACAAGACGACGGTCAACTGGTTCGTGCAGCGCCGGGTCGATCAGCTGAATTTCTTTGATTTTGCCAGTTCGGTCGACGTCGCCAACGGCCAGGGCAATGGCGGCAACGGCCTGCTCGTCCCGCCGATTGTCAACCGCACCGAGCTGGAATTGGTTCAGGACATGGGCGCGTGGGGCAATGCCTCGGTCGCGGTCGCTTATGCCTATGCGCAGGATCTGGTCGATCAGATTCCGCTGTCGCCGACCACCGAAGGCCGCGGCAATCTGCCAGGAGCGCATCTGTATCGCGTCAGTTCAAAGGCGACGCTGCTGCTCGACCGGCTGGGCTGGAAAGGCGCCCGGATCAACAGCGACCTGACCTGGCGGCGCAACCGCGTGCGCGACCCGCTGACCAATATGTGGCGCGACCAGAGCGAGGGGCAGGAATATCTTGTCGACCTGAGCCTGCGCCACGATATTCCGGCGACGAAACTGGCGTGGGGCGCGGGCTATTTTGACGAGCGCTACAGCCCCAATTTGCGGCTGGGCGCGATCGAGCGCGAATATACCGACGGCGCGTTCGTGACCGCCTTTATCGAGCATAAGGATGTTGCCGGTTTCACGGTGAAGCTGTCGTACCGCAACCTTGCGGGGATGAAGGACGGTTTTGACCGCACCGTGTTTGTCGACCGCCGCGATGGACCGATTGCGTTCCGTGAAAGTCGACTGCGCAAATTCGGGCAGTATTTCCAGCTGACGGTAACGGGAACGCTATGATTCTGTTCTCCGGCTTTCGCCGGGGAACAGGAACTTACCGCTCGCTCAGATAATAGCGTTCGCGCGCCGTCAGGTCGTCGTTCAGTTCGTAGACGATCGGCTGGCCGGTCGGGATTTCGAGGCTGGTGATGTCGGCATCCGAAATGCCCGACAGATGCTTGACCAGCGCGCGCAGGCTGTTGCCATGCGCCGAGATCAGCACCGTCTTGCCCGCGGCAAGCTCGGGCACGATCGCGCTCTGATAATAGGGGAGGACGCGCGCGATCGTGTCCTTCAGGCTTTCGGTCGATGGGATCGCGATGCCGGCATAGCGCGGGTCACTCGCCAGTTCATAAGGCGATCCCGCATCGAGCGGCGGCGGCGGGATGTCAAAGCTGCGGCGCCAGATCTTGACCTGATCATCGCCATGCTTGGCCGCGGTCTCGGCCTTGTCGAGCCCGGTCAGCCCGCCATAATGGCGTTCGTTCAAGCGCCAGTCCTTGGTCACCGGCAGCCACAACCGCCCCATCGCCTCGAGCGCGAGATTGAGCGTCTTGATCGCCCGCGACTGGACCGAGGTGAAACAGGTGTCGGGGGCAACGCCCCGCGATTTCATCAACTCGCCCGCCGCCCACGCCTCGGCCGCGCCTTTTTCGGTGACATCGACATCCCACCAGCCGGTGAAGCGGTTTTCAAGGTTCCACTGCGACTGGCCGTGACGGATGAGGATGAGCTGGGGCATGGTCTGTCCTTCGGATGGAGCGAATTCGCCGCCCCATAGCGCGGCTTTGGCGCGAAGGCCAACGCCCCTCTTGAAATGGTTTCGCCCGCACCCAGATTTGCAGCATCCGGCCGCCGATACGGGGCCGGGTGGTGATCGCGGCGTCCCGCCGCGGTCCCGTGACTTCGCTTTGCACAAGGAAGGAATGACCCATGCGTAACAGCTTCGACTGGACCCCCTATCGCCGATCGACCGTCGGTTTCGATCGCCTGTTCGATTTCCTCGAAACCAGCGGGTCGGGCGCCGAAAATTATCCGCCGTTCGACATCGAAAAAATCGCCGACGACCATTTCCGCATCACCGTGGCGGTCGCGGGGTTCAAGAGCGACGAGATCGACATCGTCGCGCAGCAGAATATGCTGACCGTCAGCGGCCGCAAGGCGCCCGCGGCCGAGGGCGAAGGCCGCCAGCTGTTGTATAGCGGCATCGCGACGCGCGCCTTCGAGCGCCGCTTCCAGCTCGCCGATTTCGTGCGCGTCGATCAGGCGGACCTCGCCGACGGGCTGCTGACCATCGACCTGGTACGCGAAGTGCCCGAGGCGATGAAGCCGCACAAGATTGCGATCGGCGGCAGTGCCCCGGTGATCGAGGATAAGCAGGCGGCATAGCCTGCCCACGAACTCCGACCACGAACGGGGTCCGGAGTCCCTTCCGGACCCCGTTTGCGCAGCTAGATTTCGCGCGTCATGAAGCGGCTGAACGGATCGGGCTGGTAATCGGCAAAGGGTTCGCAATCGGCAAAGCCATAGCGGCGATAGAGCGCGATCGCCGGGGCGAACGCAGCGCCCGAGCCGGTTTCGAGGCTGAGCCGCCCGAGCCCGCGGGCTTTTGCCTCGGCGATGATATGGTCGAGCATGTGCGCCGCGACACCGCGGCGCAGGAAGGCGTCGGCGGTGCGCATCGATTTGATCTCGCCATGCGCCGCGTCGAGCATCCTGAGCGCCCCGCACCCCGCCAGCGCATCGCAATCGTGGATCGACCAGAAGGTCACGTCGGCGGCATTCAGCCCGTCGAAGTCGAGAAAGTGACAGCTGCCCGCCGGTGAATTGGCGAGCATCCCGGCAAAATGCTGTTCGAGCAGGGCGCGGATCGCGGCGCCCGACAGATCATCTTCGACGACCCGCCAAGCCGCCGCCGCGCTCACAGCATCTGGTCCAATGTCGCCAGGCACGCGTGCGCGAGCAGTTTCGAGCGTTCGGGCGACCAGCCGGCGACCGGGTCGGGCAGGTCGTCATTGTCCTTGAACGGCATCTCGATCGTCATCGACACCGCGCCGAAACGTTCGGCGAGCTGGGTGGTCGACATCGACAGATTGGCCTTGCCCGGCGCCGATTCGCTATAGCCGAGCGCGACCTGAAAATCGGGGGTGTTCGCAGCAAGCGCCGTCTGGAACGCCTTATATTGGTCCAGCTGCTCAGGTTTGAGCGACGGGATGCCTTCAAAGCCGGCGAGGAACACCGCCGGGATCGCTTCATCGCCATGGACGTCCATCGCCCAATCGACGCCGCTTTCGTCCATCGCGCCCAGGACGCACAACACTTCGGGGCTGCGCTCGGCGGTTGGATTGTCCCATTCGCGGTTGAGGTTCACCCCCGCGAAATTGGTCCGCAGATGGCCGCGGCACGATCCGTCGGGATTCATGTTCGGCACGATGTGAAAGCGGCATTTCTTGAGCAGCGAGCGCGCATGCGGGTCGGCCGGATCGGTGAGCTTTTCGAGCGCGCCCTCGATCCACCATTCGGCCATGCTCTCACCCGGATGCTGGCGCGCATAGAGCCACACCTGGGTGTCGCCGCTGCCCATTTCGAGGCAGTCGATCGGCTGGCCTTCGATACTGGTGCCAAGCGAGCGATAGGTGACGCCCTCGCACTCGGCGACGCTGGCGACCAGGTCGTGGTGGCGCTCCATCGAGAAAGGCGCGAAATAGGCAAGGTAGAGGATCGGGCTTTCGGCGGTGTGGCGGATGGTCAGCGTGCCCCCACCTGCTTTGGCGTCGTAGCTGGTATCAAGGCGGAACCAATAGTCGCGGTCATAGCTGGCGCATGCCGCATAGCCCGGCCAGCCGTCGGGATAGGCCGACGCATCGAGCCCGGTAATCGCCAGCTCGAGCGCATCGCCCACCGCGCACGCCACGCGAAAGTGGAACCATTGGAAGAAATCGGATTCGCGGTCCTTGCGGACCGACAGGCGCGCCGCGGTGCCGTCGATCGAATCCACGACGATATTGCCGCTGTCGAAAGCGGCGTTGATGGTGATGGTCATGGGACGCTGATAGTGCGTCCCGATTCGCCGGGGAAGTCCTTGAATAAGGCCTCGGCCAATTTCGCCGCAGCGAGCGACGGCTGAGATGCGGGCGCCTTTACCGGGATCGCAGCCAGCGCGCGACCTTCCCACAGGGCCTGTCCGGTCGCGGCATCGTCGATCCGCACCGACAGCTGCACATCGGCCATCCGCTTCGGCCCGCCGCCAAGGTTGAGCCCGATCCCCAGCCCGACCCCCGACCCATAGCTTCCCGTCGAACCGCCGACCCCGACCGATACCGGCGACCGGTGACCCGCGCTCGGTTGCTCGCTCCGCTCAAAGGCGACGCGGACGAGCAACGGCGCGCGCTCATTGCTGCCCGCCGCGACCAGCCCCTGGCGCTGCAATTGCTGATCGACCGCGGCGCGATAGCTGTTCCACTCGAGCGAGGGCATCCCCGCCGCCGGGCCGTCGAGCGGCGCCGTCGCGATCGCATAGCGCGTCCCCGGCGCCCAGCTGGGAACCGCGTTATGGAAACGGGTGACTTCAACCGGCGGCACCGCGGTGGCGCAGCCGCCGAACGAGAGCGCCGCTGCACCGAGCAGGGCGACAGAAATTTGACGCGTCATCCGCGCATCATGCGCCACCAAATATGGCTTGGCAATGAATGGGATGCTGTGCGGCCCTCCCTGTCGCGAAGCGACGGGGAGGATCCGGTTTCAGCGATAGAAGATGTGGTTGTCGATCTGCGCGATGCGCGTCTTGCGCCAGCCCGGCGAGACATAGCGGGCGTGGAAGAACAGCGCGCCGGGGGCGTGATTTTTCCAGCTGCCGTCACGGGCAATCTGGGCGATCGCGATCGCATTGGCCCATTGGGTGCCTTCGCGAACAGCGGGCATCTTGCCGCCGCGCACGAAGCTGAACTGGCTGCGCTGATGGACGACGCCGCACAGGCTTTTGGGAAAGCGGCCCGACTGGGCGCGATTGATGACGACATGCGCGACCGCAAGCTGGCCAACGAGCGACTCGCCGCGCGATTCGAAATAGACGGTGCCGGCCAGGCAGCGCAGTTCGGGATCCAGGTTCGCAGGGCGGGGGGTCGCGGCGACCAGCGCGGCGAGCGATTCGGCGGTGACCGGGGCCGGTTTCGATTCAGGGGCCGGTGCTTCGGCGCCATTTTCGATGGTGCCGTCGAGCGGCGCATCGGACTTAATCGACAAATCCGCCTGTTCTGCAACCACCGGCGCATCGGCTGCCGGGGCGATCAACGCGGGAAAATTGGCGTCGGCGGCAAGATCGCTTGCAAAGCCGGGTTCAGCCAAAAGCAGCATGGTGGCGGCAGTCATGCCGACGGCAGCCACGCTGGCCACGTTCAAAATACGACTCATAGTGTCCGTCAAAAGTGCGGCCGATGAACCGAAACTTCCAAAACAGGTGGGGGGCTATGGCCCAATACCGCCTGCGGTCATCGTCCGACTGCGTGTCCAACCCGGTTTTTCGGGACATCACCAAGGCGATGCAACCCACGGAACGACCTACGCGTTATCGAATGGGCGCCATTTATTGTGCGCTGCAACAGAGTCAAGTTAACGCGGCCCACTCCGCGACGAGTCGTGGCGCATCTGCGATATCCAGTTCAACGATCCACAAATCGGGATCGGCCTGTTGCCGCCGGTCCTGGTAGTTGGCGCGCGATTCACCATCTTTGGGGTCGTCCGGGCCGACCGCCTCCCAGATATAGTGGCCGCTCGCCGAAAAACGCCGTTCGAGCAGCGGGCCGGGCGCACCGCGTTCGCGGCATTGGACCAATATGGTCCCCGAATGCTCATCGCCCTTGGCGATCACGGTCGCAAAGCCGCCGGCCGATTCGGTTCGGCGCAGCAGCAGGTCGACGAGAAAGCGGCTGGTCAGCCGCGGCATGGAATGGCCCGCGCCGCGGCGTTACGCCGCGTCACGCGTTTCGGTATCGGCGAGCAGCGCATACAGTGCTTCGTCACTCTTTGCACCGCGCAGCCGTTCGGCAATCGGTTCGTTGCGCAGCATCCGCGAGACGCCGGCGAGCGCCTTCAGATGGTCGGCGCCGGCATCGAGCGGCGACAGCAGGACAAACAGCAGATCGACCGGCAGACCGTCGACCGCGTTGAAATCGATCGGGCGCGACAGTTGCAGGAACAGGCCGCGCACCCCGGTCAGATCGGCCATCTTGGCATGCGGCAGCGCGATCCCACGGCCGAAGCCGGTCGAACCGAGCCGTTCGCGTTCGAGCAACGCTTCGCTGACTTCGCCCGCATCGAGGCCGAGCGAACGGCTGGCGAGATCACCCACAAAGGGAAAAAGCGCCTTTTTCGAATCGAGCTGCACATGCGCGCGAACGGTCGCGGGGTAGAGAAGGGAAGAAAGGTTCATTGTTCTGGTCAAATCTGTGTAGCCGCCGGACAGGGGACCGGCCGTTCCTGGGCAATAGATTGCGGATCGGTCGGACCGGCGCCCCGCCGTCCCGGCATAGGACGTGTTGGGCGCGGCCCTTATGCCGGTTAGCGAAGAAAATCCAGCCTTATCGTGGCTCGACCCAGCCGATCGTTCCGTCGTCGCGGCGATAGACCATGTTGTGCGCGCCGGTCTTGCTGTTGACGAACAGCAGCGCGTTGGTGTTGCGCAGGTCGAGCATCATCACCGCGTCGGACACGCTGCTGCTGGGAATATCGACCCGCGTTTCAGCGATGATCGCCGGCGCGTCGCCCGCATCCTCGTCATCGCCCGCGTCGAACACGGTGTAACCCGCATTGTCCTCGATCTCATCGACCGTCGGCGATGGCTGGGCCACGCCGTTGTTGTGGTCCTTCAATCGTCGCATATAGCGCCGCAGCTGCTTTTCGATGCGCTCGGCGGCGCCCTCGAACGCGACATGCGCGTCCTGTGCCTGGCCATGCCCCTTGAGCACCAACCCCTGCATCACATGCGCGACGATGTCGCACTGGAAACTGTCGTGCGGCCCTTTGCCAAAGGTCGCATGTGCCCCGATCGCGCGCGAGAAATATTTGTCGGCAATCGCGTTCATCCGGTCCGACACATGCGCCTGCAGCGCTTCGCCGGTTTCGATCTGGTGGCCAGAGACGCGGATTTCCATTGGTCTTCTCCTGCTATGTCCGATGCGATGACTTAAGGGAGAGTCATCACACCGTATCGAGCCACAGCGGCTGGTTCAGCCCTGCGACAAATTCGGCATGGCGCGCGAGGTCAGCGGCCGATGCCATATGGGGGCGAGGTTCACGAAAAGGACGGTCGGAGCCGCGCGGCGCGGCGGGGGTCGCGGCGCCGGGTGCGGCGGCAGCGCCGGTCGCGGCCGACGCCAATCCCAGCCCGATCTGTCGGCCGCCCGTCATTTCGATATACAGATGCGCGAGCAATTCGGCGTCGAGCAGCGCGCCATGCTTGACCCGGTGGCTGCGGTCGATGCCGTAACGGACGCACAGCGCATCGAGATTATGCTTGGCGCCGGGATGCAGCTTGCGCGCCATCTGAACGGTGCAGCACATCCGCACCGGGTCGAGCGCGGGGCGGCCGACCCGCGCGAGTTCGGCGTTGACGAAGCCAAAGTCGAACGCAGCATTGTGCGCGACCAACGGCGCATCGCCCAGAAACTCCATCAATTCGTCGACACGCGCCGCAAACAGCGGCTTGTCCGCGAGGAACTGCATCGACAGGCCGTGCACCGCTTCGGCTTCGGCGGGCATGTCGCGCTCGGGATGAAAATAGGCGTGGAAGTTCCGGCCCGATTCGCGCCGGTCGATCAGTTCGATGCATCCGATTTCGACCAGCCGGTGTCCGGCCTTGGGGTCGAGGCCCGTGGTTTCCGTATCGAAGATAATCTCTCGCATTGAGCGATCAATCTGGACCCTATCGGGCGCGGAAACAAGAGGCGATGGCGCGAATCTGGCGATGCGTCTCGCTTTTCGGTCCACCCGTTTCAATGATGAAATCGGCGCGGGCACGCTTGACGCGGTCGGGAACCTGCAGGCGGCGGATCGCTTTCAGGCGGCCATAGGTCATGCCCGGGCGGCGCATCACCCGCTTGGTCTGCATCCACGTCGGCGCCGATACGACCGCAATCGCACCGACGCGCCGCCAGCCGCCCTTTTCGAACAAGAGTGGGATGTCGAGCACAACAACCGCGCGAGCGCGATGCCGCGCCAGAAACCGTTTCTGCGCCTGAAACACCGCCGGATGGACGATCGCTTCAAGCGCGGCAAGTTCATGACGGTTGCCGAGCACCAGTCCGCCGAGTTTTTGCCGGTCGACGCCGCCGGGTCCGGTCGTGCCGGGAAAGCGCGCCTCGATCGCCGCGACGAGCGCGCCGCCCGGCCCCTGCAGCCGGTGCACTTCGGCGTCGGCGTCGAACACCGGCACGCCTTCGCGTTCAAACATCTGGGCCGCGGTCGATTTGCCCATGCCGATCGAACCGGTGAGGCCTAGGATGAAAGGCCGCCGCAGCCGCGAGCCGGGGCGTGGGCCAAGGTGGGGGCAGTGGATCATGCGGTCAGCAGCGCGCGCAGTTCGTCGTCGCGGCCTTCGGGCGGGGCGGCGCCGAAGAACAGCTCGAACGCGAGCGCGGCCTGTCCGATCAGCATGTCGAGCCCATCGACGGTGTCGAGCCCGCGCGCTTCGGCGGCTTTCAGCAGCCCGGTCTGGAGCGGCGAATAGACAAGGTCGTAGACGATCGCGTCATCGGCGAGCGGCGACAGGTCGAGGTCGAGCGGCGGCTGGCCGGTCATCCCGAGGCTGCTCGAATTGACGAGCAGCGATACGGGCGGCAGCTGCGCATCGAGCGCCACGACATCGCCCTTGAGCCCGAAGGTCGCGAGCAGACCCATCGCTTTCAATGGGCTGCGATTGAGGATGGTGACGGGGCCGACCTTGGCGCGCGCCAGCGCGAACAGCACCGCGCGCGCCGCGCCGCCCGCGCCGACCACCGCGACCGGCGCGCCCGCTAGATCGAGTTCGGCGAGCGGCGCGTAAAAGCCGGCCGCATCGGTGTTGGTGCCGATCAGCGCCCCGTCGGGCTGGCGCACGATCGTGTTCATCGCGCCGATCGTGCCGCGAATGTTGCCCGGATCGTCGACCAGATCCATCACCGCAGCCTTGTGCGGCATGGTGACGTTGCAGCCGCGCCAGTCGGCATCACCGCGGCGTTTGTCGATAAAAGCGGCGAGGTCTTCGGGCTTGATGTGGGCGCGGCGATAGTCGGCCGCGATACCAAGCGCGTCGAGCCAGAACGTGTGAATCAGCGGCGATTTCGACTGGGCGATCGGATCGCCGATCACCTCGGCATAAGGCGCGGCGCTCATGATGGAGCGACGCCCGTCGTGCGCAGCCACGCCAGCAACGGCAGCATCGGCATGCCGATGATCGTCCAGGGATCGCCCTCGATCTTTTCGAACAATTGCACGCCCGCTCCTTCGATTTCGTAACAGCCGACGGTCCAGCGGATGCTGTCCCAATGCTGCGCGACATAGGCGGCGATGAAGGCGTCGGACAAGGGGCGCATCCACAGCTTGGCCTCGCCGATCGCGCGCCACACCGGGGCGCCGTCGCGCGCCGCCACCGCGGCGCTGAACAGACGGTGGCGGCCTCCCGCCATGCGGCGAAGATGATCGACCGCTTCGGCTGGACTTTCGGGCTTGGACAGCATCGCACCATCGTCGAGCGCGAGCGTCGAGTCGGCGCCGATGACCGTGACCCCCGGCAGCCGCGACGAGATTTTGACCGCTTTCGCCTCGGCCAGCGCGTCGGCGATGTTGCGCGGCGTCTGACCCGCGGCCCGCAGCGACGCGGTCAGCGCCTCCTCGTCGACATGCGCGGGGGTCGTTTCAAAATCGAGCCCGGCGGCGCGCAGCATCGCGGCGCGGCCGCTGCTTTGCGAGGCGAGCAGCAGCGTCATGCGGCGCCGCGATCCTCGACCAGCTTGATCACCGCGGCGGCGGTTTCTTCGATCGAGCGGCGGGTGACGTCGATCACCGGCCAGCCATTGTCGGCGAACATGCGGCGCGCATAAGCCAGCTCGGCCTTCACCCGCTCGTCGTCGACATAGGCGGTCTCGGGCGCCTGGTTGAGCGACAGCAGCCGGTTGCGCCGCACCTGGACCAGCCGGTCGAGTCCGGTGGTCAGCCCGACGATCATCGGACGTTTCAGACGGTACAAAGCATCGGGCGGCGGTGATTCGGGGACGATCGGGATGTTCGCGGTCTTAAAACCACGGTTGGCGAGATAGATGCTGGTCGGGGTCTTCGATGTGCGCGACACCCCGGCCAACACGATATCGGCCTGTTCCCAATTTTCCCAGCCAATGCCGTCGTCGTGCGCGACGGTAAACTGGATCGCCTCGACCCGCGCGAAATAGGCGGCATCGAGCTGATGCTGGCGCCCGGGGCGCGCCTTCGCTTCCTGGCCCAGCATCCGCGACAGCGCATCGGTCACCGCGTCGAGCGCGGGAACTAGCGGCAGATTGAGCGCCCCGGCGCGGCGTTCGAGGCTGACGCGCAGGTCACCATTGACCAGCGTGAACAGGATCATCCCCGGACTTGCCTGCACTTCGGCCATGATCCGGTCGAGATGCGATTCCGATCGCACCATCGGCCAGAAATGGCGCACCACCTCGACGTCGTCGAACTGCGCAATCGCCGCCTTGGCGATATTTTCGAGTGTCTCGCCCGTGGAGTCGGATATGAGATGAAGGTGGAGCCGGCCCATCGCGCCACCATGGCGGGACGCCGCGGAAAAAGGCAATCCCGGAACCGCTCGTCGATGCCGAAAAAGCGGCTGTGGATAAATATTGGAGAAGCGCGGGGACGGAATGGGGAGGGAGGATTCATCCCCGACCGTGTCGATTCCGCTCCACCACTTGTCCACAAGGGATAAATCTTATCCACAGGCTGTGAATATGGGGCAAAGCGGGGCGCGACTCTGTTGCGAGCGGCGATGCTGCGCGAGTCAAGCTGTTGGCAAAAACGACGCCCCCGCCTAAAGCCGCGCTGTCCGCCGACCAACAAACCACCACAATATTATCTAATCTATATATTGAAGAGAGAAAGAGGGGCCGTGTGAAGGCGTCACCGAAGAGCTTGCTGGCCGTGCTGCGCGGAACGCGGCAAACGCGCCCGCCCTTGTGGCTGATGCGCCAGGCTGGACGCTATCTGCCCGAATATCGCGCGCTGCGTGAGACCAAGGGCGGTTTCCTCGAGCTATGCTATGATCCCGAGGCCGCCGCGGAGGTGACCTTGCAACCGATCCGGCGGTTCGGGTTCGACGGATCGATCCTGTTTTCGGACATATTGATTGTCCCCCACGCGCTGGGCCAGACATTATGGTTCGAGGCGGGCGAGGGGCCGCGGCTGGCGCCGCCGCTGATCGACAGTGCGCTCACCGCGCTCGAAGCGGCGCCCGAGCGATTCGACCCTATCTATGCGACGGTGGCACGCGTGGCGGCGTCGCTCCCCGCCGAGACGACCTTTTTGGGCTTTGCGGGAAGTCCGTGGACCGTCGCGACCTATATGGTCGCCGGGCAGGGGTCGAAGGACCAGGCGACGACGCGGCGGCTGGCGTTCGGTGACCCCGCAGCGTTCCAGGCAATCATCGATGCTATCATCGATGTCACGGTAACTTACCTGTCGGGGCAGATCGAACATGGCGTTGAGGCGGTGCAGCTGTTCGACAGCTGGGCCGGCAGCCTCAGCCCGGCGCAGTTCGAACGCTGGGTGATCGCGCCGAACGCAGAAATCGTCCGCCAGCTGAAGGCGATGCACCCCGACACCCCGGTGATCGGCTTTCCGAAGGGGGCCGGCGGCAAGCTGCGCGCCTATGCCGACGAAACCAGAGTCGATGCCATCGGGCTCGACGAGACGGTCGATCCCGATTGGGCCGACCGCGTCCTGCCGCAACATCTGCCGGTGCAGGGCAATCTCGATCCGCTGGCGCTGGTGGCGGGCGGCGCGGCGCTGGACGCGGCGATCGACCGCATCCTTGCGGCGTTCCCGGCGCGTCCCCATATCTTTAACCTGGGTCATGGCATCGTGCCCGATACGCCGATCGCCCATGTCGAACATCTGATCAAACGCGTTCGCGGCGGATAATTTATGGCAGACTTGGCAGGTTTTTTGGGAGCGACGATGCTTTGGGTCAAAGCGGCGCACATCATTTTTGTCATTTTCCTGATGGCCGGCCTGTTCATGATGCCGCGCTTTTTTGTCTATCACCACCAATGCCCGGTCGGATCCGACGAGGACAAGAAGTGGATCGAGCGCGAAGACCGGCTGCGCCGCATCATTCTGAACCCGGCGCTGACGATCGTCTGGATTCTCGGCCTGCTGCTCGCCTTCAACGGCAATTATTGGGGCGAGATCTGGTTCATCGCCAAATTCACCCTCGTTCTTGCGCTGTCGGGCTATCACGGCTGGATGATCGGCTATTTAAAGAAACTGCAGCAGGGGTTGCGGCCGCTGACGGAAAAGCAGCTGCGGCTGCTCAACGAAGTGCCGGGTGTCGCCGCGGCGATCATTGTCATTTTGGCGGTCGTACGGCCCTGATCGCGCCCCGCTGGTACCGGGTTCGGGCGCAGCCCGATTGACTTGGCATTGCGCGAGGGATAGGGGCCATGGCAATCCCGCCAGCCGGGCGGCGCTTCCCAAGCGTCGGAGCTATCGCAAACGGTCGTCCCACGGCCGGATAGGCACCCCAGCGGTGCACTGAAAACCGACGGTATTTTCTCCATATATCTTACCCTGGAATCCATCCATGCATCTTAAAGAACTTAAAACCAAAGCCCCCGCTCAGCTTGTCGAAATGGCTGAAGAGCTGGGGGTCGAGGGTGCCTCGACGCTGCGCAAGCAGGACTTGATGTTCTCGATCCTGAAAGAACTCGCCGAAGAGGGCGAAGAAATCATCGGATCGGGAACGATCGAGGTTTTGCCCGACTCGTTCGGCTTCCTGCGCTCATCCGAGGCCAATTATCTCGCCGGGCCCGACGACATTTATGTCTCGCCGAACCAGGTCCGCAAATATGGCTTGCGCACCGGCGATACCGTCGAAGGCGAAATCCGCGCACCGCGCGACGGCGAGCGTTATTTTGCGCTCACCAAGCTGATCAGCGTTAATTTCGACGATCCCGATGTCGTCCGCCACCGCGTCAATTTCGACAATTTGACGCCGCTTTATCCGAACCAGAAGCTTTCGCTCGACACCGTTGACCCCACGGTCAAGGACAAGTCGGCGCGCGTCATCGACCTCGTCAGCCCGCAGGGCAAGGGCCAGCGCGCGCTGATCGTCGCGCCGCCGCGCACGGGTAAGACCGTGCTGCTGCAGAATATCGCCAAAGCGATCACCGACAACCATCCCGAGGTCTATCTGATCGTCCTGCTGGTCGACGAACGCCCCGAAGAAGTCACCGACATGCAGCGCAGCGTGAAGGGCGAGGTCGTCTCCTCGACCTTCGACGAACCCGCAACGCGCCACGTCCAGGTCGCCGAAATGGTGATCGAAAAGGCCAAGCGCCTGGTCGAGCACAAGAAGGATGTCGTCATCCTGCTCGATTCGATCACCCGCCTCGGCCGCGCCTACAACACCGTCGTTCCTTCGTCGGGCAAGGTGCTGACCGGCGGTGTCGACGCCAACGCATTGCAGCGCCCGAAGCGCTTCTTCGGCGCCGCGCGCAACATCGAGGAAGGCGGTTCGCTGTCGATCATCGCCACCGCGTTGATCGATACCGGCAGCCGCATGGACGAGGTCATCTTCGAAGAATTCAAGGGCACCGGTAACTCGGAAATCGTTCTCGATCGCAAGGTCGCCGACAAGCGCATCTTCCCGTCGCTGGATGTCGGCAAGTCGGGCACCCGCAAGGAAGAATTGCTTGTCGAGAAGGACAAATTGTCGAAAATGTGGGTGCTGCGCCGCATCCTGATGCAGATGGGCACCATCGACGCGATGGAATTCCTGCTCGACAAGATCAAGGATTCGAAGACCAACGAGGATTTCTTCGATTCCATGAATCAATAGTCGCGCCCGGGCGCGATGATCGTCGAACAGGCCCTATTGCAGGTTCGGCCCGGGCAGGGCGCCGCTTTCGAGCGCGCGCTGGCCACCGCCCGCCCGCTCATCGCCGCCTCGCCCGGTTTTTTGGGCATGGATGTGCGACGCGGGTGCGAAGCGGTGGAAACCTACTTGCTGATCGTGCATTGGGACCGCATGGAAGACCATCGCGATGGTTTCCGCCGCTCGGATCGCTACGAGCAATGGCGGGCGCTGTTGCATCCCTTTTATGACCCGATGCCGGTCGTGCGTTATTTCGGAGAGCCTGTGTGATTGACCTGTTGTTGACCGCCGCCACCACGGCCGCGCAGGGGCTGGGTGGCCCGTCGGAAATCTGGGGCCATATCGTCAATGATTTTTCGAACATCACCGAACCCGCCGCGATGGCGGCGTTTTTGCAGGTGCTGCTGATCGATCTCGTGCTCGCGGGCGACAATGCGATCGTCGTCGGAGCCCTCGCGGCGGGCCTGCCTGCCGACCAGCGCCGCAAGGTGATCATCATCGGCGTTCTGGCCGCGCTGGTGCTGCGGATCGCCTTTGCCCTCGTCGTCACCCAGCTGCTCCAGATCGTCGGGTTGATCTTTGTGGGTGGGCTCCTGCTCGCCTGGGTGGCCTGGAAAATGTGGCGCGAACTGCGCGAAGGTGTCCATTCGGCGGGTTCGCCCGAAGTCGCGGGCGATGAGCATTCGGGCCTGAGACCCGCCAAGAGCTTTGCTGCCGCCGCCTGGGCGGTCGCGATCGCCGACGTGTCGATGAGCCTCGACAACGTCCTCGCGGTCGCCGGCGCGGCGCGTGATCATCCGGGGATCATGATCGTCGGCCTGATCGTCGCCGTCATCCTGATGGGCGTCGCTGCGAACATCATCGCCAAATATATCGAACGCTATCGCTGGATCGCCTATTTCGGCCTGGCGGTGATCGTCTATGTCGCGGTCAAGATGATCTACGACGGCTGGGTCGACCCGTCGGTCGGGCTGGGCACGCTGCTCGGCTAAGGCAAGACAAGATGCATCATCGCGTGGCCGGCCGACGGCCAGCCGCGCGATGGCATCGTCGGGGTGACGGCTTGGTTTTGGCCGCCGCCATCCCCATTTGGCTGATATGCCCCCACTCCATCTCACCAAGGTCGCGGTCGGTTGCGCGCATGTCGAGACCTTTGCGCGCCGGGTGGCGACGCGCGTCCACGATGGCGAATTGCGGGTGCCGACGCGGATGCGGCCAAAGCGGATGGACGAGCTGGTCGGCGGTTATCTGCACTGGATTATCAAGCACCGGATCGTCGCGCGGCAGCAGATCTTGCGCTTTGACGATCGCAAGGACGGCCGGATCGACATCGTCTGTGCCGCCGCTGTCGAAATTCTGCCGCCGCTGTCAAAACGCGCGCATCAGGGGTGGCGCTATCTGGCCGATGAGGACGCGCCGAAAGGCATGGCCGACCATGACGGGGTCGCCGATCTGCCGCCGCATCTTTATCGCGAACTCGCGGCACTGATGCTGATCTAGCGCGTCATCCTTGCGCGGCGAGCATTTCGCCCATTTTTTCCCACACCTTGTTGATCGCCTTGAGTGGGCGAACCATCACCTTGAAATCGATGATCTTTCCATCATCGTTCCAGTGGATGATATCGACGCCGTTGATGTGAATGCCGTCGAGGGTGGTGGCGAATTCGAGCATTGCCTGATTGCCGTCGATGATCTCGCGCTCGTAACGGAAGTCGTCGCCGCCGAGGACATGGCTTGCGGCGTGCAGATAGGCGAAGACCTTGTCGCGCCCGGCCTGCGGTGAGTGGACGACGGGCGAGTGGAACACCGCGTTCTCGGCGAGCATTTCGCGAAGTGCCTGCGGATCGCCGCCGCCCTCCATATAAGCGTGCCAGGCGGCGACACCTGCGGCGGCAGTCATGCCAGATGCTCGGTGAAAAACGCTTTGGTGCGGTCATCGGCCAGCTGCGCCGCCGCCTCGTCGCGGCGATTGCCGCCGGTCGCGGCAAAGCCGTGGTCGAGCCCGGGATAGTCGTGGAGCGTAACCTTGGGATGCGGATCGAGGCCTTCGTGCATCTTTGCCTGCGCTTCGGGACCGACCAGATGGTCGCTGGTGGGGATATGCAGCATCAGGGGATGCGCGATCGCGTGGCTTTCATTCAGCATCTGATCGATCATCACGCCATAATAGCCGACCGATGCATTCACGTCGGTGCGCGCCGCGGCCATGTAAGCGAGCCGCCCACCGAGGCAGAAGCCGACGCAGCCCACTTTCGTGGCGCCCTGCGCGTGGAGCCAGCGGATCGCCGCCTCGATATCCTGAACCCCGTCGTCGGCGTCATATTGGCCGAAATAGCCGAAGGCTTCCTGCAATTCGGCCTCGACATCGGGATCGAGCTCGACCCCGGGGGCAAAGCGCCAGAACAGGTCGGGGGCGATCGCCAGATAGCCTTGCGCGGCCCAGTCATCGCATTTTTCGCGGATCCCGGCGTTCACCCCAAAGATTTCGGGAATGACGATGATCGCGCGCGAGCCGTCGGCGTCGGGACGCGCGACATAGGCGGGGATCGCGCCTGTCCCGTCGAGCGCGGGGATGGAGATGTTCGTCGCGGGCATGGTGGCTCCTGACTCTTGCTAAATGGCGTTGAAAGCGCGAAGCTAGCGGGGCTGCGGGCATGGCTCAAGCGGCTTACCGGCATTTCGGGGCGGAGACAGGCGATGAAGTTCAATATCGAGATCGATTGCACCCCCGAAGAGGCGCGGCAATTGTTCGGGCTGCCAAATCTGGAGCCGCTGCACGACATCTACCTCGACCGGGTCAAGGAGTTGATGGCGAAGGGGATCACCCCCGACATGGTGCAGGCGATGGTCAAGACCTGGGTGCCGATGGGCGAAAGCGGACTGGGGCTGGTCCAGTCGCTGCTCGGCCAGTTTGGCGGCGGGCTGATGGGCGGGGCGAGCAGGGCGGCCGGAAAATCCGCGGCTGGGGCCGACGACGACAAGCCCGCGCGGGGGCGCAAGAGCTGAACCAAGACAGCGTAAGCAACACGATTTTCGCGCTGTCGAGCGGGATGCCGCCGGCGGCGATCGCGGTCGTGCGAATCAGCGGGGCGCAGGCGGGTGAGGCGTTACGGGCGCTTGCCGGGCGCTTGCCATCGCCGCGGCGGGCCACGCTGGCCGACCTCAAGTCTCTCGCTGGCGCGCCGCTCGATCGTGCCTTGGTCCTATGGTTCCCCGGACCGGCGACGGCGACCGGCGAAGATCTGGTCGAGCTACATTTGCATGGCGGCCGGGCTGTCGTGGTGGCGGTCGAAACGGCGCTGGCGACGCTGCCGGGGCTGCGGCGTGCCGAGGCGGGCGAGTTCACCCGGCGCGCGTTCCTCAACGGGCGGATCGATCTGGCCGAGGCCGAGGGGCTGGCCGACCTGCTCGCGGCCGAGACCGAGAGCCAGCGGGTGCAGGCGCTCGGGCTGGCGAGCGGGCATGTGTCGCGCGTTGTGGCGGGGTGGCAGGATCGCTTGTTGACGCTGATGGCGGGGGCCGAGGCCGAGCTGAATTTTGCCGATGAGGATGATGTCGAAGTTGGCGACGCCGTCGCGCGGCGGTTGATTGCGGGAATGGGCGGGCTGGCGGACGAACTGGGCGGGTGGCTGGCGCGACCCGCCGCCGAGGTGATCGCCGAGGGATTGTCGGTGGTCATTGCGGGGCCGCCGAATGCCGGAAAATCGACTTTAATCAATGCTTTGGCTCAGAGGGAGCTGGCAATCGTGTCGCCGGTCGCGGGGACGACGCGCGATGTGATCGAGACCCCATTGGCGCTCGACGGGATCGCGATGCGCTTTTCGGATACCGCGGGACTGCGCGCGGAAAGTGTCGATACAATCGAGATGATCGGGATCGACCGTGCGAAGGCGGCGGTCGAGGCGGCGGACATAATATTGTGGCTAGGGCCGCCGCATGATGTCCCGGACCACCCGCGCGCGATCCTGATCGCGGCGCAGGCCGACCGCTGGAAGGGCGACGCCGCGGCCGAAGCCGCGGCGGCGCGGTGCGACCTGATGCTGTCGGCGGCGACGGGTGAGGGGATGGACAGGCTGCATCGGTTGATCGTCGAGATGGCGCGGACATTGTTGCCGCGCGAAGGGGAGGCGGCGCTGCGTCAGCGCCAGCGCGCCGCGCTGGGCGAGGCGCGCGATTGGCTGCGGATCGAAGCGGGGTCGCGCGAGGCGGGCGACCTGATCCTGCTCGCCGAACGGCTGCGGCTGGCGAGCGGGGCGCTCGACCGGATCACCGGACGAGCGGGGGTGGAAGATATGCTCGACACTTTGTTTGGACGTTTCTGCATCGGGAAATGATGTTTCACGTGAAACATCGCTTCGGTCGTACGGCGATGGATTCGGCGCTGCATTTGGGTTAAGGGCGCTGCGATCATGCACAGCAGCACCATATATGATGTCATCGTCGTCGGCGGTGGCCATGCCGGAACCGAAGCCGCCGCTGCCGCGGCGCGGCTCGGCGCGCGCGTCGCGCTGGTCAGTTTCGATCCGGCGCTGATTGGGACGATGTCGTGCAACCCAGCGATCGGCGGGCTCGGCAAAGGGCATCTGATGCGCGAGGTCGACGCGCTCGACGGCTGGATGGCGCGCGCCGCCGATCATGCTGCGATCCATTACCGGATGCTCAATGCGTCGAAGGGCGCCGCGGTGCAGGGGCCGCGCGTCCAGGCCGACCGGACGCGCTACCGCGATGCGATCCAGCGCCTGCTGGCGGCCGAGGATGGCATCACGGTCATCGCCGGGGAAGCCGCCGCGCTGCGGTTGTCCGCCGACGGGGCGACGGTCGCCGGGCTTGCGCTCGGCGACGGAACGGTGCTGACCACGCCCGCGGTGGTGCTGGCGACCGG
>Ga0209232_1000113_pt1 | contig 49616 bp, 76 predicted proteins | sample ETNvirenome_2_60_FD_184066 | JGI IMG/M metagenome (GOLD analysis project Ga0209232, IMG submission 184066) | Marine viral communities from the Pacific Ocean - ETNP_2_60 (SPAdes) (version 2) | ecosystem: Environmental > Aquatic > Marine > Oceanic | place: Pacific Ocean | collected 2013-06-22 | reverse complement strand
TCACTTGGTTCGGTGCGCCGTTGTATGTCTCTGCCAGATTTAGCAGGCATACCGATGTTTGACAATTATGTTTTGTGAATGTCGGTATTTCTTTGTCGGCGGATAGAAACGTATTCAACTCTGCCCTTCTCCTGTCTCGCATCCTGTCTCCACCGCAAAGCCAGTACCTGTTTATGTAAGGGCTCCACTCTGAAATAATCTGCTTTTTAGAGGCGTGACTGTTTATGAGTTCCAACAGTCTGGAATTTTTAAACCCAAGAATGCCAAGGCTTCTGGCGAAACTCAGGAGAGCGCCCTTTTTGTGCCTGTTCAAAGGTACATAAACATATTGGGCCACTTCCTTTGAAAATTCTTTTAGGTCCTCAACTAGCTGCTTCTCTATATCTGCCCTTTCAGCTTTTTCATTGTACGCAACACGCCTCTTGCCCAGTTTTAGACTGTTGTAACCAATCCGCCAATTTGCCTCGCCAAAGTCTTTATACGCAGCAAAACGCCCCATACCTATGTAGGTACGAGGCGTGTCGTGAAACTTGATTAGTTCAATACCAATATCTGTAAGAAAGGGGTAGTCCTTCCAAGACTGCTGCTTCTTACGGGACTTCAACAGTAGCGGTATAGCTCACCTCAGAATAACCATCTAAGGTCAGCAGGACAATGTAGTCTTTCGCAGCATTGGTAACAGTCACACCGACTGCACCTTTGCCCTTGCCTGCTTGTGCAACGTTGAAGGCTTTCTTGTAACCAGTTGGGGCACTGGCGGCAGAGTGATCATCCTCTTGGAAAATCTCCATGCCAATAACACCGAAGGACTGATTCAAAGAGACAGTAATGTCTCCTGTAGAGCCAGGGTTCACCTTGAATGCACGTGTATTCTGGCTCCTGTCGTTGCCAGCACCAGCACCTTCATAGGTCACATCGGAGCCTGTGTTAACAGAAAAGGTATCAAGGGTTCCTTGAACGGTACGAGTTGCCATTGTTATTAGGAGATTTGACCGAAGGTTTGGTAATTAAAGGTGACTTCGGCATCTATGCCGTGATCTTTGAGGATAGATAGGAACATCTGGCGATCGTGAGCTTTTTGATGAAGCATCTCAACGAATGCTTCTTCTAATTCGTCTCGATCCATGCCCTGAATGGCTAGTGACGCTGCGTGGATTTGAAATTCAACATCCACCGGGAGTCCTAATGCATCCATTTTCAGCCTTTACCTTGGATCTATCCTACCAGCATTAAATTGTTGGTCAATTAGATCGACTTCTACGCTTACGTCTACGACTCCTCTCACTCCTAGCCTGCACCAAAAACAGTATCCCTGAAAGATACGCAACGGTGAATAGAGTCAAAAAGCTAATAATGATCGGCATTTCTCTCTATGCAGAGGTCACCACTTGACTTTGTGGGACCAATAACGTGCAGACATTTTATCTGGTTTGCTGTCTTGTGCGTTGTGTCGTGCGTAGTAAGAGGCCCTTCTAGCCTTTTCTTTAGCAGTCTTTGGGTTCTTCCCCGCACCCTTGACGCCCTGCTGACCAAAACGAATGATTTTTTCCTTACCGTCTTTACACGCTTTGACCACGTGGCTCTTGGTAGCGTGCCCAGGAGTTCTCTTGGGCTTGTTGCACTTCATGTGCTCCTTGGCTAAACGTTTTGCTTTCTTACGGTCAGCCATTTCACACCTTCAAGACACCTCGGTCCATTTTGCCCGACACGTCGTCACCAACTTCTCCCCGCAGGGCACGATCTCCGTCTTCGGGAATACGCTCTTTTTTCAGCTTTTCAATAAATCCGCCGAGAAACTCTTTTTCCTTATCGTTAGATTGCGACCCAGCTGATGGAGATGTCATCGTCAATGTACGCTTGAGCTAATTCTGTGCTGGGTAGCTTTATTGAGCATGATTTCTGCTCAACCCATGCAGTAATTCTATCAAACCTTTCTTCTGTAAAATAAGGCAGCGCATCGGTGTACCAATCATTTAGTAATGTTGAACCCTTTGCTCTATTACAGCTGGAGCAACAACACGCCATATTCGATCTAATATTATGCCCACCTTTGTGTTTTGGCAGGATGTGATCAATTGTTGCAGTATCAGGAGTTAATTTTTTACCACAATACGCACACTCCCAATCCCAGCTCTCGAAGATAAAGCTTCTAAATTTTCGACGAGCAGCCTTTGGGCTTAAAACAATTAAATTAACCAGTAAGTCCTGCTCGCAATGAAACACTTTTGGTATTCCAGCTATGTCAAAACTGTAGGCTGCACACACTTGTGCTGTGCGTTATGCTTGCAACACCGGGAGCGTGGTGGAATCGGTAGACACACAGGACTTAAAATCCTGAGACCACAGCGGTCGTGAGGGTTCGACCCCCTCCGCTCCTATTAGTCAGTCAATCCAGGCGATAAAAAATCGCAGTCTTCCTCCGCTGGATCAAGCTCAGCGTCTTCTAAAATTTTAAGAATAAAATAGTGCAATTTGTCGACGACCCAGCGCAAATCTTCTTCTGGGATGTCCTTTATAATCGCCTCTAAACGCATCTCGCGTGACGGAGGTGACAGGTGCTCAGCAACTGTTTCTAGCGCCTTATAGCGACTCTTCGTGAGGCCTTCCATCATCTCAATCATCCTCAGTAATCGCCTCGGCCAGCTTAGGCGCCATGCGTTGTTTGACAATTGAAATGCCTTCGATGGCACCAGTGACTTTGAGGTACAGCTCTTTGTCTCGCATCAACGAATCCTCAGCGTTGCGAATCTTGTCGGCAAGGTCTTGCTGTTGGATAAGGAGCTTTTCCTCTGTATCTGCAAGGATTTCTTCCATTACTTCCATTGATTTGGAATCAGTATAGCTCAAAATTCATGGAATCTAATAAAACCCCAGCCGCTAGCACCGCCTCCATAAAAAATTCTCTTCTGCGACATCTCCCTGTCATACGTAATACCTTTACCCGCACCATCTACAGTCGACTCCCAAAGGCCGTCCTTTAGATCAAGGCGTCCACAGGGATCGTGCAGTAGCCAAGAGTCGCTGCTATAACCATAAACACAAACGTAATAGGTCAAGCCAAAAGGTTTTCTATACGTCCCTTTGGCGACGATCGCCAACACTACAGGCCGACCTTCGTCAATCTCGTCTTCAATCTCTTCAGGGCCGATCGTGTGAGAAACTGTACAGCCCACGCCAATCTCTGAAAGACCTGCACGATTATTAGACTTATAAGTGCCCGTCCCATGCTTATAGACTGCTGCTAAGTAATCATCAAGGCTCTTAATAGGACCTATATTTAAGCCTATCAATGCACTTGCAGTGCTATAAATCAGGCCCTTCCTATGGTCATGCTCTTTTTCGAGGGGCAGATGGAAATAAGGGTATCCTTCTAGATAACGAAAACCGTTTTTTTCTTTATAAGGTTTTTCAATTACTTCGTCTTGTTCAATTACCCAGTCGTCTTTAACTAAAAGCCAAGTGCCCAGAGGAGAATCGACTACAAGCGATGACTCAAGCTCCTCTAAAAGCTTGCAACTCGGTATTCGACGATCTTTAAGAAACTCTCCTTGCTTATCATTATCGGAGAGGACTACAAAATTAGTATTTACTACAGCCCTAATGCTTACTTCCCGTGTCATAAAAAATTCTATTCTTTCTTATGATACATAATTTCAAGCATGGCGACACGTAATATTGCCCTTAAGCGATAAAGACGCTCCTGCTCCTCAACGGGCCTCGCTGGACTACCAGGCCACATTTGCCAGTGAAAGTCAACAGACTCGGCTAGCTGTGCAATATCACTTTGATGAAATTCAATCGTCAGATAAATATCGTCTTCATCATCAGATTTAGGCATCGCAATCTTTCAGAGCAGTAGCAACTGTGCCACCAATCTCAGCTCCTTTATCTTGTCCAAACATAACAGCCCAACCACTTGCGAGCCACCCCACATATGGAATGGAAGTCAAAGCAGGAGCGAAACTACTTGCTACGCCAGCGCCTACCATCGCACCTGTGCTCTCTCCAGACCCTGCCGCCTTTATACACTCTAATTGTTTCGCAGTCAGCTCTCCGGGCTTTCCCGTGCCAACAGGACCACCCTCACCTGAATTGCGATACCCTTCCATCGTGTATTCATGAGTTTCGTATTCCTTCCGATCCTCAATTAACATCTCTGCAGGTTTTAAGAAACCGCCTTTACTGGAGTGAGTTTGATCTAAATCGAGAACTCGCTTGGATCTCAGTACTTTTGGATCATTTGCGTTGTACTGCAGCTGATACCCCTGCTTATTTACGTTGACTTTGTACGAGGAATATGGCCCAGTGGGTAAGTTGATTGACGGCATTATTACTCGGCTGTCCTCTCTGAGCACTTGAATCAAATGACCCAGCACACCGAGATGGGCAACGCCGATAACCGTGGCTGCGCCGATAGCAATTGATTTTAAGTTCATTTTTACATCTTGTAAGTGTCGTCTTTTTCTGTAGTGGTCGTAATTTTGAGCGGAGCTTGCTCGACTCGGATGACCTGGGCAGGGGCTGTCTGAGCAGCTTTCTCAATTAATCTTTCAATATCTGCTTTTGTAATACCTGAACCACCATCTTTCATTTTCATGGTGCCATCACCTGATTTTTTAGCTGTTTGTACGCCATAAGAAGCCAAAACGCCTGTAAAGACGCTGGCAATGAAAGTTGGATCGATTTTTTGTTGGGCCAGTCCGGGAATGGTCACATAATTTAAAGTGAGGATTCCGCCACTCCAGATTAAAACACCTAGCCGGACAAAGTTTGAAAGAATTGCAAGATGTTCCTCGCTATCACCTGCTTTCTCCTTCAGCTTTGTAAACACACTCTTCTTTTTAGGTTCTTGAGAGTCTTCTTTTACAACTTCAGCCATGGGTACAATCACTTTCATTTAATATCATACTGTGTTTCCTCCGTTTAATATCAGAGTAGTGTAGATAAAACCATGCTCCGTATCTTCGCATTGATTATTTTATTTGCAGGGGGCGCACGTGCAGATATTATTCATAAACTCCAGAGCTCAGTGCAGCTCACAGTTGATGGCGCAGCCAGCCAGGCAACACGCATTGGAAGCACTTATTCCGTAAGTGGCTCAAATGTCTCTGTTAAATCAGGGAGCTCTTTTGGTGGCCTAGGTGCTCTTTCATCTGGCACAGCAGTCGGATACACCCCTATGGGCGCAGAAATCACTACTGCGGGTGATGCGTTTACATTCAGCGAGTCGTTCATCGAAGGTGATGATGTGACCAGCGGAACAACAGTGACATCTGGAGTTGTTCCTTCCCTTCCTATGCTCGGCTCCACGACAACCAGCTCGGGCGGCCTTGCAGGCAGCTTGGCTGGAACAATCGCTACGGATGGTGCGATGACGATCACGGCTGGTGGGGCAGGAACTACGGCCACCGGACAACACGTCAGCGAGGTCACTGTGCGTTGAGATGTATAACCTTCGCGATTCGCTTGTACTAGGTTTCTGCCTAGGAATTTTGCACGGCCTTTCGCAAGCTGCGTACTCAGTTCCAGTGGTACCAAATTTTACTCAAGGTAGCTTACAGTCGAAGACTGAAACAACATCAGTGGTCACTGAAACAATAAATTCAATTGACTACAACACTGGTTACCAGTACTCTGTGACTGGTAGTAATATCAAAAACACTGGCGGCAGTCTTGCGCCAAATGCTACCGACTCGACCTCCAACACGGTCAACGGAGTCACAAGTACATGGACAACTCTGGACACTGCAAACAAGCCCAGGTGGGAGATAGTCAAACCCGGGGCAGCATTTCAGTTCACGGAAACCATGAATGGACCTGGCCTTTCCAACCAAACTGTAATTCAAAGAACAACCGAAATTCACAGCGTCACAGAAAGCACGTCTATATTCTCTCAATAACTGCACTCACTGCTTTTGCGTCTCCGGCAATGGCTGCCGATGTTGGTGGTGTCAGCGCCACAGCAAACCCTGTAGCGACAAGTAGTGGTTCAGTAACTAATCAAGCTATTCAGGTATTACAAGGTCCTTATATTACAAACACTTACGGAGCTGGTATTCAGTGTCAAGGGCCTACATTTAACCTCACACCTTTCATTACAAATAGCAACTCATATCAAAAGCCATTTGAATCACATTATCAAGATCCTGTTTATGATACAAGCGATGTAGATGGAGATGGGGTTATTGATAATCCGGGTTCAATTTTATACTGGAAAGATGTCAGGACTGGTCAAAAAAATAATCACAGCATCAATGGTGGTTTGTCAGCAACAATATCTGTACCTTTAGATCGAAGTCTTCAAGATAGGTGCAAAAAAGCTGTAGACACCCAAATAGCCCTTCAGCAACAGGTACTTGCAAATCGTCGATTAGATTTCGAAATCGCAAGACTGAAAAATTGCGGTGAGCTAGCAAAAAATGGAATTACTTTTCACCCAAAATCACCTTATTTTGACGTCTGTAAAGACGTAGTTGTTAAGCTCCCTGGTGATACATTAGTTCCTCATTATCACCCTATTTCTTTAGAGCCTTACGAAGAGCACGAAGCGCACGATTCCGATCACGCTGAGCAAGGCGACGCTGCGAGACACTCTCTGCCTTCGGGCTCTGTCCTTTCAACGCAGCAATCTTCTTCATTATCTTCTTCACCGTAGGTTTTATAAGCTTTAAAAGTAAATCGGCCAAAGGTTTTGCCATCAACGCGGATGTTGTGGCCACAACAGCTATGGTCGCAGTGGTTGTAGTTTGTGGAAGAGTGGGTAAATATTTCTCAACAAAAGATATTTCGGCTTTTACATCTCCGACTATTTCTACACATTCACTATCGACTAAATTATACCCTTCACCACAGATTGGTACGGTTTCTTCTTCTTTATCCTTTTCATCACCAGCGGAACCTATCGTATCATCGGGCGGGGTAACAGGCGGTCTGGAAGGCGCTAAGTCCTTATCAACAGTTGGCTTCGGCTTTGGTCCTTTATAACCAGCAAAACCAGCAGGTCTTTGATAAATTAAATTTTCAGGTGTGTAATCAAGAGGTGTAAACGTTGGTTGATTCGCATCACAATAAACTCTTACCCCTTTCGGATCATCAACTTTAATTTGATTTGATTTATCCGAACCTGGATGCGCTTTTACGCACCCAGGTATTTGTATAATTGGAGTGCCAAGGTTCAGTGTCACCGGCGGAGAAACCGCATTAACGACTGGCGGCACGTCAACCCAACCGTGTATCGGCTGAATCGACGTATCACGTAAAGGCCTGACTGTAAGATCAGGTATTGAAGGCATTACTTGAAGGGTAACGCGGGACCCGTGGTGTTAGGAATGGCGTCAAGAGTCTTCTTATCACCTGCCTTGATCTCAGGTTTAATAGTATCAGTGAACATCGAGTCCATGTTGCCTTTGATTGCGTCAGTCTGCTTACTCAACTGCCCTGCAACCTGACCAGAGAGAGCACCTAATAAAGCCTTTTTTTGCTTCTCAATAATTGCGTCTTTATTGAGAAACAAGTAACCGATCAAAAGGTTTGGAGCAAGGGCTAAAACTGTGATCAGAATTTTGAAAACCATGGCTTAACGTGCACGGGCGGTTTTAAAGGGATGTTCGGCAAAGGCCACATAGAAGTAAGATTTACTGGATGCGTTCACATTCCCATCAGTGCCTCTTATGTTAAATCCATTCGACAAGAAATCAATCTTTCTCTCATCGGTAGAAGTTTCTTGATTGTCTGTGTTCGGCCTTAAAACGTTGTTAATTGGGTTGATAGGACCGCGTATGGAGTCATAAATAACCCAATTTTCAGCATGAGTATAGCTCTTAACCATCAAAAATGCAGGACGGAAACCAAGATATATAAAGGGACCTCGGTTGTTGTTGCCGTTACCAGTGTATGTACCGGTCGCGCTATAGCCTGGAATCATGCTGAAGGCATAGCAAATAAAATTGGTGCCATTTGAGTTAACTGCTGGCGATTCTCTCAAGCTAAAGACTTGGTTTGTCGGCAAAGTATTGTTGAAATGATCATCCTTGTTGTTCTGAATTGCGTAATTATGGTTCAGATAAAGAAGTTGTTTTGCCGTAAAAGAATTGTGCCAAACAATCCAGCTGTAGCTTGTTCCCCTTGACTTAATAATTAAAAGGTCTGGAACTGCTCCAAGTCCATGGCCTACCGTTGAACCACTGCTAGATCCATTTCCGGTATAGGCAGTAATAGAAAAACCAGAAGATTGATTTACTCTGACTTGAGAGTTGATGCTGCCGTCATAGTTGGTAGACGTTGATGATCCGGCATCCCAACTCCAGCCAACGTAGGTGGATCCGCTGTAATTAATACCTCCATCCGTTCCAAGATTAAACCCGTCGGAGTTGAAAGATAAGATCGAGCTTGTTGAACCTGTGTCTTCAGCGGCAGTCGAGTTTGTGTAAAGCGTGCCAGCGTGCCCGTTGTTTAATCCACGCACAGTGTCCATCATTATGCCGCCGTAGTTTGCACTACGACGCTTGATATAAACAAGGTCTGGAGAGAAATTGTAGCCGCTAATCGTTCTATTGTTCGAACTATTTCCAGTCCACAACTTTGCGTCGAAGTATTGTGAACCCTCGGCAATTGTAGGGGCCGAAAGAAGTGCTGAGCAAAGTAATTTTGCGCCAGAAGGAACAGCACCGCTTTGCTGGAAAGGACGTTGCCCAAAATTAAAACTTGCCCCTCCGCTACTTCGTGTGTAGACAGCGGGCATGTAAATTGCATCATCTGTAATTCCTGTGATACTTACGTCAAGAGTTCCGTTTCGATAAAGACTCATAACGCCGGTATTTGAGTTAAAAACAATGCTGACAATCATTCCGTTTGTCGCAAAGCCAGCACCTCCGGTAGCAAATGTGCCCTCCGACCATCTATAACCACTATTGCCAAAACCCCAAGTGCCAGCAACACCGCCTACAAAAACACTGCCATCTAAGTTGGCGCTTGTTTTAGCAACTCCAATGTGAAAATTACCGCTGTTATCTGTAACTTCAAATTCCCAGTAATAAGAACCAGTATTAGATGGCATCCCAAAGGTCGCCACAAGGTTGTCATATGTGGTAGTTGTATTTTGCACATCTAGGTTTCCATTCTTCAAAGAGCTTGTATTATCAAATCCACGACTAGAAACCGGATTCCAAACGGCCCAATTTCCGCTTACTTCTCCACCCGCACCAGTGTCTGACTGCGATCCGTTCGATGGTGAATCAAGCAGGCTGTCATTGGTTTTTCCCGCAGTAACGCTAAAATTGTTTGCCGTAAAGTCATTACTATTTCCACTACTGTCTTCTGCGATTGTCGTAGTATTTGTTGCGTCTTCAAAGTTTAAAAAGAACCCATTTGTACCGTATGTTCCAGTAAATCTTTTTGGTATCCAGTTATTATCGTCATCGTACTCACCAAAACTGGTCGGTGTAAGTTGTTGACCATCGATGAAATGCGTCTCAGCTAAGTAATAGTTACCATAATCATCGGGAGTTCCTCTACCAATTCGATGCTCTTGATTTACGTTAATTTGTAACTCAAGATTTTGGGCAGGCGTGGTCGCAAAATTCAGCGTTTCCTCTACTCCATTAATGTAGACCCTCACCCTATATGTCGCAGTTGACTGGGTGGTATCTATTGCCCAAATAATATGCTTCCAGGCGCCAAAGTCTCGGTGCAGAGAATTAGTCCAAACTTGGCAATTTGTTGTACCACCTGCTTGGTTAAAGATATACAGTTCATTTGCGTCTGACCCTGTACCTCTATGGACAATCCCGCCCCTCGTATTTACATCAGGCCCTGACCACAGGATATGGGGATTGTTAGAGGGTGACAAACCTTTGCCGCACTCTTTAATCCAGTAGGATAAAGTAAATGTTCTCCTGTTTCCACTAGAAAAAGTTCTTGTGAGATTAGCACTGTCTGCTGGATTGAATCGCAAGCTGCGCTCAATCACGTAATCGCTAGCACCGCCTCCGATCGGTCCTAGCATTTGATGCATTCCCATTAGGTAACTCCAGTACCAGCGATTACGAATTCGTTACTTGCAATGCATAGTAAGGTCACTAACCCATATGCGGCAAGTGTTTTATTTCCTGCTGTTCCAACGCCAGCGAGTCGAATAGTGACTGAACTACCTTGCGTAATCGTCTGTGCGCTTGAACTGTTGTTATAAATACTTACGGCATCCCCTGCTGAGAAGATGCCTGAATTGACAGTAACACCACCAGTAGTGATACTGATGTGTTTGCCTGCATCTCCAATTACTAAGACATACGCACTGGTCTTTGCGTTTTGTGGAATGTCGCGGAGATTGCCTGATGTATCTGAAACAACGCTACCAGTTATTGTGCTGGTTGAAGAGATCGTAATATTATCGGCTAATTTAGCTCCGGTGACCTGGTCATCGCCGATTTTCGCAGTCGTTACCTGGTCATTACCAATTTTCGAGCTTGTGACCGTCCCGTCACCCGGTGTGTTTATATCCACAGCATCGCCTTGCATTAAGGCGAAAAAGCTTAATCCAGCTGCTGGAGCTGTCGTAAAGGTTACCTGATCACCAGCTACGGTAAAGTCCGTACCTGGGTCCTGCATCACACCACCAACAGAAACGAATAATTGGTTAGTGGTTGCTGGATAAACCGGATCACCTGAAGCACGTAGGTTAAACGTGGCCGTACCGCCGTTAAAGCTACTCGACACATCATCGATTTTACGGTTCTGACCACGAGCAATTTGCCGACCAATGTATGGCACTGTTTATTACCGCCTAGATAGAATCATTCTAAATGAATTACTCTTATGGCCAGTCCGTGAGGCCTGTCTCAGTAATTAACGTTTGAAGCTCTTCAGTCGTAGTGCAGGCATTAATCTCAGCCTCTCTTGCTGTGCATGCAGTCAGGACGCTGTTCCGATAAGTAGTGACTGCTTCCGGAATTGCAACGTCACGCTCGGCTTTGCGAATCACGTGCCAGTCAGTAGGCGCCAATAAAAGATTGCACGTCATTTTCTGCTCGTCAAGCCACTGGCTTTTAAGTCCTTTTATGACCTCTCCCGTAGCATTACCTTCTTCATCCTCCAACACTACATCAGCAAATTGCTTGACAATATCTTCTGACCAACGGAATCTTTGATCATGTGTCGGAGCAGGGTCAGGCTCCCACGTAATCTCAAGCGCAGCTCGCTGTACTTTTGTGGACTGGCGTAACCAGTTGGAAGGATAGCTGATACCCTTTGCCTCAAAAGCAGTATCAAGCGGAAGTGGAGAGCCGTTAAGAATGTACATAATGCCTGACTAATGTTTGTATTCTAATGCAGAAGATTAGTTACCACTTCCGGGCCACGGAGTTAGTCCTCCCTCTGAGATTAGTGTAGCTAGTTCTTCTGTTGTTGTGCAGTCACCGATTTGAGTCTCACGTTGTTCGCATGCAGCACGAATAGCTGAACGTGCAGCTATGATTTCATCTGGGATTGCTACACCCGTTTCGGACTTACGTGTCACATACCAGTCCGTCAAGAGAAGAAGATTGGCAGCCGCATCTTTCTGTGTCTGCACCCACAATGTTTTTAAACCAGCTCGGGTTTCACCTGTTTCGTTTTCCTCCGCATCCAATACTGGAGTATCTTCTAAAAGCTTAGGATTGTCTACAGCCCAAAAGAAACGTTGATCATAATAGGCTTCAACAATTTCAGGTCTTTCCGTAATACCGAGAGCTTCTCTTTGCTCTGAGGTAGACAGACGTAGCCAATTTGCAGGGTACGTTACGTCTCCTACGGTAAATGGAATGTCATACCTTAATCGTTTGCCGTCGAGTACGTACATTATTTAGTTGCTTTTTTAGTAATCTAAATCAAGGAAATTTACCGCGCACGGGCGGTTTTGAAGGGATGCTCAGCGAAGGCGGCGTAGATGTAGTCCTGTGAAGCATTTGTGCTGATTTCCGTGCCCCTCAATTTGAATCCATTGGAAAGAAAATCCAAATTATTTTTTGTGCTTTCTGAGTTTGTATCAATCTCTGCACTATTCGTATTAGGCTTGAGGTACTTATGGACATCATTGTCAGGGTCTCTCGCATTATCAACTAAGTACCAGTTTGCGCTACCATTTTTTCGCTTAATTAGAAGCCAAGCAGGTCTAAATCCGGTAAAAATAAACGGACCATTAGCATTATTGTTGCCGCTGTACGAACCAAACGCGCTATAGCCTGCGACAGGTGCAAAGCAGAAGGCTACATAATTGCTACCACTCCTGTTAATTTCATCAAAATCTGAAACATTGAAAATGGTTGATGTAGGGCTCTTATTGTCAAAATAAGATCCCTGGTTTTCACCATCAATAGCGTTTAACTGCAGGAACTTGTTGTTGCCTACATCCTTGTGGTAAACAACCCAAGAAGCAGAGCCATTCCTTCTTTTATGCCAAATCATTTCTGGCGTAGCCCCTAAGCCGTGGCCTACAGTCGCGTTTTGACTGTTTCCTGACCAAGTAACAATTGAGAACCCAGCAGATGTATTGGCGCGGACACTAGATGTGATGTTGCCGTTAGTGTTGCTGACCGTTGACGTTCCAGCGTCCCAGCACCAATAAACACCTGTTGCACCACTATTGTTAGGAATATCAGAACCGTAGGTAAAACCAGTGCTAGTAAAAGCTTTCAGCTGATTAGCTTGAGTGTCTTCAGCTTGCGTTGAGTTTGAAACCAAGCGCTTGGTAGCGCCCCGCACGGCGTCAAACAGCGCATTATTATTATCTGCATTCCGCTGTTTGGCCCATACAAAATCAGGGCCAAAACCGCCAGGCATTGTGAATGTTCTATCCGCAGCAGTAGCTGTTGCCGTAATTACATCAAACGCCGTCGAACCGTCGGCAATCGTTGGGTCGGTAAGATTAGTCGTGCAAAGTGCTTTGTGATTACTGGGAGGAGTATAAGTGAAGGGACGTTGGCCAAAGTTCCAACTGCCTCCAGTGCTGTTCACCCGTGCGTACAAAGCAGGAAGGTATGGACCATTTGTTAGTCCAGTGAAAGCTGTCCCTTGAGAAACTCCGTTTTTGTAAAAAACAACTGACCCTGCATCAGCATCGAAAGCGCAGCTAATTACGTCGCCAACAGTAGTAAAGGATGCTCCGTAACTCGAACTACTCCCTTGATCATACTTTTGCCCGGAATCCCCATAAGCCCAAGTGCCCGATGTTGCTCCGAGATAACTTGAATTTGCTGCATTTGGCAATGCTAAACCAACGTGAAAGCCACCCGCAAAGGACGTAAGTTTAACTTCCCAGTACCATTTACCAGACGACATACCAAAAGTGGCACGGGGATTGTCATATGATGAGCCCGTATTTACAGTGTCTAAGTTTCCATTTTTGATCGTAACTCCGCCATTACTAGATAGACGGTTCCAAACACAATAGTTGCCACCATTGTTGCCAGTATCTGCCTCATAATTCATCGGCGTGTCGAGCAGGCTGTCGTTTCCTTCGCCTGATGCAACAGAAAAATTATTAGCCGTGAAATTATTGCTACCAGCTGCATCGTTACCAAGAGCAGATGTACTGCTGTTGTCTGAAAAATCGAGGTGGGCGCCGTTGGTCCCGTGTGATCCAGAGTATTCAATCGGATTCCAAACACCAGTGTCGGAGTCAAATTCACCGAAGTCAGTCGGAGTAAGTGCTTGACCGTCGACAATATGAACCTCGGCCATATAGCCGTCAAATTGCGTACCGCCATTAACTCCACTGATTCTCATTGCATAAGAAGTGTCGTTAAAGCGTGTGTCTTGATTTTGACTGGGCCAACTTGTACCTGCTGTTAGCGTTTGTTGAACACCATTAACATAAATTTTGACCCTATTTGAGTCAGTGGATTGAGTTGTATCTACAGCGCAAACAATGTGATACCAAGAAGAATTATCGCGAAATACAGCATCGGTTAAGACGTAAAAATTGCCTCCTCCGTACTGGTCAAGGCTAATTTTGTCGTTATCGTCTCTTATCCGTAAAAGCGTGTAATTTCCGTTAGCCTCAGCCTCAAACAGGCCATCCCTGTTTCCATTCGTACACCTTTTCACCCATCCGCTCCAGGTCCACTTTTTTTTATTTCCATTAGCAGACGGAGTGCGACTCAAATGGGCCGTTGCAGTTTGATCAAACCGCAAGCTACGTTCAATCCTGAATTCTCCAGCACCGCCAGCGCCCGACGCGCCGATAAGAGCATTATTATGAAAATGTGCCATCTACCTATCGCGTATAATTCAGTGTAGCAACGGCGTGTATTTCAGTACTACTTTTACAAATGTAATCTACGCGATCAACGGCACTCGCGGTAGTTGTTAAAGTTGGCACGGTCCCTCCGGCAAATTTCCAATTATTATGCCAACCAGTAGTACGAGAGCCGGTCGAATCCTGCACTAGAAAAATAGAACCGCTTTGTCCAGCCACTGCATTTGTTGGTGCACCGATAGTGTTGACAGTGCCGTTCAAAGTAAGCGTAAAATTATTTGAAAGAGAAAGATCAACAGCTACAGTGCTAGAGGCGTTACTCAAAGTTGTAACTTCTGCAATTGCAGCAGCGTTGTATGTCTTTACTCCTGTGATTGTCTGTGCTTCTTCTAGAGTTTGGAAGGAGCGTGCAACACCGTTTTTAGCTAGTCCTACTTCACCTGATGAAGCGCGGTACAGTCCTGTATCACTATCACTGGTGAAAGTGACCGATGGTGCGGTATTGCTTCCGTCTGGAAATTTGCTTCCAGCTGTCACATAATCGGCACCAGCCAAAACAACACCGAAGAAGGCGTGGCCATTGGTTGGAGCAGAGCTGAAAACAATATTTGTTCCAACTAAGTTAAAACCTGCAGAACCTGATGGATCAGGTTCCTGAATAACGCCGTTTACTGAAATCAAACACTGCTGAGCATTTACAGGAAAAGGTGTAGGCGCTACTCCACCAATTTGAAGCGCGAAACTCGTCTCACTTCCATTAAATCCCGAGCTAATATCATCAATAATTCGATAGCGGCTAGCAGCTACTTGAAGATCATTACCGATATAAGACATTTTTTATCAAGCAGGTGTAGAACTAGGCTGGACGGGCCATGTAATATCTTCTAATCTAGCGGAGCTATATGTCTGCGGAAGGTCTCTCAGAGCCTGTCTATATGCCGCCCATTGGGCTTGATCAACAGAAGCACCTGGTGTCATAGTCCAGTCAGTGCTGGTCAGTAAATAATCACGCTTCTCACGAACAATATCCCAAGTTTCGTCAGCTTTTTCCAGAACCTTTTCAGGAGTCAATAGCTTCTCTACTTTCGCCTCAAGAGAAGCTATCTTAGCCTCTAATTCATGGTAATTAGAGATCGTTGCAATTGACGTAAGTGCCATGCTTTATCAAGTCTGCTCAAGGTAGCTAACTGAAATATCTAATGTTGTCGCTGTATCTGAGCGTGCGCGTAAAATATCACTGGACTCCATAATGATCTTAGAACCTGAGATCAACTCAAGAGACGACCCTGAGGGGACTGGGGCATTGCGAATGATATATACATCGTCTCCTGTATTCGTCACTAGGTAGACATCGACATCAGCTGCAGACGCGCCTTTGTTAGAAACCAGCACACTCAAGATGACAAGAGTGGCACTACCACCTGCTGATAAGACATTAGTGTTAGCACTCGAAACAGCATCTGTGACAAGGCTGGATTTCGTGTTGATCTTAAAAGTGTTTGCCATATCAGCCTAGAGCAACAATTAATGCAATGTTAGAGTTCTGAGCTCCAGACACGTTTAGATCACCTGCGATAGAAACGTTGCCTGGAATGGTTACAGCGCCTGCTGAGTCTATTGTAAGTCTAGCAACTCCTCCGGTCACTAAACTAAGTTGATCGGGTCCAGGGCTAATGATGCCTGTGTTTGCATCAGACGCAAATTTAAGTGCACAGCTTGATAGTGATCCAAGAGCAAAGGAGGAGTTTGTTCCGTCTTCACGTAAAAGAGGAAATCCTCCCGTTGTCACTGCATCATGAACAACGCATGAACTCTTTGTGGTGTCAACTGTAATCTCGCCGAGAGCACCTTTGAAAGTCTGGTGCTGAGCAGATGTGCCTCTGCGGAATTGTACTTGGGTTGCCATAACGTTATCCTAATGCAACTGCAATTGCTGTAGCAAATCCTTCGTCTGCGATTGTCCCATTGACGTTAGGAACAGTCAGAGTACGAGTGGTGCCTGAACTTACACCGGATAATTCGAATGCAAGCTGCTTAGTATTATCACTATTATCGCGGACCCTAAATCCATCGTCATTAGTGACGATTGCGTTACAAGTAAACGAAGTGAGACCAGCTAGGGTTGTAGCTGTCGTACCGAGCGCAATACCAGTCGATCCGATAGTAATCGAGCTATTTGCTAACTGTGCATTAGGTATGGCATTAGTCCCGAACTCACCACTGCTGCTGTTGTATGTAAGTCCTGAGCCAGCTGCAACGCTAACGTGTGCACGGGCTTCAGCGGCACTCGGTCCGGTGTAGGTAAGAACGCCTGTCGAGTTGTTATAGGCTAATGAACCGTCGCCGCCAGAATCAGTGACTGATACCTGCGCCCTAATATTGGCTGCTGTTACGACAGTAAAAGTGTATGCTCCGGTTCCAGAGTTGTAGGCGAGAGAGCCGAATCCGGTGCCACTGTTGGCTGCACTTAGAGAACCTAATAGTGCAACCGTTCCACTAGCATCTGGGAAATTGATGGTGCGATCACCCGTCGGGTTTACAACTGAAACGGTAGTCTCATGTGCGTCTACACCTGAGCCTTCATAGGTAATCCCACCGGAGGCAATTTTGATGCTGTTTGCAGCACCATCAGCACCGATATTCAGTGTGGTGCTTGCAACTACGGTGGCCGATGTCAGACTTGTTAGTCCTGCAATGGTCGATGCAGTAGCGCCCAAAGCAACTGCAGTCGAACCGATAGTCAGACTGGAATTAGCTAACTGCGAGTTTGGTATCGCACTCGTGCCGATTTCACCAGTACTACTGTCGTATGACAGTCCTGATCCGGATGCTACCGAGATTTCACCACGTACATCTGAGCTGCTCGGCCCAGTGTAAGTAATAACTCCAGAGGTCGAGTTATAGGCAAGTGAACCTAATCCGCCAGAGTCTGTAACACTTACAGCTCCCCGAGAGCGGGCGTTAGTGAAATACTGATTTGTACCCTCTGATAAATCAGACGTACTATTACCTGCCAGGTCAAGTTTATCTGCAGAAGAATTAAGCTCCTGTAAGAGACCAGCATTGAGAATAAGTGACTTTTTTGTTGCCATTTGTAATTCCCTTTCAGTTTAAAAACATTGCGTAATTAAACTGTCTATTGAACCATCCTATCGCACGTACTTAAGTTAAGAGGATAGGTGGCTCAATATGGATTGCTAGGTTGGTAGTGCTTATGCCTTCACCAAGGCGAACCAAGTATTTATTCGGTCCAGTAGGTGGTGTCGATACTAGACCACCATTTACCCCTAAGTAATGTGTATCGCCTGCGTCAAGACCGTTTTTAGCTAATATGCCAACAATTAAAACACGTGCTTCTTGTCCTGCTGATTTTGAGGTCTGTACAAAACCAACGCAAGTCGCTTGATCTAGTGTTCCATTATTAGATGCCTTGCCGACGCGCCCGTCACTTGCGCGAGCGTAAACTGCATCACCTTGCGAAACATCCTCAAATGCAATAGCACCAAATCCTGCTACAGAGTAGACAGTTCTTCCGGACAATGTTGATTTCAGGTCAATTAAAACCTCTTTCAAGCCTTCCGTATTCTGTGAATATGGTTCGTAATTAGTACTCATTACACAAGTAATATAGGTGGTTCGATTTGAATACTTAATTCACTAGCCGTGGCACCCTCTCCTACACGAGTAACGTACTGACCCGACCCTGATGGAGCCGTAGTAGTGACAGCACCTGCTGTTGTAGCAAGGAAATGAATGTCGCCAGCGTCAATTGCAGACGGATAGTCAAGAACGCCCGCAACAAGGCATTTTACGGCATCACCCGACGATGCAGCGGTATCAGCAAAACCCACTACCGTAGCCTGATCAAGCGTCCCATTGGCTAATGCTTTCCCTGCTTTACCATCGCTAGCCCTAAGATAAAGCGCATCTCCATCAGCCACATCTTCAAAAGTCGTTACGTCAAAGCCAACCCGTTCAGGAGAAAAGACAGGAAAACCTTCTTTTAGATCAATAAGCGCATCAACCAAGCCTCTATAATTGGGCTCATACGGTTGACGAGTCATTGTGAATGCGTTTGCATTCATTAGATCAACGAGTACTGTCAAAGCACCCTCAATATTGGGCTCGTATCCCGTTGCCATATTATTCTAAAGTCGTATAATCATTCTAATTTGTTAAATCCCCTAGAATAAGAAGATAGAGCTGTAGGCAAAGTGACGCCTGAAATGATTACCGCTGTGATTACAGGTGGCATGGGAGCCTTTGCTGGCCTATCACGTGCCTTAACCTCTTTTAATAATAAAATAGAACGCCGTTTTGAGCGTGTCGAGGACGACTTGGATGATCTGGAAGATCGTTTAACTGCTAATTATGTTTTGAAAGAAGATTTCTTGAGGGAAATGGAATCAGTGCATTCAAAACTAGACAGGATCTTAGATCATTTAATAAGCCACTAAACTGCTATCCAGTTGGCGCCGGTAGCGTCATACATGAATAAGTCGTTAGCAGTTTTATCGTAATGAAGCTGTCCATCCACAGGATTGCTTGGTTTGCCTGCACTGTTTGAAGCAACTGCTTTTACAGTTTGAAAATTTGAACCGTCGTGTATCTTCAGAATGTGCGTGCTTGCAGTATCAAGCCAAGACTCTCCTTTACTCGAAGTAGCGAAACCTGCGGCTGGGGTGTTGGGTGCGGTAGCTCCAACAAAAGTTGGGCCAGCTTTTATCAATCCTGTCGAAGGTGAAGCAGTGCTGTCTGCAAAATACAGGCCAGGATCATTTGGATTCGTATTTACACAAAGTTCACCAGCACCGATCCGGAGCGGATTAGGACGATCATGTAAAACTGTCGAGCGGCGGCTCAAAATTTGAATTGACATGTCTAAGTATTGATGTAAAGACCAGAATCAACAAAAATAACTTGCTCGACCACTGGATTATACGTTTTACAGTCCAGTTTACTCTCAGTGCCCTCGTCCACAAGCACAGAACTAATATAACGGCCACCATCAACCTCTCCAAACTGAAATTCAGACGTATATTCCGTCAAAGGCTGGTCTAACATCCCCATTCGGGTGTCTTGCACTAAGTCAACGTCAATATTGAAGACTTTTTGCATCATAAGAACCAAGTTGGTGGTTGTGTTCTTCGTGACGCCATCTCTGTCGACATCGTCATTCTGATTTCGTCTAATACTGTCAGTAACTAGCATGCTGACAATATTGTCATCGAAATTACCAACAATTTCCGGCTGATTACGATTACCAATGACCTCTTTAGTACCACTCCAGGGCAATCCGTAACCATATGTAGATAAACGCTCTGCAGATTCTCTTACCCTGCTGTTTTCTTTTTCCAAATTGTCATAAAAACGTTCTAAAGCGATGCCAAGAGGCTGGTCACTAGGCTCTCGTAGCCACGCGCCAACATATTCGTGTTTTTTCAAGCTTTTGACTACGCAATAACCGAGAATTGCCGTTTGTGAAAATGGATAAATGACAGTAAACGTGTTTGGGTCTGGTACAGATGATACTGTGTACTCCCCATCTAAAACATTGCCACTGGTGATCTCAAAACGGACACGTGTATTGACACTCAAACCGTGGTTTGGAGCGGATACGGTAATTAACGGCCCATTTTGTGTGTAACTAGCCGTAATATCAATTGGATTATTGCCTTCATCATGTACTACTGACCACATTGCAGCATAAATATGCTTACACCAACGTGCTTGATAGTATAAAAGATTCGGGTATGAGAACTCAGTGCTGTCCTCATAGGTAGGAAGATTATAAAAGTTGTTTACAGCAACGTAACCAAAGTCACTATAGACACCAACGTCGTCCCTCGTGTTAATAACATTGCCATCACGGTCTTGTCTTTGTCCAGGCTTAACATTGTTGATAGTCGTTGATGGAAATTGACGCCTTGTTGCCTCTTTGTAAAGATTAAATCGCTCACGACGCATGAAATCAGAGCAGCTGCACTGATAACGAATCTCAGTAGATAAAAAACGCCCGACAGTAAATCCTCTATGTGCAGGGGTAATCGTAGTCGGGCGATCATTCACGATTTTTGTTGCATAGCTATCAGCTCGCTGAAATAAAATCTCCTCGCTCTGTGTATCAATGCCTGTGCACGTATATCCTACATAATCGTTATAGTCAAACCCTCGAATACGCCTGAATACCTTGGCGTTACCAGAGGTTGTAGCACTTGTAAGAGAAGTGACAGTGAATCGAGTTGAATTTATTACGGTTACATCGTATAAATTTGTAACCGCTGAGCCTGTAGACACCTCCAGAAACACCTTATTGCCTGTACTTAGGCCGTGATCCTGAGAACATGTCACTGTAATTGTCGTCGTTGATTGTGAATATGTAGCATCCAAACCTGGGTCACGCTCAATGACCCGATCTGTCATTCTTTCATTCTTTAAAAAGTTACCAGTAGGCGGAATAAAACGTACTTTCGCACGCATTTGCGTCCAACGTAAGTCATTGAAGGTTGTAGACAGTCTGAAATCTAAGTTACCGCTTGTCGTGAGACTTGTCGAAGCTGTGCAAGTAAAAGTATTTTGTGTAACAGCAGAGATAGTCAGTGTCTCACTGATTCCTGAACCCGTTTCAATGACCAATGCAACGTTTTCATTGATCAAAAAACCATGATCTGACTTTGAAATTGTTATAGAAGTGCCTGATTGACTGTATGTACCCTCAATAACCGGTCCTAAATACCTAACCTGTTCAATGGGCAACCCAAACTCGTAACAATTGAAGCTGTCCGTATCGCGAATAGCGACAATCTGCTCATCAATTTCAGTACTACTACTTGGAAATGTAAAAATTCTTGCTGGAATAAACACACCAGGGAACTGCTGAAATGAGCAGTACATCCGAAAATCACCTCTGGTGTTTCTTTCCCTCGAATTAGAACCTAGATACGTCTGCGTGATGCTGTAAAGATCGTAGCCACGACGCCAGCGGTTCCAAAGTGCGTCTCGGTTGTAGAACTTTGTCTCACTATCGCTTTCTGCGTCAGCAGGCTCAAAATTAAAAGCACGCGGGACAAAGGGTTTTGGTTTTTTAGAACCAAAATCAGTTAGCTTATCGAACTTTTTTGTAAATTTAGAATCAAACCCACCGTTCGAGGAGTCTCCAAACCCGCTGACTTCGAAAGGCATGGTTGACAATCAATAGTAACCGCCCTGGACGCCAACATAGAAGCCGTTTGTAAGGGCAGATGCGCCGCTGGCAGCTGCATAAAGAGCTTGACCACGATTCAGCATCAAGCCACGGAGCTTAGGAGAGACCTTGCTATTGGCTCCTGTGAAATTCGCACCGGCCTGCACCACAGGGTGATTAATTAGAGGGAGCACCTCGTTAACAGTCAGGCTGTAATTGGTGTTCTCGTAAGTCGCAGGAATGCTGGCGACAAAAAGAGGGAAGAACTGGTTGGTGTTACTGACAGTACCAACGTTTACAAGGTAAAAACAAATATCAATTGGTAAGAAGCAGCTGACATTGCCGGTGATGGTGCCGCTGATTGAACCAATGGTCGCAACAAAAGTCGTAGGCGTGACTGCTGTGACCGTTGCTTCCTGGTCAATAGGATCAGTACCAGAGCTACGAGTCGTGATATCTAAGAAAACTTTTTGACCTACCTGAACATTGTGTCCGGCAGTAATAGTCACCGTAATCGATGTGCCATTCGCTGAATAGGTTCCGGCTACCGCACTCTTAGCATCGATCTTCTCAATTACACGCTTCGTGTACTGTAGGAAAATCTCATCAATATATGCACCGGAAATAGACGTGTCCGTAGCGGCAGAGTCGACATCAAACACCTTAGTGGCGTTACCAACTGCAGTAGGGACAAGGCTTGTCGAAAAGTCCTGGCCCGAAGCTACAGTCAATAAGGTCGATGTCGTCGCTGGCCGATCGATCATCATCGGCTGCTTATTAGAACTACTGCTCGACACGTTTATTCAGCGGGTTACGTTAACTGTATTATAGCGGTATTGGATTAACCCTTTTTCTTTTCTTTCATGCGACCCTTGGCCTTTTCAAGGGCTTCCTTACGCTTATCTTTGTCAGACTTTTTATCGTCTTCCTTGCCTTCAGCTTTTTTCTTAAAGTGAGCAAGAAGCTCAGGAGGCATTTTCTTGTCAGCCATGGTAATTAGATCAAAGAATCACTAAAGTCTTGGAATCTTTTTGCGAGACGATCGCCTTTAGTGTAAGGATTCGGAAGTTCTTCAGGTTGTAATAAGTCTAACTGAAGTCTTTCTCCAGCCATACGTCCTCTCTGTCCATAAAAGAATTTACCCGAGTTGCTCGGTCCAGAGCGCTCTCTTGGTACTGCATTCCTACGAATGCCGTACATATAACCTAGTTCTGTGGTTGGTTTGACCATGTCGCTTGTACGGGCTTTTTGTTAAGAACAACTTGGGGAATGTTGTCTGCATAAGACCTTGTGACCTCACGCATGTAAGCAGGATTATTTAGCTGAAAGCGAGGATCGTTCTCACCTGTGTAAGAAACAACGAAATTGCAGGGAGTGTGCTTTTCTTTCTTACCAGGTTGGAAAGGATCGCTCAACCCAGCACTTACCATTGAATAGTCGTTATACATATTCCTGTAGGTGACAGGAAATGCTTGGCTATAACCAGGGACTTGAGCAAATCTCATCGTAAGAAATAGCTCTTGACAAAGTCCTGTGTCTTTTCAAGCACGTTTTTATTTTCTTCAGGGATCTTGCCGCCGTACCGCTCATAGCGAAGAGCTTCGGCATCCGTAAAATCTTTTGCAGTGAATTTACCTGACGTCTTGTCTAGAACACCCTGGACGCCATCTTTTAATGCAAGGACATTGACAGGATCCTTACCTTGGACCTTTTTGGCGTAGTCCTGTGCAAACTCTGTCGAGGCGGGTGCATCAGGAATCCCGCCTGACAACTCCTTAAGCACCCGGGGAAGGTGCTTGTCGGCGATACCATGTTTATGAACGGACCAAGCATCTAGACCTTGGGTATTTCTAATGTCAAGAGCAGCCTTGGCGTTTGTCAGCGGATCTTTTAATTCTTCATTAGATTTGAGACCGTAACGCGCACGTCTCTCTGCTCCAAGAAAATAGTCATTCCTTGCATCATCCAGCATATTGATCTGAAAAAGACCGAATGAATCGTCTGGGTACGTCGGATTATGTGCTTTAGGGTTCAGTCCAGATTCCCCTATACCGATCGCAACCATGATCGGAATATCTGCATCCTTAAATCCCGCTTTTTTGAGAATGCTTGCGGTCTGTTTAATTGAAAGACTCATCGTCTCAGCGGAAATTGGTTTCGAAATGAATGCGGGTGCCAACAGCAACATCAGCAGGCCCAGGTAAAGCCTGAATGAATTCAGCCCCTTCCCTATTGAAGCGATACCGCGCTTGCTCAGGGTTGCGATAATTCGGTACATATAAATGCAACGCTAATCTATCTGTTTCGTACAAGTATATCTGTGTCCACGTTTTCAGTGTTTCCTTGAAGTCTGTGGTCGCAATTGTCCGGTCAACGTCACCTGCGATTGACTCGATACGACCGCGAGGGACCGTTGAATTATTCATGGTCCCGGTCATATCAGTACGCTTTTCAGCCTCGTCGCAACGATTGACCTGCTCGACAATCTTGCTGACCCAAAAAGAGTCCTGGACATTATCTAATGCCTCTTGCAATCGCGCTAAGTCACCAGCAGGGATTGAGGTTAAGTTGTAACCGAGGTGCCAACGTACCTTTGATTGTATGAAACTATCTAGCTGCATTTACCAGACCACTGCTATTGTGCAGAATTTTATGCACCAATAACAGACTAACACGCGCCAATAATTACTCTACGCGCACCAGATTCTCTTTGAAGATCTCATCCCAGTCGACACGCTTGATGCTCTTGAGTTGCTCAAGACGAGAAAAGCGTTCACCAGGGAGTGACAGCTGCAAGTCCTTGATATCTCGTGCAGTTTTAAGCCCTACACCAGGTAAAGAATCAGCGATTTGACGAGCTGATGCAAGGTTCAGATTTACCCGTGTGTCAACAGGGAATGTCTCTTTTTTGGTGGGTTTCGCAGGACGGACACCTTCAGATGCAAGAGACTCAGTCAATCGCTCTTCATCCTTAATTTGCTGGGTCGTCGCCTCCAAATGGGGCACTAGATCCTCGTCATTGAGGTACAGGACTTCTTCATTAGCATCGAGACACATCTTGATGCCCTCACCATGCTGTGAGATGACTTCGACAAGTCCACCAGTTACTTTGTTTTGGTACAGCATAAAGACATTAGTTCACAGCTATAGCATAACAAAATTAACTTTTGAGGCAATAAAAAAGCGGGCCTCAAGGACCCGCCATATAGATATCTGATTAAAAGATCAGGAGTCGCTACCGCCGACCTGAGAAGCGAAGTCAACCAGGCCCTGAATGTCGTTCCAGCTAGCAGCTGCAGCAGGACGCAGGTAGTTGACGCGGCAGACCAGGTAGGCAGCCTTGCCAGCGGTGATGTCAGCAGCGCTGATGTTCACACCGTCACCAGTGATGGTGGTGTTTGCAACAGCGTTGAGGTTGTACACCTTCATGGTGGTGTCAGCAGTCACCTTGTACATCATCGAGTTGGCGGCGTCGCCAGCTGCGATGGTGGAGGTCACAGAGGTCCAGAAGGGCAGGTCAGCAGCGGTGACGTCGCTAGTACCCTGAGCGATGCCAGAGGCACCAATGGTCAGGCTGGAGCTAGCAGCGGCAAGGCCGTTGAGCTGAGTACCGGGGATACCCAGGGGGTTACCGGAGTTGTCGGGACCCAGGAGCAGCACCTCGGTGTTGGTGCCTTCCAGGTCAGCAGTGACAGGGGAAGCAGGGAAGGTCGCGAGACCACCTGCAGGGATGTCCTGAGCCAGAGCCAGAGACGCGCCATAGATATAACTAGGGCGGGTAGCGTCGGCTTGGACAACCATGGAAGTCCGATCGTCACGAACGCGGTCATCAGGACGGCGGTCGGGAGAAGGGATGGTGATGTTGAAGCTCTTGTAGCTAGCTTTATCGGCAGATGCGTTATTGATTTTAACGTAGCCGATCAGCTCATAAGCTTCCACGCCGGGCAGACCATAAACACCTTCGGTGTTATAGGAGGACAGGCGAGAGATTTGATTACCGGGTTGAAGAATAGCACCGGCTTCAGCTTTGTAAGATGCCATTAGTTAAGTACCTCCTTTATCACTCAGTAACGGTGAAGGCGGTGGTCACGAAGTCCTTATTCAGGTTCGCGAAACCAGCATAAAGTTGCCAGATAAGAATAATGAAGCGACTGAAATCGTCGTTGTTATTAATCAGTACCTGAGCATTAGGGCCACCGATACCAACGCCAACAGCCTGAGGACCGAAGAACAGACCAGCAGGGGTAGTTCGGCTTGAAGCACCGTTGCCATCGCCAATGTCGACGGTAGCGGTCTTGTCGGGGAAGTTGGTGGACTCGAAGAAGCGGACACCCTCGAAGACGAATCCAGAAGGCATAATAGGCTCGCCAGCCACGAATTGTGCTTGGCCGTACTGACCGCCCTGATACAGAGCAGCGTTAGGCGAAGACATACCCATCAGCGGGTTGGGCTGACCCATGCCAGGGTAACGAGCCACTTCGCGGAAGCCTTGATCAGCACGCAGATCCTTCATGAAGGAGGGATCAGCGATACAGCGGTAGTAGCCGTCCTGGAACACAGGAACGTTACGCTTACGCAGGCTCTTGACGACGTTCAGAAGGTCGGTCTTGACGTTGAACTTAAAGCGCTCAGAGGCATACTCGGTAGCGGTGTAAGCTGCAACGGTTGCACCAGTCTTGGAATGGTCGTTAGGGTAGTAGTAACCACCTTGGCTGTCAGAAGACTGACCACGTGACTCGGACTTGAACAGCTCGTCCAAGAATACACGGTCGCGCCAGCGGCGATAGTCGTCCAGCAGAGTCAAAGAACCGATGGACTGGTGGAACATGTTGAGGTTCCCGGTGTCCAGCAGCAGACGCTGCGCGGTCATCAGAGTCTCGCGGGCAATCTTGAAGGTGCTCGGGAGGCTGGTGTTATTCGGATCGGCAGGACCGGTGTACTCACGGAGTGACACCAGAACTTTGTCTTTGACGATAGAACGGCTGTTAGCGGTTCCGATCGTTTGGTCTTGGGTACGCTCGCGGCTGGTCTTCGTGCCGGGGTTACCGAAGAAGCGGTAACGATCCAGCTGCACGGTTTGACCAGGCTGCTTGGTGAAGTCGTGGACAACTACAGGCTCGCAGGCCATCTCCACGACATAAGCCGGATGGGGGCGGTACAGTTCCGCACCCAACAGCTTGGGAAAGTCGTTATCGATGAACATAGGAATTTCTCAGCAGAGTTTTAGTACGCTGATACTTGAGGACACATATCCTCTATATGGAAATTTTCATTCCATTACAAAAAATTATAGCAACAATTTATCAACCCGGATTATTTAAGGCATTAATTGGCGGCCTACTGCGCGAGCTTCGCCAATAGGTGAACCATCCACCATGTTTCCAGGGTTATAAGTGTTAGCGCCAACAGTGCCGATGCGTCCATAGGGATTGATAAGGCCATCTGCAGGTTGCATGGCTGACATTTGACCCTGAACTTCTGGATCAATAGACGCCATGGCTTTAGCCATCATGGCTTTTTTTAAGGCTTCTTTTGCTTTAGAGTTGTCCATCATCAAGATCCTTTTTTAGATTTGGGTTGCATTACACCCATGGGTAACTGGCCGGTCATAGGGAGACGTTGCATCAGGAATTGCTGAGCACTAGCCGCAATCTGCTCCTGCTGAAATTCAGCTACAGCCATGTTGTTTGGCATAAACATTGCGTTTTGCGGAAGCGGTGAACCTGGTAAGTTCAGCTTTAAATACGCACTGTCCAAATCTCTTGGCATGGGCGGTGTAGGTGTATTAGGGCTTCCAACACCAGCTTCCATGTCCTGGGCACGATATCCAGAGTATTCATCAGTCTGGCCTAAAGCGACCTGACGTTGAATATCACCTGCACCAAACTGTACGAGACCAGGAGCACCGAGAGCTCCACCGGCAGTGCCGATTGCCTGAATAAAATCTTCAGCGCGTTTTCTAGCTCCTGCCTTTTTCTTTGCCATGATCAAATAAAAAATATGGGGGCAGTTTTACTACCCCCTTATTCTAAAACTAATTAAGTTTCGTTATCACTCCATAACCAGAAGCTTGTCCCGGAAGATCTGAGGATTCTGCTGAGCAGAGTTCAGATAGCGCCAAGCATTCTGAGGATCGCGGTCGGCGACATTGCCGAAGTTGTTCCAGAAGTCACCTGCGTTAGCGGGTTGCTGGGGCTGAGGAGGGACAGGCATAGAAGGACGCTCAGGTGCCACAGCTTGCTGTTGCAGTTGTTGTCCAACCTGCATGCCTTGGGGAGCTGCAGGAGCTTCGTCTGCGACGGGATGAGGACCGTTCTCACCGAAGAACTCACAGGTATAGTCTGCAAGGATGTCGGGATCCGTCAGGATGGCTTCATAAGCTTTGTGCTCATTGGAAAGATCCTGAAGCAGGTTGACGGCCTCGTTGAGTTGCTGATTAGTAGTGATCAGCGCGTCTTCGATCTGACAGGCGTAGTTGTTAAGAATCTGAGGCGCATCTGCCCCAAAGTGATTAAGAACCTCAACGCTTGCTTCGCTTACTCCGGCTGCCTGAAGCTGCTCCGGGCTGATCTCCAGAGAGGTTTGGGAAGAGCCGTTGGAATATGCCGGGTTGCTGTTGGTCGAAGGCGTAGAGGTCTGCGTCGCCAAATTGCTGAATTGGAGACCCTGCTGGGAAGGGTAGCTGGCCGGATCGACGGTCTGGCTCTGAGTCGACTGTTGACCCAGGGACGGGAATTGGACGGGCGAACTCAGGAGCCCCACCACTCGGTTGAATGCCTCCTTGTAAGGATTCTCCGTTTGTTGGGGTGCCTGGTACTGCTGGGGGGCGTACTGAGTAGGGGTTGATGCCTGTGGCTGGGCCGCCATCTGGGCCTGCATTTGCGGGGCTGGGGCCGTCACCTGCTGGTAAGGCGCCACCCACTGCTGGGTCGTTGCCACCGATGGAGCCTGCGCCGCCGTCTGGGCTGGAGCCGCGTAGCTGCTCGGTTGGGTCGGGGATACTTGGGGTGCTGACTGGGTCGGCATTGCGGTATCGGCCTGCATAAGTTACCTCTTTTTGTAGGCTTTCAAGTGTGCGGTAAAGGAAGGGGGTGAGATCTAATCTCGGATCCGCAGACATCGGAAGATTCGGTTGCTGCGGATGTGGTGTCCGCATTTCTTGATTGATTAGATCAATGAACGCGGAATAAGCCCTCTGTACTTCCCCTACCACCCGGAATGGGAAACCTGAGAGCATGCTCGCGATTTCGTCATCCGTTTTAGAAGGGAATAGATACTTCAGTGCTTCAATGCTATCAACACCTAACTCTTGCAAGTTCCTGGTGAAGATAGACTGGTTGAGTTTATCCTGTGTTGTATCTTCATACACAGGACCCAACCAACGCCATTCAATGGTTCTATCACCGTCTGGCGCGAGGCCAAGGACACCCGGTGGGATCTCCCTGGTCTCGGCTGCTTCTTGAATAGCAGCTTCTAGTTTTTGTTCGTAGCGTGCTTTTGCTTTATCGTATTTTGCAAGTGCCTTATCGTCTGGATCTTCAGGCAAGACAGGGAACTTAATGTTCAATGCATAGGCAAGTGATTTACGGAAAATCTGCTCTTCTTGGAAAACAATCAGCTCTAAACAACGGCAAATTCCATATGTATAAAGCTGTAGGCATTTCTTTTTCGCAGTTGCACTTACACGTCCATAAGCAGACTTATATTCTGTAGCCGTCACATTTGTGATACTTAGGTCATCAATACCACCAAGTGCAAGGCGGATCTCGCTACGCATTTGTTCTGCATAACGTGCCTGATCTGTACTAACTGCATTGGGTGTGATGAAACCAACTCGATCGGTGGGCTCAAGGTTTGCAATCACACGAGGTACACGCATGCCTGAACCAGGCTTGCCGATATACCCTGGTTGATTTCGAGTTGTCGGATCCTGCTTATAAGTTGAACTACTCAGGTTGAACTCAGATTGGAATCCAGACTGACTAGAAATACTTGGTCTCTGACCAGGGTCATTCTGGTCATACTCGATAATGTCATTCTTCGGGCGAGAAGACAGCAGGGTCGGATTACCAAAGAAGGAGAGGTTGGCCCTGATGTTCTTAACCATCTCATCATGAGCGACAATCTGGTTGGCCATCCAATCAAACTCACCACTGCCTTCAGTGCCAAAGGCATCAGGATTGTTCAGTACTTCTACGCATGGAATGAACTCCATGGTATTTTTGACTTCCGTTTTATTACTAAACGGCACGTCCTCCATTGGATTATCGAAGTTAATCTCTTGCTCGCTATGAGATTCTTCGATTGTGTCCGCAGTAATGCGAAGACGCATATACCTCTTATTGGTATCTAAACCAACACCTTTAAATCCTTTCGAAGAACGTACCTTGTAAGGATAGATAATGATTACTTCTTCTAAATCACCTTCTGGTGAATAGTAAGTTCTATAGGAATCTTTATCGAACCAGTAGATGCGATATGTCTTTTGAGTCGGTCGAATATAAAAAAGACCTTTGCCGTATGCAAGGAACCGGTCCCAAATCGAATCTAAACGTGCATCTAACTTATTGAACTTGATGACTTGCTGGATAAAGTCGTAGCGCTGCGTACCCAAATTATCTTGCAACGGGTAGAACTCCACACCCTGCCTGATCCCAAACATCTTCATTTGGGAGAGGTGTGCGCTCACCAGCATGGTGTCCGCAGGGCCTTCACTATTGCGTGAGACTACCGATTTGAGGATAGCCTCAAGCTGTGATTTAGCACTATCGCCCATTCTGTTTAAGAGGTCTACTGATCAATATCGTAACCAGCTTCTACCCTTTTGAACGTGATCACACCATCTTCAGCTTCTACATCGAATCGTTCGTTCGGCTGCAGTGCTAGATCGTGGCACAATTCATCCGGTAGGGGAAGAATCGCAGAACCATAAGCATCTTGCTCAAGCTCTACTTTAAAGTAGCTGGGAGACATCGCGGTGAATATCTATAGTTTAAATCGTCAATACTCTAACTCTAGTTTTCCTCTGGTCATCAGACCGTTGCAAAGCCAGACGAGTGCATCGACACAGTCATCATGAGAGCTGACTCCAAAATTGACAATCTCGTCGGTCAACGCCTGAAACTTGCGATATTTATTAAATACTATTTTCCTTTGCTCGAACATGCCCATGATGCCCCGGAATCTAGCAACTTTATCTCCTCTAAAACCTTTGACTGGATGCCAATGCATGTTATACAGACCGTGTTCTCCGAGACAGATTCGCTTGAAGTCAGCTTCCAAAGATGCCTGGTAAGCCACGGCTTCTGACCAGATTTCGATCCCGCTGCCGGTTGGGAAGTACTGATCGTTATCTTTACTTATGACACCCCATTCTTCCATCATCTCCATTAATGCTTCGAGCTTCTCAAGGTTACCCATGATACGAAGTCTCTTGCAATCAATGATGTGAATCTTCCCTCCCACGCGCCCTCCCATCACGAAGACCGTGTAGTCGTTCCGTTCACGAACGCCCGCTGATAAATCAACCCCGACTCCTAAGGTTTCGAACTGCATGTCGATGGTTCCCTTGATGATTAGATCAGGGGACAGCGAAAGCTCACTGGTTTGGACGACCTGATTCTGGTACTGGAAGCTAAAAGCAACAGGGGCCTGACGGCGACGGTCACGTAGGTAATCAAGCGACCACATGTCCGGCCAATACGAGATTTCATCTCCGTTGTCATCGACCGTGATAGCAGACTGGATGATCTGCACCCAATCATTGGCAGGGATGAACGTGGAGTTATGAATGTCGTCATGGCGGAAGCGGGTGCCTAGACAGATCGCCCTGCCACCCTCAAACATGGTCGGAACAATAACTGAGTTCCAGTTATCTTCCATCGCCTGACGGATGTCCCGGTTTTTGATGTCATCCGCACTCTTGATGGCGTCATCAATGATGCAGAGGTGTGAACGTTTGGAGGTCACTGCACCTTTAAGACCTGCACAACAAACAGTAAATTCTTCCTCACCCGTTGACTTGATACCTGCAAACTTCCAGTCAATACTCCAGTACTCGTTAGAGTTGATTCCTTTTGCGATTTTTACGGTAGGGAAAATCTCTTTGTATGTTTTACTCTCCTCGATGATCCGTTTGATTGCTGCACTCTTAGGTCGCGCCACATCGACCGTATAGGAGATGTAGAGGATCTTCAAAGGTTTCTTCGCCAGTGCATGGATGCCGATGGACCAGGCGGTATAAAGACCTAAGATCGTGGACTTTGCGCTACCCCGTGGTGCAAGGATGTCGATGTTAGGGCCACCGATTCCGATTAAGCATTCAGAGTCCTCCCCGGTGCACAGGTACTTATGCCATTCCAAGTGATGGGCGGCAGGTGGTTTATCACCTACTACCTCACAAAAATATGCAAAATCTGTCCTTGCTTTTTCTACGTCAATCGACGACGTTTTCTTTACGACACGTTGCTGTGCAGCAGCCCGTGCAGTCCGTCGATATACGCTATAAATACTTGTTCCTGCCATGCTGAAAGCATAGCGCAGTAATTATTACTTAAGGTTGCTTTCTATGTATCCATTTAAAAAAGCAGCTCCATTGCCGTTGGACTTTGGCATCGCCTCTTCTGGATTATTAAGGAAGTACTGGACACGCTCTTCCGGTAATCCAAACTTCTGACGCGGCTTGCCTTTGCAAGGGTCTTCGGGGCCAGTGCCACCAGAACCTGCATTCCGCATCACACACTCTTCGTAGGTCTCTTCACGGACATTACTAAAGTCGTAGCTCGACGTAGGCAGCGATACATTTAGTTCTTTAAGCATTACTAGCGTCCACCAAGGCGGTCTTGGATGAATTGACCTAAGAACATACCAGCTAATTTACCTAACTCCTCCCCCACACTGGGACCTTGTGGAATGCTTGGGTAACCCTTTGAATCTGCACCTAAATCAGGTAACTTAAATCCACCATGTGGCAATCCTTGGCAAGGATCCATGATGTGCATCACACCAGGATCTTGTCGACTTTGGCACTCTTCGTAAGTCTCTTTTTTACGGCCTGGAAGACCGCTCGGCACTCCTGGAAAATCATCAAAAATCCCTGGAAGCCCACGTCTCGTTCTTCCTTCAGGATAATGAGGTAATGTGCGAAAGTCTGGTTCGTAGGTACGAGGAATCTCGTCCATAATGTCTGGATATCTATTAGGCCTATTTTCTACGAGAGACCGTAAAGTTCTTTTAGGTAAAGCCGACATATTTATTACAAGCTTTGTAAAACAATTTTATCAAGACTCTTCTTGCAAGATCTTTGTCCACACGCCCATCGATGCTTCCTGGAGTGGGCCCTCGATCGGGTCATCACGGAAGATAGTCATCATCTCACGCAGTGCTCGGTCTGCACCAGCAAGAATCAAACCTTGCTTATCCATCAACACCTTTTCATCCTGAAGCTGCTTGATCGCACCACGGAGCTCTTTCTGCAACATGGCAATACGCGCTGTGCCCATATCCTGCTTGACCATGCCCATATCGATAGCATCACGTAGCTTCGAGATGTCCTGCGTCATCGCATCGATCTCCATTTCCAAGACAGCAGCGAAGTTCCGCTTCTTGTAAGTCTCTTGAGACCAAGTATCACAATCCACGATAGAACCCTGAAAGCCAAGAAACCTGGCATACAGGTACATCTGTATCGGACTTGTTGACTTTTTGCAGAAAGCTAAGAAGGATTCACGGTCTTTATCAGTTAGTTCGTGAATCCATTCCGTCATGCTCTTGCCTGGCGTTGTGCCTGCTCGTAGTCCCTGTTCTCTTTATAGCGACGGAACTGCTCACGTTGCAACTCAGTTGCCCGAGTTTCTTCGCCCGTGGTACGAACAGTTGCTCGCTGTTCACCACCTGTGACCTTGATTCCGGCGCGTTGCTCTTCACCTTCAACCCGACGTGTGGAGCGTGTCTCACCCCCGGTAGTTCTGATGCCTGCACGTTGCTCTTCGCCTTCAGCTCTGCGGATAGTGACAGTCCCTTTCGTCTGCTCTTGAATACCAAGACGCTGCTGCCTGCCCTCTTCCTGTCTAGTGAGTCGAGTCTGTTCACCAGTGGTGACGATACCTTTCCGCTGCTCTTCACCCTCAACCCGGCGAGTGGCTCGTGTCTCCTCACCTTGTTTGCCAATATTCAGGCGAGTCTGTACGCCTTGAGCGCCGATATTTAAGCGCGTCTGCTGACCCTGAGCTGCAATATTCATTCTGGTCTCTGCACCTTGAGCGCGGATACCACGTAAGTTCTGAGTCTGGAAAAACTCGGCATTAGTGCGATCCAACTGCGCACCAAGTCGCATGTTGTTCTCATTCTGCTTTTGTGCAATTTGACCTAACATGAGTTGCTGCCGAAAAGCATCAGTCGGAGTCGTGACGACCTTTGGGTCGATATCCACGTATTTAACTTCTGTGCTTGAACCGCCGCCGCCTGAACCCATTTCTAATGCCTCCTTTTTAAAATTTTATCACTAGCCGAATCGACGACCAGTTCCAGACCTTGCCATGTTTGCAGCTGCAGTGGCTGCATTGGCTACAGCATTGAGGTTCTGTGCGTATGCAGAAGAGCTCATCAACATACGATTTTGGATAGCGGTAGGCTGACCTTCTTTGAAAGCAAGGAACCTCTGGCTTGCATTTAAATTACGCTCAGTTGCACGTTGCCCTGCCATGTCCAAGAAAGGCATTGCTGCAGCCATTTGCATCTGGCTCTGAACAACGGAACGATTAACTGCTTCGTCCGCTTCTTGCCGATCTAAATCCCGAGTATTGAGACGATACTGCCTGAGCGCTTCAAGACTGTCTTGGATATTGCCGGTGCTTGTCTGTTTGATCAGGTCTGCCATACGCTGATCTGAAGTCTTGCGCTCCTCCTCGGCTTTTGCTTCACCAGCCTCGATCAAAGATCGGTTGATCGCAGCAGTATCAGCTAGCACAGAATCAGAAAGCTGACCGTAATCTGTTGCATCCCCAATTTCAATGGGACCAAACTTAAACGCGGGTCTTTGCCCAGTGCTTAAATCAATGCCACCTGTAGATACGACTTGTCCCATCTCGGCAGCACGTTGTCGTGCCAAGAGATTCTGTTTGACTAAAAGTTCGTACTGCTCTTTTGTCATATCACTGATATTGATATTGTTGGGTCAAGGCCCGGCCTGATTGCTCAGCAGCCGTTAAGCCAGCTTGCAATCCAGCTTGCTGTGCTTTCTGAATCATGGCAGCGCGAGTTGCAATGTTCTGGCGGATACCAGCAGCAGCCATGTTGCGTTCGAACTCTTTCTTAGAGCGAGCTTCAGATGCAGCAAGGATTTCAGGATTCAGCAGGCGCATCGCATCGCGCATGGTCTCAGCATCTTTAATGGTCTGAAGACGTTGGCCCATACCAGCAGGTCCGAGGACGTCAAGCGGTCCGCCATACGGAGCCATTCCGCCATAGCGACCAACCGGAGGAACAGCTGCACCACCAACATTGCCGTAGACCGGTGCACCCTCTGCGGTGTAACCGATCACGCCACCTGCGACTTGAGCTGCTCCTTGCGCAGGACCCTTAAGGCCGCCTGCAACATTACCTGCTACACCACTGGCCAGGGGCAGTGCGGCTAAACCAACGCCCGTACCTGCAAGTCCTGCTCCTTTAGTGATTGCTTGAAGCGTGCCAGCTTCTGCTGCGGTAATAGTACCTTTTGCAGCCTTTTGAGCCAAAGTTTTATAAAGAGCGTTATTTGCTAATGCAGTTCCGGCTAGACCCATTCCGGCCATCCGCAAACCCCCGCCACCAAGTGCGCCTAAACCTGAGCCAAGTAGAGCAGCACCAACATCACCACCTGACTTTTTGTAACCTTCAACGCCGCCGAGCACGGCGCCACCGATAGGTAAAAGAGCTGCTAAAGGAAGGCCCATGCTTAATACTTCTTCTTATGCTATTTATTTTAAATTGTGTAACCCTTTACCCGAACAGACCACCTATTAGAGCGCCACCAATTGCACCAATTGGGCCGAGAGCTGCAGCACCTACTGTGGTGCCTAATCCTGCCGCAGCTGCACCGCCAGCTTTAGCAATCATTGAAGTACCTAAGGCTGAACCAATGGATCCACCAATGGCTGAGCCAGCCATACGACCAAAGCCGCCACTGCTTTGCTGCTGACCAGCTTGAGCCATCCGCATCGCTGTAGTGGTGTCAGGGGCAAACAAAGTATTTCCACCGCCTAAATCGGCTACTGTATCTCCGGCTGCTCTGACGCTTGTTATATTTCCTCCTGTTTTTTCACCAGCGCCTGCAAATCGTTTCGTGTATGAACCAATGTTTTCTTTGAGTGCATCGGAAAAACGTTCACCAAAAGTCGGCTCTTTTTCTTCTTGATCTGCCCAGTTAAAAGTAGTGCCAGGATCAGGCTTAAAGGTTGGATAGGCTTCTGCAGGTAATTCATAGTCGACCGCTGTACCCATGTCGTACGGATTTCTGCCCGGATTGAAATATGGATTTGGCATTTTTCTAATTAATAGCTGTAATTACGACTGAGGTTGTCGTAGCCCTGCCTGAATACATAGTTTAAATCACCGCCACCTGACATCGGCTGATTACGCGGTGTCATCGCATCTTGGCGATGCTGTTGTAACGCCATTTGATGTTCAAACTTACGGTCTGCAAGTGCAGCGTGTGCCTGAGTCCGGACCAGGTCGGCCATTAACTTCTGCTCGATGCTTTCGGCTGAACCTTGTTGACGCATCATCAACTGGTCAACTGCTCCCTGTTGGCGCATTGCCATCTGATCAATCGGGCTACCCATTCCGACGTAGTAGTCAGAACGAGGTTTTTCGCCAGGTCCGATGCCCTGTACTAAGGCAGTCCCTCCTGCCAAGAGTGCTCCACCAGCAGCGGCAGTAGCGATAGGTGCTCCGTATCTTGCGATTTCACCTGCAGCTTGAGGAGCTCCACGAAGAATGTCGCCACGTAGGCCAGGTGCGTCAGTTTTATCAGCAAGCTCTGAACCTGCAATTTTTGACGCTACATAATCAGTGGCTTTAGTTGCAGCCGCCGAACCAATAGCATCTAAAAAAACACCTAAAGCCTTGCCAGCCATTCGGCCTGTAACTTTATTCATTTAAATCTTCACTCCACTGGCGCCAGGGAATTTGCCTGCTGTTTCAGGGCTACTTTCGTTAGAAGCCATAGTCGCAGGCTGTGTTGCGATATTAGCTATTTTATCTGGGCCTACCCTATCGTCCTCACTAATCAAACCTTTCTGAACACTTAGTTGATAGTTATTCAGAAAATTAATTGCATGGGCATTGTCTACATCATCGCGGAATGCAGGCATAGACGTTGAAGCAGCGCGATCAAACTTTGCCTGAGAAAGAGGAGCTATTTCCTGAAAAGTTCTCCCGTCAGTTTGAAACTCCTCATACCCTGGATTCCGATCCTGCATGTCTGCAGCAAACTTATCCAACGGGTTGATCTGCCCAGTTCTCCCCAAAGTCCCTGAATAAGGGGCTTTTCCCTGTAAATAATTTTCTTCGCGATTATCAGTGCGGCGTTTGAATGTTGCCATTATCAAGCAGCAGTTGTATTGACCTTAGCGGTCAGTTCTTCTGCGGCTTGGCGTTGCTCCAGAGGCATACCAGACTTCTCAAGCAGACGCACTTTGTTGGCAGCTGCTGCAGGAAGCCAAGACTCAGCCATATGGATAGCGAGTTCTTTTACTTCAGAAGCGGAGAGTTCACCATCGGCCACAGATTCGACGGCTAACTCAAACGCTTTATCAACCTTGGATCCGTCCCAGTTGTGGATGTTTTTATCCAGCACAGGGTCGATGATGTCGTATGCCTTTTGCATCAATGGGCCATAAGCAAGAATCTTATTGGCCGCCATGTTCTTCTTCAGGAACACCACAAGTGCGGTGACCGCTGCGCCTAAAGCAGAGGCAATAACCGGTTCGAGGAAGGTCATGGTAAGAGAGTTATATACAACTATCTTACATCAAAACCGATCACCTTTATCGGTCATTCCGTACAGTTTATCGATCAAAGCATCCTGCTCAGCACGAGGAAGATTTGCCCGATACTTTCTAATTGTGTCGGTGATTTCTTGGCGACGGGGATCCATTGCAGGGGCTGATTTCTTCTCCTGTGATTGCTTCAGAAGATTACCAATCTCGACACCTTTGTCAGAGACAAAAGCACGATAATCACCAGTCAAAGGATCAACTGGGGTGGGAGCAGGAGCACTACCCATACCGCTCATGATTTCACCAGCATTCGGAAGAACGTTTCCGCGTTGAAGCATCTCGCCCATCATTGACTTAGAAGCCTCGATGCCACCGAGGGGAGCATCTCCCATTGCATCAGCTGTATTTTCAAGGGCGCCGTGAATACCTTGAGGTTTGCCACCAGCAAGGCCACCCTGATACTGGACTTGATCTCTTTCGCTCATGCGTCCTAATTGTTGGCGGAATTCTTGAGCTTCAGACTGAGCAGGCGCAGAAACTGCACTCTCAGAAGGAGCTGAACCTAAGTTACTAAGAAAACGCGCAACGTCACCCTGGATGCTCTTCGGGAAATCTCCAACAGTTGCATCTACAACACGACGCTGACTCGCAAGCTCGGGCATAGCGCCACCGGCCTGAAATGGGCTGATTCCTCTGCCGCCTCCTTCAAAAAACTCTTCAGCTTGGGCAACTGCATCTTCTAAACCAGGGGCCGCCTGTACTGGCCTGCCCGTTGTCAAGGATTCGACGGGTTCACTCACCGAAGCCCGTTGTGCATCAAAACTTTCGTTCGCCAGATTTGGATCTGCCTGGGGAACCTCGGTTTGATGCGAAATACGTTGCCTAAATGCAGCAACTTCCTCAGGAGTAGCAGCCCGACCAACTAATTCCTCGCCAGAATCCTGTTTGAACCCGTGAGTTACTGATTCAACGAAACTTTCTGCTGCATCACGCGCTGATGGTGCCGAAACAGCCATTTCCGGTGTTTTTTCAGCAGTTTCTTTTGTTTCACCCGATTCGCCCATCCTGCCAGCTAATTCTTTAACTAACAGACCGGCTCCAACAGCAGCACCGCCTGCTAATGCAGCTTTTGCAGCAGTGCCTAAAGCACCTGCAACTTTGCTCATCGGACTACGCCGCATCGCATAAACCTGTGGCGCCATACGCATCCTGGCTACCGGATCATTAGGGATCGGAATACCAGTTACACGTGAATAAAACTCGAAATCTGCCGGGGATACGGCCATAACTATCCCTTTTTATCGCGATATAAACGATTTTAAGTGGAGTCAACTCCTTCGTAGCCAAAACCCCCAAAACCGCCTATATTTAGGGCAAATTGGGGAAATAATTCGGAGAGACATCTGGCGGGCCTGTCACAAAAGTTTACGTGAGAGGAAAAAAAGAAGCTTCATGTGACATTTCTTTATGAAGCGTCGTCATATTTAGTTACAAACGTTTACATTTTCGCGCCATCTATATATGTATTTGCGGCGAACTTGACACGTGCCGCAGATCGGTTAAGTTGGATTTGTCGGACGAACAGCGCCGACATTTCACAACTGGCGAAACCCGAAACGATTTGCTAGGGTTGAGTCACCGGGGCAGGGCCTCCCCCTCCCCCCCCTCTCTGAACACTTCTAAAGTTCACCTACATGACGAAATCCGCTGATCACCGCGCCGCCATTGCGCTTTGTGACTCACTCGACTCGCTCGAGACCTACGTCACGAAGAACCCCAAGGCCCTTGACGTGGTCTTCGATGTCTGCGAATACTGGGTTTACGAGGCCCTGTGCATCCGCCTGGGCCACGCCAGCTAACCTCTAGGGGGGATCCCCCCCCTCTCTGAACACTTCTAAGGTTCACCATCATGAAAATTTCGACCCATATGGCGCATCTCTGTGCGCCGAATGACTACTACGGCAATCCCCAGCGCCTCTATGTGAGAACGGCTGTGGTTGACGGCGAAACTACCCACTGGGTGTGGGATGAGGGCTATCTGGGCCACAATTGTGTCCCTGAATCCCTCCGGGCGGATGCATTTTTCGCCGAACGCCGGGAGATTTCTGCCCGTACCTACCGGGAAATGCTGAAATCCTACGGCCAGTGACCCGAAAGCCCCGCAAAGTTCACATCCGGGCGTCCGCTGGGCGCTCGGACCTAGATGAACTCGTCTCCCACCTCCGGGATTACGCCATGGCCGCCGGTTTTACAGTCTCAGACTGCGACACCTGGCACCGTGGGGACCGTGGACCGATTTGGGAGTGCTCCATCTGGCTGACTGAGGCCACGGATTGACCCATTAAGTCCAGATTTTGCGTACCTGTCTTTAATGCAGGTACGCTGGACCGCCAAAATCGGTCAAATCAGGCCATTTTCCCCCTATTCTGCCCCTAATTGCGAGCAATTCTCAATACCAAGGACGGCGGATCGCCAGGCTACTGGTGAGACTCCCGGGTCCCATTGGCGGCGTAAGTCCCTGGGGAAAACTACGGGCCACCGTGTCCACGGCTGCATCCCTTACTTCAGGAACAATTGTTGCATTTAATAACAATGCGCTGCTGTTCCTTCTCCCCCAGACCAATCCGATTTAATTTGAGCACAGCGAAACCGGGAAACCGCTTCGCCTTCTGATCACTTCTCAGGATCATCACCATGGCAAGACCTAAGGGCTTCATTCTTCAACGCGGCGTCTCCCCTATTGACGGGCAACCGTTCGTGGCGATTCTCACTCTCGAATCTGGCAACCGGAAGACCGGGAACATGTGCCAGGTCTGGATTCTGCGGGAGGACGTCTCCCCTGTCGACGCGATCAAATCCGGGGCTGATGTATCAGTCTGCGGCAACTGCCCGCACCGGAGACAGGCTGACGGCTCCCGATCCTGTTACGTCAACGTGGGACAAGCTCCGCTGTCTGTCTGGCGTACCTACAAGGGTGGCGGGTATCAGGAGGATCTGACGGTCGCCGATGGTGAGAAGTACCTGAAGACCCGCAAGATCCGATGGGGAGCCTATGGCGATCCGGCGATCATCGATCCCGTGATCTTCCATGCTGTGAACGGCGCTGCGGCAGGTCACACCGGATATACACACCAGTGGCGCGAGGCCTTCGCCCAGTGGAGCCGAGGCAGTCTACAGGCATCCTGCGACGGAATGCGGGATTATCTGGAAGCATCCGCCCATGGCTGGAAGACATTTGCAGTGGTCCCTAAGGGACAGGCTGCATTCTCCGGTAAGCAATGCCCGGCCACCGTTGAGAATTCCTCAGCGCAGTGCCAGACCTGTGCACTGTGTGACGGGGCCAAGCTTGACGTGTTCGTTGAGGCCCATGGCTCTGGTGCAAAGCACTTCAAAGGCCAGTGATCATCCCTTGTCCCATCATCCCATCAGCACCATGAACATCGATTCTGCATCCCTGACCAAGCGCAACCGACTGACCGTCACCCTGACCCTATCAGGGGCTGAGCTCTCCTGGCTTCAACACCTGGCTCAGGTTGATCTCGACAGGGACGAGACCGTGGCATGGGCCTATGGGTCCGACATGGTTCTCGCACGGGAGCTCCGGAGCATGACCGAACGACTGGACCCGCACTACATAGAGACCTGCGCTCTTGCCAAGCGGGAGGGCTGGAACATGGACGTCGACCAGATCATGGCTCTCGTCAAGAAAGCAAAGCAAGAACAGGCCATCGCCTGAACCCCTGACCCTCTATCTCCATCAGCACCATGGCACGCTTCACACTGAACCGACTTGATGAGATCGGCTTCCTTCACCCGGTATGGGAATCGGATGACATTTTTGAGGCATACGATCAACTCCACAGCCTGATGGCTGCCCTTGATGAGGCGATCCAGCCCCGGTCAGGCCAGTTGGAAGAGATGATCAGCGACCTTAAGGGCCAGATCCGAGAGGCTGAGGCTGAGGCCGAGGAAAGCGAGGCCACGATGCAGGCCATCGCCGATCTGGTGTTCCCGCCTGCCCCATGGCAGAAGGCCTGAGCACAACACCGATTTTTTCTTCATTCTTATTTGTACCGAACGACCTTTGACCCATGCCGACATTTCTAAAGCTCAGTCCGTATCAGGCCAGCATCCTGGCTGATCGCCCTGACTGTTGCATTGAGGAAAGCCTAGCTAACGCGATTGCTGAGCCAGGCGTCCCGCTCGATGACGAGACCGCCGACTCTATCGCCTTTGAAGTTGCCAGCATTAAACGCAGCTTTGGGGAGACCTATGAGGCAGGCCAGTACGTCTACAAGCCAGAACGAATCAACGTCAGCACTCTCAGCAACCTAGGGCGCCTCGCCCTGATGGATTGTTGGGAGGGCAGCACCATCGACCGGATGACAGACGAGTGGATTGACGATCCCCTGGCAGTCAGCAGACTCAGGAGATCCATGGTCGCACTGCACGACAAGCTCCAGGCCGTTGGCTTCAATCCCTCCCCTGTTTGGTTCTGATCATGTCCCTCTCGACTCAGCTCACCAGTCCCACCGTCCGGTGCAGGCTCGAAGCCAAGCACGTCAGGATGCTCGAAGACCTAGAGGAGTGGCTCTCGATGCCCATCACCACCACCGGCCTAGCCTCTGCTCTCCTCTGCAACGCCATCGAAACCCTTCACCAGGAGAAGTGTCAATGAAGTCTTCCTTCGAGATCGGCGACCGCGTCCGATTCAACCGCCAGTTCCTGCAAAGCACCTGTGCCTACACGGGAACCACACCCCAGGCCCGGGGAACCATCACCGGGTTCTGGGGAGGAGACGGTCAGATGGCCCACATCAGGTGGGATCACCGTTACTTCAGCGACAGCCGCAACGGCAACGCCCACACAGCCAACCTCGAAAGGTGCAAACGATGAAACGCTTCGTAGCAGTCTTCCAGGTCCGACTCCCTAACGGAGACGAGGGCCGCAAGTTCACAACGATTTTCGCTGATGATCTGAAACACGCCCTTGACAAATGGGCCACCACATCTAGAACGGGCGAGTTCCTGATCAGCATCCAACACCAGCCCAGCGCCCAGGAGTTCTTTGACTCCGTCCCTGCCCTGAACACCCCCGCAGACTAATGGAAACCCCTGACACCATCCTCGAACAGTACCAGGCCAAGGCTCGGCCCCTCCCCACCACGCCTGTCAAGTTCAGCTCCCTGCTCCGCCGTCTCGATGAGGCAGTGATCAATGCACTGAACAACGGTGGACCCTGGGACCAGGTCGATCGACTCCAGGATGAGCTGGTCGCTAGCCCTGACTGCACCTGGAACATGCAACAGGTCGACTACTACATCCGCCAAACCCACTACAAGTGATGACACCTGATGATCTCGGGACAGTGATCCTTCTGCTGTCCCCCGCCATGCTCATGTCCGTTCTAATCCTGTTCACCTTTGCCGCTGGAGGCTGACCAATGCACACCCTCGAAGACCGCATCAGGTCACGCATCAAGCTCCTTCAGGTCTGCCTGCAAGGTGCTGACACCAGCGAAGAACGTGACTCCCTCACCCGTCAAATCAATCAGCTTTGGAGGCAACTGTCAAACCAATGAAAGCAACCTGGGGCACACAGCCAGCACACCGCCGTGAATACGACTGGTTTGAGGCCACACCATTCGCAACCTATAAGGAAGCGTATCAGCACGCCGTCAACTGTGCACAGAAACGAGAGGGAGCCTACGAGGTGTGGCGCCTCCCTAAAGGTGGTGAACCCATGCGGTGGTGCCACGTCGACTTCGTCACCCCTACAGCAAAACCCTTTGATGACGGCGATCTGATGCACTACGAATCAATCGATGTCATCTGATCCTCACAGCCCTTGCATCTTCCAAAACCATGCGGCATCTTCACAGCACATCTACCTACAACGATGTCACCCCGACCAGATCGAACGTTCAAACCCCAGCCGCGTGGCGCCTTCGCACGATCACTAGCAGCACAGATCGACAGCGAAGGCAACAACCACGGACTGATGGCTGCCGACTCCCAAACATCCGAGGAGCGCAAGCTGAAGCGCAAGCAACGCAGAGCAGCAGCACGCAGATCACGGTTGGTGAAGCAAGAGGAACAGCGCAGGGCGCACCAGCTAGCAGAGAAGCGCAGTCAACTCGGATGGACGGATCAGACACCCTCAGCACCCTCTTCATCGGTGCTATCACCTTCGCCTTCATCCTGACTGCTTTCGCCCTATCCACACCTGTCCCGCCGCCACTACCTCAGCTCGATGACTTCCCGACACCAGAAGCTTCAAGAGACACTCTCGCAGATCGACAGACTTCTCAATCAGAAGCTCGACTCTGGCACCAAGGATCGACTGCGTCATGAGAAGGACGCCATACAGAAGGAACTCAAGCTCAAGAAGTCCGCATGATCTCCGCCTCTCACATGCTCGACCATCTGAAAGATCTCCTTGAAGAAGCCTTCGGGGAACAAGCCCGCCTCCGCCGCTACACCCGCGACGAATACCCAGACACCAGGATCGGTGTCCAATGCCACGCCTGCCCTTGGAACAACACCTCCGGCTACGACACCAACCGCATCATCAACGAAGCCTTCCTCACATCTGAGACCTACCCCAACGCTTGGGTCGACCTGGTCTTCGTGGACGACGGCACCATCTACACCTCTCTCTATAACGGCAAGGTCGACAAACGATGACAGTCACTCAATCCCTCCCCCTTTGGTTTGCTGAGGCCACTGCTCCGGAACACCCAAGTGACAGCAAGTGGTTTTGTTTAGATCGAATCTACCTACACGGTGAGATCGAACAACAAGCTGGTTTCGATTTGCTTGTATCAACCACAGGGCCTGATGCGACACAGGGCATTTACCCGGTAGTCATTGACATCAGCGGGACAACCTATGCATGCACTGCACATGTATGGAGAAACCGTGAGACGACCATGGGATTGGTTGTCCTCAATACAGACAAAGACGCCAAAGATTATGCATTTTCAAAATGCATTGAAAAACCTGATCGTATCTAACCCTGTCCCATGATCTCCTCCCACAACTTTCTGACCATGGATGCTGAGTCCCTGCTCTATGTCTTCCAATCACAACTGCGGCTTCGTATCAAGCGCGACCAACTGGACCATTTCACTGATGAACAGATGGACTTAATCGAGAACAACATCCTTCCCGATTTAGATAAGGTTCTCAGCATCAGCGAGCAAGCCATCCCCGCCTGACAATGCCCAGACCTGCTGTCCCCTTCCGTCAACGCCCAGGTGCTAACAAGTACTACACCAGACAGGACATCCTCGACCTGGTGACCTTCTCTCGCTACACCCTTTTCCGGAAGCTCAAAGAGAAGTCCATGGTCATGCCTGTACCTCCTGTCGAAGGTCTGGACTATCCGTACCACCTGTGGAGACGTGATGAGTTCGACCAGTGGCTCAAGGACAATCCTCAATACGACAGGGAGAAGAAACCCAAAGGTGGCGGACGCGAAGTCCGAGTCGAGTTCAAAGTAAACGAGATGGCATTAATCAAACTTGCCTCTCAATGTGCCCTCCAACTTGAAGCTGACACTGAAGAATTCATCAGGACAGCTGCAATCACCTACGCCAACCAAGTTCTGAGACTGACCCATGACGACTTCATCCGGCAAATGCAACGCGAAAACCCAGAGCTCAGCGTCTACGACACCGAAGTCCTCGCGCCAAAGCTCCAGGCGTACTTCAAGAAGCTCGAACGAGACGCAGCAACAAGCTTTAGCTCGCGGTGATGAGGAACTGACTCAGCACATGATCAACCTGATGGCACAGAACATCAACCCATGGCGTAGGGACTGGACGACCTACCAGAACAAGGGATCACACCGCAACCTGGTGACTGGTCACGCCTACCGAGGTGCCAACCCTGCAGTGCTTGAGATGTGGACAGCGCTCCGCTGCTTCAGCACACCCTTATGGCTCGGCGTAGGCCAGGCTAAGCAGCAAGGCTGGTTCCCCCGCAAGGGATCCAAGGGCTGCGCGATCATGCGTCCATACCGTGTTGAGTACAACAAGAAGGGAGACGATGGCAAGGAACTTCGGGATGAGAATGGCAAACCCATCAAGGTGGGTTACACCGCGTTCAGATACCAAAAGATCTTCAACGTCGCAGACCTACAGGGCGCGACCGAAGAATCACATGCCGAGCTCCAGGACCAGATCGAGATCGAGATGGATGCCTTCAAGCCTGAGAGTATCTACGAACGCTTGAACACAGCAGAGAAGGTTCTAGGTGCATGGCCTGTTGAAACAACCTGGCAAGGTGACCGAGCGTTCTATCAGACAAGAGAAGATCGCATCACAATGCCTGCCAAGAAACTATTCCAAACTATGGAAGGAATGTATTCAACGTGGGCACATGAACAGGTCCACTCCACAGGTCATGAGTCACGGCTCAATCGAGACATGGGACCAGACACATTGGTCTACGCCAGAGAGGAACTGGTGGCTGAACTAGGTGCATTCTTAATTTGCAACAAGTTACAGATCTGTTCTGATGAATTGAATCACGCTGCATACTTGAAGCACTGGATCGAGGTCTTGCAACAGAGACCTGATGCTCTTCGCCTTGCACTATCTGACGCATCGAAAGCAGCAGGACTTATCTGCAAAGATCTTGACCAGCAGGTGGAGGTGAACATGTAACTCACAAAAGGGTCACACCACTTCCACCTAAGTCCATATATACAGAGACTCATCATGTCCAACAAACCAGTCACAAAGAAGCCCAGCACCTTGGTCAACAAGGTTGTTCAAACAACAGTTTCAACACCAACACGGCGTCGCGGTCGTCCGCCCAAAGCTACACCTGCTGCTGTCCCTGCCGGTGATCCCATCGAGGCATTGGTTGACACCTACCGCAAGCTGCAGGCCGAAGAGAAGGCCATCAACGAACAAAGGAAGGAGCTGGCTGAGAAGCTCAAGCGGTTCCTGTATGCCAGCGGCGAAACCAAGTACGTCCTGCAGGATGGCAGCTACAGCGTGTCGCTCAAGGTACGGCCAACCTGGACCTACTCCGACGACCTGACCTCACTGATCAATCGGATCAACGCTGACAAGAAGACCGAGCAGGAGACAGGCATCGCCCAGGCCAAGGAGAGCGTCTACATCGACGGGAGGGCCAAGGCATGACACGTTCCCCGGATGTTGAAGTCGACGCCAGGGTTGAAGAGGCTGCCGACCTTCTGTCTGAAGGCTGGCCCAGCCGACATGTCGTCAAGACACTGGCCGACAAGTACGACGTGTCTCCGCAGCAGGCACGCACCTACGTCCGGCGCGGCAGGGAACTGCTGGTCGAGGCAGTAGCTCCACAAGACAGAGCAGCGATGTTCTCTCAGGTCCTGGCCTGCCTACAGCAGGACCGCATGGACGCCAAGGAAGCCGGGAACATCTCGGCTCAGGTTGGTGCATCCAAAGCCATGGTGAACCATCTCAAGCAGATCGCACACATCGATCCGATGCGCGACTGGGAGCAGGCGTTCGTCGAGGCTGCTTCAGCCACATCGCTTGGCAAGATCCCACGCTCAGCAATCTTCAAGGAGGAACAGGAGCGCAGGATCCAGGAGGGTTTCGAAAGGCTCTCCATCCGTATCAATGACCCATCTACCGATCAAGACCAATGAAAACTATTTCCTTCCGCCTCACTGACAAGCAAGCTCACTACCTGGAGCTCATTGCAGAAGAGAACATGAGGACCGTTGAGCACCTGATTTGGCAGTGTCTGCCATGGGGCATCATCAGTCTCGCTCATGAGGAGATATCAATCAACGTTGAAAAGCTGCCTCAAGATTGGACTGATGAAGACAGAAAAGCTCTACAAGAAGTTGATCATTACTCAGAAAATTTTGCACCATCATTCACGTATCAATCTAAAGATGATTACGTCGATTGCGGGTTCAACATCCTGGCTGATCTGAAAAACACTTTGGAGGCAAAGGATAAGGAGTGCGATGTTACTGCTGAACTCAAGTTGCTTAAAGAAGCTAAGGCGGCATACAAGAAAGCACACAGGGCTAAGCAAGAAGCAAAGCGCCAAGCAGAACTTGATGCCTCAGCTAGAAGGATCGCAGAAATGAAAGCAGCAGAAAAGAAGGAGGCAGCCGCAAAATGAACGACATCACCTTCACTGAGTTCGAGCTCGATCTCCTCTACGACCTGTTGCGTGACCGTGTCGACTATGCGATGCGCGGTAACTGGGATGCAGTACGAGGTGACATCGGTGTCCTCCACACCCTTCAAGGCAAGATCCTGACACTTATGCCCAAAGCACAAGTGGAGGACGAGGAATGAAACTCGAACTCGACATGCCACGAAAAGAGTGGAAGGTTCTGCAAGAGGAACTTGAGTATCACATGGGGCACATGGGGGTTCCCGCCTCCAAGATTGACCCTTGGCAGGTGTTCTACAAAGTCACGGAGGCCATCAAGAAGTCACTATGAAACGCATCAAGTTCGGAGCCGTGGGTGACTTACCAGCACCCACTGGTCATCCATCACCACAGATCTTCCTCTGTCCTTACCACCCAATCTTTGAGGTCACCCGCAAGGGTCTGCCATTCAAAGACGAAGACGATCCGTCGAAAGACACCAGGTACACCTTCACTCCAATGAAGCCACAGTACTGGTCTGAATGGAAAGCCTTCGCATGGGAAGACTGTGAGGTGGGTACGGGAACAATCAGCGCCCGTACTCCAGACGGCGAACGGTTTACATGGGCTGTTCGCTTCAGCCACGACGGTGACCCCAGCCTTGAGTTCTGGGGCGCAGCGTTCGACATTCCTAACCCATAACACCGGGGCGGAGCTCGGGTGCAAGTCTCCCCGTCAATCACGCTCCCTTGGAACGCTGACCACTACTCGGACCATGTGGTGGATCTGTATCAGCCTCTTCCTGGAATTCAGGGTCCCGTCGAGGAATGCAGATGGCGCCGAGGCCTACAAGATGGGCCGCACAGGTCTGCATCAAGCGTGTGCTCGTAAGTCCCCCTCAAATCAAACCCCTCACAGTTTCTACTCATGCCACAGCGACCACACAAGACGCCGCTCGACCGAGCGAACAGCTTTCTCCATGAAGCCGAACGAGGGATCAAGACTGATCCAGACAATGGTAACTACTGGCTCCACAAGATGAAGGAAGCCGAGGACGAGCTGGACCGCATCGCTGGTGAAATGATGAAAGACAATAAGGAGCAATGAATCATGCCACACATTGATTTACAACCAAATTTCGAAACTTTCAATTCCTCTTTCAGAGAAAGCTTTAAAGGAAGACATATATCGCCAATTGGCTTTACAAGCTGGCAATCCCTTGAATCTGGATTTAAATTTTGGGGACAAAGTTTGGAGAGACATATTAAAGCTACCCCGAAAGCAGATCCCGACACCTTTAAAGCTTTGCATGATGCTCTAGCTGTTTATAATTTCATCACAAATAAATCCCCGGTAATTTACTTAGATAAGAAATTAGCTAAAGCTCTTTTTCGCACTGACGTACCTGAAATTAAAGATCCTCCAAAGCTACCTTTTAAATCTTTCTTGGTTATGGTTCCAGATGGCCTTTACAGGCAAGGGAAAAATGGTGAGAAACTAGCCTGTATTCTTATAGCTGAAACACTGCTGCCAAACGGCAACAATGTTTTGGCAGGCCACGGACTCGTGTATCGAAAAGGCATGATGTTTTGGGTAACAACTCTTTTGAACTGGTATGAATCAACCAAGGGAGTCCAACCAGTAGAAAAACAACAGAGTGGTGAGCTAAAAATTAAAGCTCAAAATGGCGAGGGTCGAATTAGTATTGGCGATGAATTCATGGCCGATATACAACAAACGGCTCATGCCTTTTATAAAAATCTAATTCTCATCTACAATATGAGGCCAGATTTAGTTTACGAAGAATTCTTTGCGCGTCCTAAAAAGAGAAGCAAGACAGATTCAAATCGAATGCCTGTCAGAATTCTTGGAAGGAATTACACGCCCGGTGTCCAGCGGTGTGTTGGCGTGAACAAGAACAAAGATGTGAACAAGGGCACAGTGATGCAAGCTCACTGGCGAAGAGGACATTACCATACTGTTTGCCACGGTAAAAATCGCCAAGAGCGGACCCTTAAATGGTTCGAACCTATTTACGTAAACTTCGACAAGGACTGAACCATGCCTAAGAACGACAAGAGAAAATTCCAAGGATCAAACCAACAGATCCTCGGA
>Ga0209232_1000112_pt1 | contig 50001 bp, 37 predicted proteins | sample ETNvirenome_2_60_FD_184066 | JGI IMG/M metagenome (GOLD analysis project Ga0209232, IMG submission 184066) | Marine viral communities from the Pacific Ocean - ETNP_2_60 (SPAdes) (version 2) | ecosystem: Environmental > Aquatic > Marine > Oceanic | place: Pacific Ocean | collected 2013-06-22 | reverse complement strand
GGCGAATACTCTCCGGAGTTCTTTAACAAAGTAAAGTTTGGATGTTGCATTGCTTCAATTACAGGTGTGACTGCATCTTGACGGTCGCCGTTCTTGAGGTTACCATCGTGGTTACCCAAGATCATAATTGTTGGTGCGATATCTGCGAGAGACTTCAAAAAGTTTGAGGCCATCTCAAAGTACTCTGGTGATAACTGCGTCTTTGTGTGAGCAAGGTCCCCGGTGTGAACGATATAGTCAGGCTGCTCTTGCTTGAGGCTGTCGTATATCTGGTTGAACACATGACGGTATTCGTCATGGTATTTAAGGTTTCTAATATGAGTGTCTGAAATGTGTGCAATTCTTTTCATTTGTCCTCCATGATTTTCTTGCGTACTTCTAATGTAACAGGTTCTTCTACCTGTGTCAAGTAAAATTCTTCTTCTGGTTCAAAAAATAATGGTCCGCCCTCCATATGCGTGAGAGCTAGCGTATTGTATTCGAACCAAGTTATAGCGGTGCCGTATTCCCAATGGTGATACTTCCTCATGGCGTCCATGAGCATTTCTGTATCGTATACGAGCCTGCCTCTATCAAAAGCTACAATTGCTTCATTGTAACCCTCTTGTGGTTCTATAATAATAAATTCATACCCAGCCTTTAAGCCTTCGTCAATAAATTTGTTCATTTCATCCTCCAATGTATAATATAATATAACATGGTGGACAATGCTTGTCAAGTTAATTTAGTAAAATAATCATCTCCGAGGATACAACAATATCAATTTCTCCGAACATAACGGAGTACCACATGATGCCTTGACCGAGTTCGTCTCCAACCAATTCATCAAACGATATCACGGACAAGACAATACCGACATTTGGTATTGTATCACTCATGAAATCTTCAAGAAAAATAACTAAAGAGCCGATCCCAATCTCGTCCACATAAAACCCTCCACTAGTAACTAGTGTCGGCTCTAGCGGAAATTACTCGATATGCCCCGTTCCAACGACAGACCACTCTAATTGTATATCAACATAGCCATTCAGACCTTCGTATGGAACTCTTTGTTGAGAAAATCTCGTCATGTGAATCGCAGTTAGTGACCAGGTTGGGTATGACTGAAAGTATGATCCGTCAAACACATAGTATCCGCTGTCTGTGGTCGAGCATGATATCACACCAAGAAGTTGGCTGCCGTCTGGTGAATATGTTGCGATTGTGATGTTGAACAGATCTGGTCCACCGGAAGGTCCCCACTGAAATTGTGTTCCAGACTTAGATACGACTGCTGCAAAAGCGTAAGAGATATCCACATAGCGCATCTCATAGGGTTCCACGAAATCAAAACCATGAATAGATTGGAACTGAAAGATTGAGCCGTCTTGCATTTGGACACGCATGTTTGTGTCTCGGTCATATTGATACTCTTGAATAAATCCGGTGTACGTATTCATGCCGTTGTTGAAAGCAGAGAAAGAGTTGGGGTTACCCGTGATGCTCATAGATTGACCGACGTTCTTTGCTGAGACATTAATCTGCAAAGGGTTGGTGTTCGTTGTACATTGCCCAGCGGGAGGAAACCATGTCGGATGTGTTTCATTTATTTTCTCATGAAGTTTCGCATCAAACTGAATTGTGATCTCTTGGCTTACTCCCATGCACGCTTGGCAAGCCACTTGTTCCAGATTAAAGTTTACAAGCCCTACAGTGCCGTTTAGAGGCTCGCTAGAAGGTTCGGTAGACGGTTCCGCTGCTGGTTCTACTGATGGCTCTGTGGCTGGTTCAGGGCTAGCCGTGTCGATAATTTCATAGCCGGTATCCTCAACTTGTACTTTGTCGACTGTTCTAATTCCGATGTCTCCACCGCATGCGAATAGTAAAAGCGATAACAACATAGTCTCTCCTGATGTGCAATAATTACTAATAAATAGTCTAAGATTACGTTTAGCGTCTTTATCTCGCATCCGCGAAGCTCTAGCGTTAAGATTTCTACTACAAAAAAACCTCTCCGAAGAGAGGCTAAAAGGTGTGAGAGCTCCAAAAGAACTAAGTTTTTAAATGGTGGAGGTGACAAGAATCGAACTTGCGACCTACTGCGTGCAAGGCAGTTGCTCTCCCTACTGAGCTACACCCCCATACTTAATTAAATAGTATGAGTCAGTACGTTCGGTATATTTTGTTTCTGCACTTTCAAGATTTCTTTGTAGCGATTTACAACCTTGAAATAAGAGCCTGAATCGCAGTTAAGCAGCCAAGAATGGAGCTGAGCGAACGTTTGGGTTTGGCTATGTCTTACCATTCCGTAGTGCTCTGAAAGCAGTCTGAGGGCATCCTCGGGACACGAAATTAGCCACTCTTTCGTCTTTTTCTTCTTTATGCCCGAAAAGTGGTTAAATGTGTATCCGATCTCCGAAAACAGCGCTACAAGGAACTGTGTTCTGTGTAGACCCTTTAAGCCATACTCTCCATGAGAATAATACGACCAAGTGAGCCAATCAATGTCTCCGACCATCCAATCTATCTGAACGTAGTCGTCTGTCGGGCCATTCTCGTCATGTTGAGGGAAGCATGTGAAGATGTTTCCGGCTGTTACATCGCCGCCTAATTGTATTCCATTCTCTGCAAGTTTTGCAGAGATTAACTTTAGTAGTCCACGCATCTTGCTCATATGCTCTGTCGCAGTACGCGCTCTCTTGTGAATCTTTGTGTATGTCTCATTCCACTCATCATATTCAATGCCCCACTTTTGCAACTCAGTTGCTGTAAAGGACCGTATGATGTGCGTCCAATCAATAGCGAGATCTAAATCCCCAGACACTTCTTTCTTACCTGCTGACCCTACCGGTTCAAAGAACGAAAGAGAGTGTGCCTTCATCGGGAATATCTCGCCCAGTACACGCTTGTATGCTTCTATTGTTGGTGCGACTCTGTCTTTTGTGATTGATGTTGCTTTGTCTTTAAAAATATTTCCACCCATGTATCCTCCAGTGTTGTTAATAATATAACATGTTGGTGTTGTCTTGTCAAATGTTTTCTAAAAGTTTTTCGAAAAAATACATTTCATTCTTAATTGGACTTGATATCTCCATTCTTTCTCTAAACTCTTCAATTCCCATCTCCGATACATCTGCTTCGTCAATTGGAACCTTGAATACTTCAAGATCATACTTCAACATAGACTTGATAATCCACTCGGCTTTCTTCTCGGCATCTCCATCAAGCGCCATATAGACCGGCGTATCGTGCACAGCAATGGCTTGAAACAAACGAGAGCGTTCTCTGAGCGTTGAGCCAAGGATGGGGATTGCGTTGCCTCCTGCTGCGATTGCATCAAAGACGCCTTCAACAAGAACAACGGGCTCATCCCAATCGATCATCAGTTCGTTAAAAACGATATCACGGTCTGCTGGAGGGTTGAGGTACCTATAAGAATGCCCAACGTAGCTGCGAGCAATGAAGTAATTGCAATCTCCGTCCACGTCAAACGACGGTATAATAATTCTTCCGGCATAGCGTCCCTCCTTGCAATAGCCTATTTTCCACTTTAATATTTCTCTCCGACCAATGCCACGAGACGATAGATAACGGAACACGTCCGTTGTCTCCATGGGAAGGTCTTTGTTGCACAACGAGATAAACTCTTCGGGCAAGTCGATATGCTGCTTCTCTTCGATATTGTTAAGTTCTTTGAACAGATTGTCGAACTCGTTAAGATCGAGTCGTCCTTGTAGTTCAAGATACTTTTGTCGTTGCTGGTATGTGCCGAACTTTCTTACAATTCGGTAAATGTTCTTTCCTCTTTCGTCGCAAATCCAGCATTTCCAGAAGCCGTTTGCGAAGTTCACCGACATTTTCTTTTTGTGGTGATTGCAATAAGGGCAATGATACAAATGCTCATCGCCCTTTTGGTAGTAACTCCCAAGAACTTGGGTTACAATTTTTCTTTTGTCCTCGATCATAATGTCCTCCTGTTTATAATGTAACACATCACAGAAGGTTTGTCAAGTAAAAAGTTTAGATTTTAGATTGCGTTAAGTGAGTTTCCTCTCTTCTTCTTTTCTTTTTTCAATTACTTTAAAAATTTTATATAGTTAAGTTCAGATAATAGAGCATCGCACCTATCAACCATATTTTGAAGCATATTATAAGTTTTAGTATCACCAACCGAACCAACTTCATCATTAACTGTTGTTGCACTCTGTGCTTCTGTAGCTGCATCCTTTATACGATGGATGTTGTTTGAAGATTCTTCTAGAAGATCCATCATTCCTTGAATGCCCAAGAGTTCTTCAAACTTTGCGCCACCTTCTGTGCGAAAAAAGGCACCAGTCTCTTGTTCTGTGACTATCGACTCCAGTTCTTCCATGATAATTTTTTTAAGTGTTTTATTTGTAAGTTTCATTTGTTTGTCTCCATAACAACTATTATGCTCTAAATAGTGCCTTAACCTCTTCTTCGCCAATACCATTCGGCAAAAACTTTGCAATTGATTCGTTATTTTGTAGTGCTGCTCGGAATTGTGTTGCTGAGATGTCATCATTCATTTTAAATACAGGTACGAGTGTATATTTGTCGTTTCCGTAAAAGTAATCGCCGAATGATACTTGATATCCCGCATCCTTCTCGGAGCAAGCGAGGCCAAACCGGTGTTCGGTGTTCTCATCGCCCCAGTCGAAACAGTCAGCAAGAGGATTGGTAAAATTCTTTTTCTTTCCTTCTCGTACCGTTGCTCGTCGATAATCCATCTTTGGGTGAGATAGTAATCCATAGATCTCAAGAATCTTCTCGGTGTGCTCTAGAGTTACTCCATCTCGCTCTTTGTCTCCGCAGAACATAATGACTCGTTCAACGTCAGGGTTATCGAGATAAGATTTGATGTAGTCGTAGTGACCTTTGTGGGGCGGCTTAAATCCACCCGGAATTAAAACTGTGTATTGCATGTATCCTCCGTGATATTTATAATGTAACACGTTGAGATATGTTTGTCAAGAAGAAAGTGTTAAATTTCCCAAATTAATTTATCTCGGATTTGATCAAGCACGCTTGTCTCTTTTGTATATCTTTTGGACAATGGACTTGAGGCCCAGTCACTAAGCGATGTTGCATCACGCGCCATGAACTGTACACAGTTGTCTTCTTCCTCAGGCGTTAGAGAATTATACTCATCATCAAGTTGGTGTTGTTGGACATCGGGTCTTTTGTTCGCATAGAAATCCCAAACCTCTTGTGCTTCATCAGAGACCGATCTTCTGTCTGGCGTTAAGCCATTCGATCTTTGAGTTCCAATTTCCATAGCAATATCGTATAACATTGGGCCCCATCCATCAGCAACCTCTGTCGCAGCGATTACAGCAGAGTTATCACATTTAAGATGTCCTGTCGATGGACTTTTTAAATAAAATGAAACATCACCATAGATTGGGTTGTCTTCTCCTGATGCGTCGATGGGAGGCAGATACTCTCCGTCCTTATCAGTAAAGAGAATGGTGATTAGATTCTTGTCCGGTCCCATGTGAAACACTCTTACATACACATCTTCGGGGAGATCTTGCGGTCCTTTTGCAACCTCTTGAAGAAGATCGGAATTCATTTCTTCGAGGATCATTTGTTTCAATGTTTCTTCTGTAAGTTTCATGTAGTATATCCTGTGCCTGATGTTGGTGGATGTTTTCTCCTTAATTTCCTTCTCAGTATGTCGGGGACTTCTACGCTGTCTCTATAGGACACTCCATATTTTTCAGCAATATCATAAATTTCCATCTCCATCTCCTTAACGTTCTCGTGCATTTTTAAAACATTGGATTCGTCACATCGTGGATCTATTGATTTGGTTTGCATGTAGTAGGAAAGACAAAAGCCCTCTTCTGTATCAAGTAATCTGTAAAACTTGTTTAACTCTTCAATGATTGCTTCAACTGTTCGTATGTCTCTTTTTAATGTGTCTTTCCAATTAATTGATTCTTTTAATGCTTCGATAATAATTTGTTTTAGTTTTGTTTCTGTTAGTTTCATAAAGAGTTCTCCTATGACTCAATAATTAGTCTCGCAAATCAAAATGAGAGAGGGCGACAACGATTGCATCGGCTTCATCATCAAGTCCCGGTTTCGGGTTTCCGTGGCGTGTATGTTCCATAATAAAGTTGTCAAACTTGTCGTCAACCCATGCTAACACAACCACCTTTGCCTTTGTCCCACGAGGAACCTTAATTCCTACTCTAGAACGCGCTGTGGTGGCTCCTACGAGCGTTGGAGGCTTCTTTAGTAGTTGATGTGCTATAAGCGAAACCATGCCGTTAAAACGCTGTAGAGAGCTCATGGTCTTCGCTGTTGTTTTGCCACCTGAGAACATCGAGAATGGTTCTTCGATTCTTATCTCGGTGATGTCGTGCAATTTCATGATTGGCTCGAGGACGTTGTCTTTGAGAGCGGTAGCTCTTTCTTCTAATGGCGTCTTTGGTTTTGTCTTGAAAAAATCTGAATCAATCAGTTCTTGCTTATCGTTAATAATTGCCCAACCGATTCTTGTGGTCGAGACGTCTAATCCTAATATCATATAAACTCCTTTTATATATTATAGCATATATTTTAGGGTATCACAGATCTAATTTCATTTTAAACAAATATTCTTTTGCTTCTGTTTTACGGATTGGTGTCGCAAGTTTGCACACACCCACCAGTCTTCTGTGTTCGTCGTACAAGCATATCTTGGATATATACGTCTCTTTTCCAAATGGCGGTGGTACGTCAGTTTGTTCTGAGTGTACAACGTTCTTTACGACTCTTCTGTTCTCCACATATTCATAAGATGATGTGTGGTTTTGAACCAGTGGCTTGGTGGATGCGTCTAGATAGGTCGGGTTGTTTGAGTGGTTCAGCATTCCCTCTGGTGCTTTCGCTAGCACGGTCATGTTCTGAAACTGTGATACTCCTTGAAACTCCAAGGCAAATGAAGCGGACAGGTGATCTGTATCTACTGTTTCTCCGGATTGTATGCCGAATCCAAAGTCTATCCACTTGAGATCTCGAGATGTAGTCACTCCATAGGTGCCGAGGTTATCAGAGCCGGTAAGCAGGAGTACGCCCTCATCATACATTACAGTACCAATTGTCGAGCCATCATAAACCAGTTCACCTCTGCGATTTGCGTCTGTGGCTTCTGCTACAAGCGCGCCGGCTATATAAGCCTTGAGACTAACGGAACCCTTCTTGATTGATGATCCGTAAAAGATCGAAGGTACGTTGAGCATGGTAACGTCCGTTTGGTAGTTCGCATAATCAAAACTTTGAGACCAGAACGAGTAATGATTGAGAGAAGATCTCAATGCTCGGAGTTTAGCTGAGGGGCTAGTCATTGTTTCTCGAGATACAGAAGCAGATAGGTTGTAGGATCCGGTTATCACACCTCCATCATATCCAAACTGTGTGTTCCATTCTGTAACTGAGGTGGTTTTAAACCTTTGCTTGTGACCACCTTTCGTTATGAATGGGTGGATTCTGTTGGTGGTATCTCTATTGACATTATATTCGAATAGAGATACATAACCCTCTGGAACGCCAAGGATGTTGTCCGAATATGTTCCGGATACTGCTTGATGATTGTTGAGATAGATGCTCCCACTGTGAATGTAGAAGCTTTGATCCGGATTGGTCTCGATTGTGTTAACAAAAACGTCGTTGTCTTTTAATTCGAAATAAGACATAGGCCCTCCGAAATTAGTAGTCGAGACGAGCGCGGATTGTAAATTCTGTGCTTGGTGATTTCTTCAATGCTTCTGATAGTTTAGCTGTAGCCAACAGTTCGTTACGGTCGTTATACAAACCGACTGTTGTGATGTATGCGACAGGCTCATCAGTTGATTGAGTCTTGACTCGCATTCTAGAACCGCTAACGTATGTAGGGTTTGAAGAGTAGTTAAACTCATTATGGTTAACACGACAGAAGTATACAGTGGAGTTTAATTCAGTAGTGTTGTTGAATTGGATATTGTGGATACGGTGAAGAACTGCATCGTTCATCTGGTCGATTGTAGATCCTTCCATTACATCATCGACTGAAACCGCAGTTCCGTTGAAGTCAGCTTTACCGCCGGCGGATGCGTCTAAGAGACCTCCGAAGATCGATCCAGTTAACACAACTATGCCTGCTTGATAGAAAATCAAACCAGCGTGCCAATAGTCAGTACTTGAAATTGTCGTCTTATGAGTTGAGGCTGTATCTAGCAATGATGCATTTTGCGCAGCATACAAGATTCCGTATTCTCCAGCTGGAGAGTTTACGCGATATTCTGTAGATGCACCAACGTCAGAGATTGTAATGAGGTCACTGGCTGGGACAAACCCTTGTCCTGCATCGGCAAAAGTGTCGACGTCAATGGTCATTTGGAATGTTTCTTTTTTGATCTCGTCCTTAACCAAGAGTCTCGAGAATGGAATAACGAAAACTTCCTTCATCTTTGAACCGCCGGCTAACAAGTCTCCGTCTTCATCAAACAGTTGAATTGATCCAGTTAGATCATAACCCATTAATAATTGAGACATTTGTCCGTAAATGTTTCGCTTCTTAGATTGCATAGATGTAACGGTTAGGTTAGTATCAGCATTGACTCCACATGTAACATCAAAGATGTGGTTAGCAGAAGAGCTCAAGTAGTTGTAATCGTAAACAGTCTGGAACATTCCGTGAGAATACGTCTTAAGGTTTGTCGGAGCCTTTGTGGTAGGATCGAAGTATGAACCTGAGATGATAGACCCAGTTAAAGGAATAGCTTCGTGAAGTAGCGTTCTTGTGTTTACAGCATCATTTTCGTTAAGTGGTTTAAAAGTCATTTTGTTTTTCCTTATACTAATCTTACGTATCTTACTGGGATGTCGATTAAGACTCCTGTCTTGACTCCGGTCAATCGAATATTAGAGTCGATGAATTGAACGTTCGCGGCACCGGGTGTTCCAGCAGCATTGTCTAGGATGGCTGTTCCGCCGAGTTGATCAAACAAGAATGAACTTGTGTTCAAATCCATGGAGGACTGGATTCTAAATTCAACGCGAGTTCCACGGGGCCCACGAATAACTTCTTTGGGGTCCTTAGTGTCAACAGTGATTTCTGATATAAAGGTGTCTCCAAGATCTAAAGTGTAGTAGGCGATATTATCGTCGTCGATATAATCAAAAGCAGCAAGAGTTCCTTGGGTGTCGATTAGTTTACCTAGTCGGTTATCAATTTGTAGGATGTAGCTTGTTTCTTTAAGATCGTCATCAAGACGTCGCTTTGGAGAAACCTCTGTTGTGTCGAGACCTTGGTCAATTTTGATGATTGATCCGCCGATTGATTCTCCCAATATGAATCCTTGTCGAACTTTCCCATCAGCCGTTACTGCAACGCCATCCGTTGTCGATCCGGCATTTCCGTCCTCTGTCGCTGCATCGACTGCTACAACAAATGACTCTGCTGATGATCCACCAGATACTCGGTCATTAATTAATGATGTTTCGTTCAATCTCAAAACCGGTAAGAATAATAATTCTAAATTGGTATAAGTTTGTAGGCGAGTCTTCATTGATGAAGCGTTGTTCGTAAAGGCTTCCAAGATTGGAGTCTGAAGGATCTCAAGATCATAGTAAGCACTCCCGCTCGCATGTAGCTTGTTGTACAGAGAGTAATCGATCTCTTCGTCACCTAGGGCAAATTTTGTAATCTGAAACGAACCGTCACCCTTTGCCAAAAGCATTCGTCCATGATCGGTAAGAACAACATCTAAGATGATATCACCGCTGTTATCTAAAAAACCCATTGTGTTTTCTCCTAATATTTCTTCCCTAAATAGCTCTCTTTTTAGAATTCTTCTTTAGATTTGTTTTTTGCTAATTCAAAATTGATGTTTATATCCATCATCTTACCCGAGGTTGTAGATCTGATACGAAGTTTGAATTTGCGTCCCCAAATGGCATCTGCTTGAGTTCCCAACTTTAAGTCATCGATAGTTCCCTTAAGAGATGTTTTGTTATACAGGGCATCTTGCTCTTCTGCGAACAACACTTGCTCCACTGCTGGTTTAATTTGCAGTAGAGATTTGAAGTTTCTTCTAGGTTCGCTCACTGCTGGTGTTGGATAGCGATACGTATCAACTACCACCTTCGCATCGTCGGCATCGACAACCAGCATCGTTTTAAATACAGATGTCGGGTTAGAAGCCATGCCCTTTTCGTTAACTTGGCGGAACATATAGTAATAGTCTCTGTTGCTATCGACCACATCTTTGAAGATAGCGTCTGTTGTACGATAGGGCATTCTGGCTTCGCCGATTTTGGAATTTGCAAAATCAGCCTCTGATTTTGGCGCATAAGATAGCCTAAAAACCTCGTACAGACCGGAATCAACAGCCGTGGAATATTTAAACTTTCCATTTTTTTGAGAATAAAATTGTTCCATCAACTCTTTCTGTGATGCATCTAGGCTTGTAATTTCAACAAAATTAGACTCAATGGCATTTTTCGTTGGAGACAAGTATATCTGTATTTCCTTGGTAGAGTTGTTCTCTGTTTTAAATTGTACTTGAGGGTATACCGGTGGTGGTTGGATTATGCTTTTGGACTCAACAAATAGATCGATTGGAACAATCATGATATTTGGCTTATTGACCACCTCAGCTGTTGCATAAAACACCCCATCATCATTGTAATACCGGACGTTTCTATATGAGTACGAATTTCCAACAATCATGTAGTGGGCCTTGACTTTATATACGTAAGCTTTGCCGTACTTCACTTGGGTATCGGCGAAAGTGGTTTCTACATCCCCGGCAGGTGCATAGATATTTTGAACTCTTGTCGAGTCAAGTTCAAACTCATCAAATTTTTCAATTGAATAGCAGAGGGACTCTTTGGAAGCTTCGACGTTTCTAAGAAGGTCAGAGTAGCTTCTGAAGCCTGTTTTCGTTATTGCTTTGAGGTAGCCCTTGAATAAATGTTTGCGCAAGTTGTAACTCATTGTGGACGCTACAGTGGCTTGATTTAGCCCATAGAAGTTGTCTATATCGATTTCAATCTCTGAGTTGAAGAAAGATGCAAGATCATAGCCCATCATCTCAACATTTTCCATCACGGTAGAGCCATTTTGAACATTCAATCTTAGTGGGGTTTTTGGTGATTGTAAGTAATCATTCATCACCTCATCGTAGATGGAGATCTTTTGAAGGAATTGTGAAACGCCGGATTGAACTCTATCGTTTATTTTCAAGTTTATACTATATGGGCACGAGTTGGAAAACTTGTTTGGTAACTTTTGTGAGATCACGAAGTTTTTCATTCGGTCTCCTCTAGAGAAAGTCGTCAATTTTGCATTCTTTAGTTTTTTAAAGTTTAGAACCTCATCCTTTGTACAGTCGTCAAAGAACGCATTCAAGTTATGCTCTGCTATGTTTTTTTGCAGTTCATCGTAATCCTTGGAGGTATAATTAAAACGAGAATCAATTGAGTATGTTGGCGTAGCAGGGGTTATGTTTCCCAAATCAGAATCATTGAGGTTGACCAATTTTACCACAGAAGATACGTGGTTGCTGCTTGTCCTGCCGGAAGACAATGCAGCGGCGATTGAGGATCTACGGCCATCGACAGAGGCGACTTTGATCTTGGCAACTTCATAAGTTCCATCTTCGTCCTCCATCATCTTGCTCGACATAACGGATATTCTCAAGTCATCTTTGTTGGAATTTTCTATTTTAGAGTCACTACTAGATGTTCTAGTTACTACCTTGGCTCTACCACTAGCCATTAGAACTGAATCAGTTAAGGAATTTGCAATCTTAATTTTAGCCATGACTATCTCCTAGGTTGTTTGACTATGTTACTTGTCGTGTAGGCGACTTCCGGAACTTCTGGGAGGCTTCCTAGAGAGTCTGGTATCGCCACATTGTCTTGGAGACTTATTGAACTACCTTTGACGATGAATGTTGAATTCAGCACAGGCATCTTAAACTCTTCTGCTGGGGCGATTCCTACCGATGCATCTTCAGCGTAAGACATTTTGCACAACACTTCCGCTCTTTCATCTAAAAGTTCGGGGGTCAATTCTACCCACAAAGGCTTGGTCAACATTGACTCTCCGGAGATATTTTTTTCATAGCCGGACAATGCTTCTATTTTTTGGTTAGCATGAAATATCATTTCACTTGCGACCTTGGTATCGACTGACTTTAGGATATCGGAATCTGATTCTAGGATATTGTTGTTAGCAGCTCTAGATCTAGAATTGAACAAAGCCTTTGTTGCAAGTGGAAGTTTACGGAGTTTTTCTGAACTGATGTGGTTAGAGGATTTGAGCTTTTCGTAGAAGCTTCCTTTCTCCGTTAGATCGAATTGTTTTTTACTTCTTCGTATCGATACTTCATTCGCAACGGATAGCCTAAGATTGGATTGCAAGGAATCAGAGGCTGGAATGGAACGATCTGTTTTGGCTTCAATATTTACAAACTCAGAGTTATCGCCTAGGTATTCCGCAGATTCTATGTGGTCACCCTTATTCTTGCTGACTTGGTTGATCTTGAGAGCTACCGGTCTGAAGTTAAAATTAAATCTGTTCTTTTTGGAGCTTGAACGCTTGGGGTTGCGTCCGAGTGAGTCGTTTACTTTTCTCATCTTATTGCCGGTCTTAGCCTTGGATCGGGTAGAAACTCTACTCTCATTTTTCTTAGCTTTTGATTGTATAAATTTTACTGAGATCTTGTCCAAGTTGATGTTCGACATTTTTTCCGTTGACGACTTGTTTCCTTGGAACTGAAATGATAAGGGTGCGAGAAACAACATCTTTGATGCAGCTAAGTCCCTTAAGGCTTCGGAGTCATTGTTGTCGAGATTAAATGTATCTTCGGATGATACAGATTTTGATGTGTCAAAGAATCTAGACACTTCCATGTCTGCTCTTGCCTCCATCTCTTCTCTTTCCAATATGAGAATTTCTTTGTTGTCCGTCTTTCCCAAAACATCATAAGATGATTCAACATCATCGAACTTTACTAGTTTTTCAAATGTCTTTGAGATGTCCACGATGTTTGGCGGATAACTATTCGACGGCATGAACTTTGATTGACCCAATTCTCTTGGTGAAACGCCGAAACGATTGTGAATTATATTATATAATTTCTCATAATCGTTAATGAATTTCGTACCATATGATGATCTATAGTTTCCGGCATTGAATGATGTTTGTTTCGCATTAACCATTTCAGACAGATCTACGTCATCAACGTCTTTTATCATGCCGAGGAACATATAATAGTCTTGAATGTATAAGGCTACGGCCGTAGGAACAGTCGTCGTTAGCGAATCGGTGGAGTAGTCATAGTTCCTTGGAGCGTTCAGTCTTCGAACTACATCCTTGAGCCCATTGAGGTTTCCAACAATGATGTTCACAAATCCTTCGATCAAATCTTGAGTCTTATCAACAAAGGACATCCTAGCTTCATACACGAATTCTCCTCGGGATCCTTCGGTTTTTCCGTGGTCCGAGAAGGAGTATGTCTTAATGAATTTATCTTGAGTGATGTTTAACTCTTTCAAGTCAGCTATTGATGCTATCATTTCCGGAGGCAACATATCTTCTTTCGCATAGAAGGGGGATCCCAGTCGATTTGTTTGTCTGCGGAACTTAACCTGTCTTCGATATATCTCTACTGAGTTTAGCAGCATTGAGTCCACTACTCTGGTTAAGAGATTTTCACTTAATCCATAGATTGCCTTTCCTAGTTTGGTCTTGGACAACACAAGGTTCCTCATGTCGACAGAAAACACGCCAAACAGATCAGCATCTGAGTTTAGTGAGTAGTGGACTTCAGATATTATAGACAGAGTGCGAAAAGTCATCGAGGATCGATCTTTCAGAGACCTAGATCTAAAATCAATTACTTTTGAATTCTTGACTGTTTCGCGGGTAAGCTTTAAAGAGTCATCAGAAGGTTCAGCTCCAGAGTACCATTCGGATCTAATTTGGTGTACAGGTCCATAACAAACTGTTGAATTTGACTTTCGGAATATGTTTGATGTCTTAGGTATGTTTCCATCCGACATAACAATCTCAGACGCAACGGGACCCATATAATTGGACAGAGCGCCCGTGAGCTTGATTTCAAGGTACTTTGAGAGTTCTTTATGGTCAATATAGGCGTAAGCGAACAAAGCTAGCTCAGATGCATCCTTGGGCTTTATAATGGGTGCTTTTAATTTGAAGTGTTTATCATCAACATCCTCAGACTTATTAAGATCTCCATAGCCATAAATGTGAAGTTTTGAATCAGGTCCCCAGTTTGAAGATGACTTGAGCATCGTTGGATGAACATTTCGACCATCAGATAATTCTGATATCAACAAGGTGTTCGAGGTTTCGATCAAAGCAATCTTCATGAAGCCAGAAATCAATGGATCATTGGACCATACGAAGTTTGACCCTTCAAGTTCATCGAGCACTATCAATTGCACTACGGATTTGAAAGATTTTTCATCATGGTCTTCCAAGGTGATCCTTTCGAAATAAACATTAGGCAATTTGCCAAGTCCAACAATCTCAATAGCCATTAGCATTTCTCCACATCGGTAACACGGGTTCGATAAATATCGAAGTCTATACCTTGTTCATCTGGACATTCAACTTCGATATCGAGAAGGATGTCTTCTTTCTTAAGTTTCGAGATTCCTTTGCAAATATCAGAATCAGGGATGGCTTCGTCAAAGAATATGGACATCCAGAACTCTAAGTATGTGCTGTCCACTTCAACAAAATAATCTTCATCAGCTTGCTCAACCAACATATCGTTTATAATGCCTCGAGTCCTTGGAGTCATCTTTAGGGGAAGCAACTTTTCCTGTGTAGTTGAACCGGACTCTTCGCTTTCGTAAATATAGGCTTCGATTTCAAGACCTTCTTTGAACTTAAAACCGTTGTCCTCTATGATTCTTGTGAGGATCTGGTCCTCTGATATTTCCAAGTATGTTCCGTCTTCAAAAACTCTAGAGACAGGAAGAGATGGAGAGGACGCTTGACCTCTTACGGGAGGGTCGTCATTTATGTTTCTCACTTCCATCTTGTATTCTAAAGTCATTTCAACCTGTGGTATTTGTCGTATATACGAACCGGTCACAAGGTAAGTTGACTGAGAAGATGATATCTCTCCAAGCAAAGCGGTCAAATTCCACGATGAGGCGTTTGTTTCCGTACCATCGCTAGTTCCGATAGGTTCACTTAGGTAGTTCATTTGGCTCTGAGAGAACGGTCGAGTAGATGAACCTTCTCTCTCGAACGAACTGAGTGATCCCTCCGGAGAAGACAAGTCTCTTTGGGGTCGCAACCTTGGAGTCTCATTCAAGATTCTATTTTTAATTTCCGACTGTGTTTCGGTTACTCCGATGGTGGATGCGTCATAGACAATGTCGTCGTCAAAGAAGGCATAGTACTTCGGCATTAGCTTCCCATTGGACAGCAGAGAGCGGCCATAAGGAGTTAATTCGATTTTTAGTACATCTTGTTTTTTATCAAAGAACGTCATTTGTTGGGCTTACCTTTTCCTCTTGCAATGTTGATACCACGAGCAGCAGCTCTAGATTTCGAGACTTCAAGAGGATTCTTCTTCTCAACTTTCTTGATAGTTTTCTGTCCTTTGTCGTCGTTCTCGATGTTCGCAAACGTCACTTCGGCATCTATTTTAACTAGTTCTACAAGAGAAAAGAAATCGTAAGGCCAGTTGTAAGTAATGCCTAAATCGTTACCGGTTTGCCCTTGAGCATTTTCAAGTTGCTGGTTCGATGTATCTTCAGTTGTACCTTTCTTCGCAACGACCTTGTCGAAGTAGTTCGTCTTCGCTCGCTTCTTGGCTTTGAAGACCATCCATTGGATATTTGATGGTATGCCGTTTCCTTCTGCGTTGTCGTCGAGTACGCCATTTTTAACAACTGCGCCCCCGCCTAGAAGTTCGTGAGCAAGCAATTCATGAGAAATCGTTGCTTCGGCTTCTTCCATTCTTGTACCGATCTCTGGTGGTAGGTTTTGCCAAATGTCTGCAAGGTCTTGCTTTGATAGGTTGTGTTTAAATTCAAAGACGTACATTGCGAATGGGTCAATCTCTTTGTACTTAACGAAGTCCATTGATGGAGGGAAGACATACTTTTGCATCTTCTTGACCATTTGATAAACGGAGTCTCCAGCTTTTGGAGGCCCACCGGCAACGAAAGTTCCGGGGTCAACCTCTCTTTTTGTCGCTTCAATGCATGAATCGATGTCTTCGCGAGGGATTGAGAAGAACTGACGAGTCCCATCTTTTTCGATGAATGGAACGGCGACAACAGCTTCAGAAATCTCTTTGGTTTTAGATACCTCTCCGAGACGGACAGGTTCTTTTGAAAACCCAACAAGGTCGGCTAAAGATTTAACTTTTCTTCTTGCTGTCTTTTTCGACAAGCCCAAGCCACCAACGAGCCAACTTTCTGGTAAATCTTCAATTTGCATAAATACACCAACGGATGGGTCTATAGGTAACCTACCATATTGATGCCACATGCCTCGCGGAACAGATTCTGCTGCGAACTGAGGTACTGTACATCTAAGGTCGTTTCTAGGGCTGTCTAAAGTGTGGTAATCATTAAAATTTAAAATCGGTGTCTCAAACTTTGGTTGAATTATCCACCTAGTTTTTCCCCTAACTGTATCTGATGAGGCGACTTCAATTGTCGTATCCTGCACGTCTGTTTTTATTTTCTTGATAGTACCTTTTGAAAACAAGTTCAAAGATGAATCTAGTTGCATAGCATTATAATTAACAACAGCCGGATGATGTGGCGTAATAACGGATTTTACCTCATGGATCCCGCCTGGTTCTGTATATGAAGTTTGTGCATACACTCCCTTCCAATTCCCAGCCGTTGGGGATGTGGACGGGATCAATGCCGAGGCTGCGGTTGTCGCGTTGGGAGAGACGGTGACGGTTGGACTATCTATGGTGATCAACTCTTTCCATGCACTGTTTGTGTAACTTGAATATTTACTTTCTTCCCCAACTTCATCTGTAGAGGATCCTCCATCGTGCTTGTATCCAGTTAGATCACGGATGGGTTCTCCAAAGTACGGATCCCAAAATCTTGAATAATAAGGAAACGCTTCACAGTTTTCCAATATATCATCGAGCCTTGCTTTTCCTGTTTCTGTTGCTTTAAATATCACATCGCACCATGCCTCGCCATAATAATATGGGGGAGTGAAGCAGTAGTTGGATCCATGTGATGGACTCAGAGGGACACCGTTTGTCGATGCTCCATAGTGGTCGGAACCCCAAAGAGGGATACCAAACGCGGAAGGTCTGGAATACATAGTCAAATTTTCTCTTGCCCCGATAGTTTGTGGAGCATGACAGCTTTGTCCTCCGATACCAACGAGAGGAGTGGATGGGGATTCTAGGGACCGAAACATCTTAATTCTAGCGGTATAATAAGATCCGGATGTGACGTTACCAAAATTTGGATCTCCATCTTCTAGAGAAACAATTGTCTTTAGCTGAGAATCTTCCATAAAGAAGTCTACAGCCTCAGCTAGAAAGTTGTTGGCCTTCTTGACGTATATGTCTTTTCCATAGCCGTCCCATCTGATTTTTACACCAGACGCTGATAGTCCAAACGGGTGAGTTTCTTGAATTGCTAATTCTAAATTCTTCAGAACACGGTCCGGTTCAACTAGCGACTCAAAACCAACTCTGGTTGAAAATATAGAATTGATTTCGGCTGTTCCGGCCGGCGGGATTTCAAATGTCGTTGTGTTTGCACTAATTAAAAAACTATTAATCAGATCGTGGCTGGGGCTTGCTCCAGTTCCGGATTGACCGTTGGAGTCTACAAAAACAGTTGTTGGGTCATCACCAGACAGCACCAAGGGGTAATCTACCGCAACACCCGACTTAATGGTGTTGAATAGCACACCGGGGGCAAAGAATGGCTCTAAAATAGATTGAACGCCTAACTGATTATTGTCGAGGGGCGTTCCGGAACTATCTTCAATGTAGATATTGTTTTTGTACGAATCGTAGAATGTCTTGGCTAAATCCACTGTTGCTTGTGCTGGATAGAAACCATCGTAGGGTAGAAACTTCTTCATAGCTTTACAGCGCAATGTAATTATAGACTCTTTAGCTAGCGATTTGTGATCATCTTTGACTAGATCAAAGTGCTTAAGGAAGTCGCTTGTCGACAAAATTTTATAGAAAGAATTTTCATTTGAAGTGTTCGAGTTTTGGCTCAACCCTCCTTTGAGTTCAAAGATGTCTTCCAGCTCCTGAGTGATCCCTAGGGCGTAAAACTTATCAACATGATTACTTATTTTGAATTCTGGTACGATAGAATATCCCTTGCCGGATAGGCGTAGTTCTTCGGCATATTTTTCATAAGAATCATAAAAAGGTCTCTTGTCAATTCTTTGTACGAGAGATGCTTGAGTCGCGCAATCCCATGCAGCAAGCCCTTCGAATAACGACCCTGTTGGGATATGGGTCATAGAGCCTGTTTCACTGATGTTCATCCCTGTCGGAGACGATACAGATTTGATCCCATTTATCGTATGTCTCTTTGAATAGTAGCACGAAGCAGATAAATAGTTAGACAGGGTGGACACGTTGTGTATTTCAAAAATAGGTTTAACTGGGTTCGATGCGTCTTGATCATAGTATCCTCTAGCTATTTGAGAATAAGAATTCATTAATATTCCTGCTCCGCCGTCGACTGATGTTGGAGTCCCAATGACAGTTGGCGTTCTATCTTCACCAGTATTGAAGCCTCCCAAAGTACTTAAGGTCGATAGCGGCATGGTTACTTGCGTACCCGATACACCGCCAATGTTAAAAAAGTAAAACTCCGGAGGGTCTGGTACCGTCGGACCCGGGTGGCCAAGAATCCACACAGCACCAAAGATGATACCAGCATCATTTGGCTCAGCACGGGTTGCCCAATCTTCGCCTACATCTAAAGGCCACATGGATTGCGATGGTAAGGCTACTCCAAATCCAGGATCGATATCAGTATTCGTTCGATCCACCCTCTCTTCTCTCCAAAAGGAGTTGACGAAAAAGGTTCTTGATCGAGTTGTATTTAGATAGCAGTACTGCTGCTTTGGATAGATGGACTGTCTGTATATAAACAAATTGAAGGCATCAATTGGTGAGCCGTCGTCTTCGAGTCCGCCATCGACATATAACTCTTTTAGTTGTTCGTAGTTATCATCAGTCTCGGCTATAGTGTCGTAATAGTCATTAATCTCTTGGTTGGCAAAGAATGCCGTTTCGTTTCCAAACGATGTTTTCAATTCCACAGATCTATTTTGAAACTCGTTTAGATTGTTGTTGTAAACAGACATGTCTCCAATTAATGATATTGGCTTATGAGAATCAGTAATCACGGGTTCTTTGAACGTTGATATGCTTCCATATTTGGATATGCCGGCTGCAGTTCTTGGGCCTGGTTCTTGTACAAATGTAAAGGTGTTTTCTTTTCTTTGATATCTAGACAGTGGATTCTCGGAGGCCCGAATTTGTTTCCACATTGGATATCCATATGGTCCATTTCTGTGTAGATTTAGAACTGATAAGTAAAGCGAGTTAGAGCTTTTTGTAATCTTCGTTATGTTTTGGTTTGCTGATGGGTAGGAATCCGAGTATGTGAACGATCCTGCTAGATCATAGCCTATTACATTTCCACCTTCTGCTCCGAAGTCATTGAGAATCGGATCCAATATTGCATAATTCAGACCTACAAAATCTTTAAAGAAAGCCATTGTTTACCTCTTGTTTTTTACACTAATTAGTTTATTATCATAGAACTGCGTCATTAATCGTTATCTGTATAGTATCTGTGTTCTCGTTGCAATCCGTCATTCGGACAAGGAATCTAACAGTAGCGCCGGCTGAGTAGGATAGGGTTCCTATGACTGTTGACGATGATGGTCCTACATGAGCAATCGAAGTGCCATTAAGCTGTATTTCATTTGTTGAAACTGATGTGAAGGAGCCACCAGGAAGCACCGCAGAGAGTCCGGATGGAGTGTTGCTATAGTCATACTCAAACGTTACATCGGTACAACAGAAGTTTGTAAGTTGAGATCCGAATACAATAGAATTTAGAGTGTCGGTAGTGGCGCCAACATGTATATCTGTAGAAAGTTGCATAGTGTAGTCAGAGCTAGCCGTGATAGTTGTTACTATTGTCGCTGTTGTAGCGTCTGTTTTTGTCTCCACAAATGATGCTGTTGAAATAGGCTCGAGCACGGATGCATTTACCACATTCAACGTAATAGAATCAACAAGTCCCGTACACTGCTGGACATAGTATTCCATAGAAACTGTGCAATCTTGATTAAAATAAATTGTAGGCAGTGTTGGCTCTGTTGGTGAATATGTCGGGGAAGCTCCATCTACAGCAAGAGCATATGTGAAATCTGCAAGATCGCAACATCCAATATATGTATTGGAAAAGAAAGTATCATTCAGACGAGAATCATCTATAGTTGGACACATAACTCCACCATGAGGAGCCCTGTCGATCGAAGCATTATCCAAGAGTGCAACCAGTGTTTGAGTGTTGGTAGAAGAATCCCATCCAGAACCATTATCATTGGCGGAGATTGGTGTTGGCAATGCCGTTGCAGCTTTGCCGAAAAAATTCACAACTGATACCAGTGTTTCTACCCGATGGAAACACGGGAAACACTCAAGGTCAGAGGCAGGAAAGTTAATCGCAGAATCAATACCTGATGAAGAGCTTATAATTCCATTCTTGGGAGCGTAACCCAAAACAACTTGGTTTGATTCCCAATCTGAGCCGCTGACGGCTGCATTGATCCAAGAATACTGGAAATCTGATGCGGGAAGTGGTGTGTGATAGTGATCATTGTTATATCTTCTTGGTGTAGGATTAAGGCCGCCGGTGAAATTTTCAATTCCTAAGGCGAACAACCCACTCGATGGGGAAGGTAAGTTTTCATTTTCTCTATTACCTAAAGAGCCAATCACTGTTTGTGTTATGGTTATGGTGCTAGATGAAGAAGCTTCTGCAGAAAAATCAGTGTTTGTTCCTGCATTGATCCTCATAACTATTTCATCACGTACTTCTTCTACAGTGGTCCTACCAGCTATTCCAACTGTTATGGTGCCGGCCGTTCCTCGACCATCTGTCCCTGCTGCTACGTAAGCTGCTGCATTTGTGCCGCTAGCTAGATAATTTAAACCAGTTGAGATTCTATACGTAGTGGTGACTCCCGCCGTGTCTGTTACTGTGAACATTTCACCATCTTTACAAGCTGCTTCTGCTACTACGTTCAATATCGCCGTTGCTGTCGTACCGAGTTTTGAGAATTCAGAACGTTTTTCAATTTTAGCAGAATTTCTATGTTGCTTATGAAATGAAGCCTCAAGGTCAGTATACACTGTTGAACTTAGCGTTCCGTGCAATGAGTCGAGTCCAAATTGACCTTGATGTCTCGCTCTCAAGGTTCTCAAGCCTTCTCGGCGATTTGAGTGAGAGTTGACTCGAATGGTGGTAGCCTCACCGGAACCGCTTGATCGAGTTGACAAGTTCCTATAGTTCAAGGAGTTGTGTACAGAATATTGTTGAGTCGCAACATCAAGATATCCGGATGAATTGATCTCAGGTCCGCCGGGGGCAGAGAATCTTGTACGAACGGTACTTACAGAGCCGGTTGTTCGATCTTGAGTGTCGACGATGTTTGTATCGCCAGTTACTGTGGGTGCAATGTAATCAAGTCCATCAATTGAATTCTGAGTATTTGAGAATGATATGTGGCTAGCTACTGGGATATTTACGCTGAAATTTCCATAAGAACCAACCGCAGTTGGGACTATTGTGAAATCGGCGTGAGAATCATTAACTGCTGCGGCATAGTTTACGCCACCGGTTGAACCTTGAGGGTTGGAAAACGAAGTTCCACTTCCCACAGCAACACTGAAGTTCCCATAGGTACCAGTGCTACTTGGAGTTATTGTAAAATCGGCCTCAGAATCGTAGACAGCTGCTACAAAATCTATTCCGCCAGTTGAATCTGATGTATTTGAAAAAGATGTGTGCCCGACTACTGGGATGTTTACGGTAAAGTTCCCATAAGTCCCAGTGCTATCTGGTGATTTACTCGGAGTTATCGTGAAATCTGCATGGTAAATTATTGTTCCTAAACTTGGAGCTCCAGTGCTGGATGACTCTATCTTTTCATATGAAACGCCAGTGTAGGTGTAGGTGCCGTCGGTGACTGTTAAGTCCTCCGCTGCTCCCGCAACTGCGTTGTGAATTGTGTCCCCATTATCAAATCCATCCCCCGTTTCGGAGAAAGTATAGAACGCTTTCACATTTGCGTATGTTGAAAGGCTACTCAAACCACTGTAGTCTAAGTGGTTTCCATTGTTGTATATTTCGTCAATCGAAGAATTGGATGATGCGGCACTACCAAAGTAACTATCAAATATCATTAACTCATCTAATATAGTGCCCTTTGTTGGATCCTCATCTAAAGATAGGAAATTTGCAAAAGCTGCATTACACCCAACATAGAATCCATCTAACTTTATGCTTGTGTGGGCGCCTGTGGTTCCGTATGATGGGGTGACATCCCAAGACTTTTGACTTCCATTTATATACAATCTTACTGTTGGTGCTGGGTTTCTGTCTCCGTCACTTGTTATTATAACGTGAGTAAGTTGTCCTCCATATTCCGTTCCCCCCTTGATAAAATCGTTATATTTCCAGAGTTTGGGCGTTCTCACGAGACCACCGGAAAGACCATTATTCGCATATACGTCAACAAAAACTAAATGCCACCCAGATGAAGAGTCTGCTTCAAGGTAAACAGATAACCCAGAATCGGGATATGTATGCCTGGTGCTTTGGTAAATCATTGCATTGCTCGCTGGGTCAGTGGCGGCTGGGACGGTAACGGGTGCATTTATGAAAAATGAGATCGTGAAAGGATCCACATTCGCTGTACCTTCTGATGCAGGTGACCAAGATGGTATACCAGAGTATTCTAGCCCTGCTGAACCAAGATGCCCTCCCAAGAAAGATATTCCTTGACTTGGGGTACTAGCAGTTCCTCCATTATCACCTGGAGTATAAGCGACGGTGAAATCACTAACAGGAAAGTCTGCTTCCAATAAAGATTTGACGCCATTATAAAAATCTGTTGTCGTTGATTGGAATGCAATTGTCGACGACCCAGCTTGAGCAGAAGAAAATACCTCATATGTATTGGTGGTGCTTCCTTGTACAAGGTCTATATAATGCCCGGATGTAACATCGTCTGGGCCTAAAATTCTAAACGCACCTCCCGTAGCAGTTGCACCTGCTGTTGCCGGTGTGTCAAGCGTGGTCGTTTCTGTATAGCCTACTGTGAAAGTTGAGGGAGGGTAGTCTACCTCCAGAAGAGTTTTGATGCCGTCGTAAAAATCTGAATTTGTGGATTCTATTGTGATAGTTTTTCCACCTTGAACAGAGGTGGCTATCTCATATGGCGTAGATCCGATGGTGATGTAGTCCCCAGAAGCAACATCATCTGTTCCTAAGACTGTAAAGCCACCGCCACCAGCCGCCACAGCTAGTATCTCTGGAGTGCCTGTAATAGTTTCTGAATAGCTGACTGTAAAAGTTGATGGCGAAAAATTAGATTCTAACACTGCTTTAATGCCGTCATAGAAAGCTATATCCGTAGATTCCAATGAAAATACCTCTCCACTTTGAACAGAAGTATCTATCTCGTACATTTTAGAATCAATAGCGATATAGTGTCCCGATGTAATCCTATCTATACCTAAGACCCTAAAGTTCCCACCTGTTGCTTGAGCCGCTGCTTGGCCACCGGTATATACTCTTGTGTCATACTGTCTGTTGTTCAACTCTCCAAAAATATTACCTACTTCTGATGGAGATTGTGATGCTAGGGTAAAATAGTTTGTAGTCTCGGGCAATGCTTGTCCGATGCTAGAGGGTAGCAGATTGGAACCACTCATTCTTCTGAAGTAATAGTCTTGATCTCCGAATGTCGATAGTACCTCATAGTTGTGCGTGAAGTTACCGTGAGGGCCGCCGTCAAGATCTGTTCGTATGTTCTTGATGTTGACTGGACGCTTAGCTCGCTCTTCTCGGAAGAACGTGGCCTTTTGAGAGGCAGCATCTAAACTACCAAGCTGATAGTCTGGTGTCGTAAGCCCAAGAGCACCTTCAATCTCAGCTGTTCCATCTAGATCAAAGTCCAAGAGTCCACGATAAACACCCCAAAATTCGGGACGGTCGAATGAGCTAGTGACGTATCCTCTTTCGGGGGAGACTGCTTCGGTAATATGAATGTGGCGAACTTGTCGGCCTCCGATGTGTTCTTGCGTGAATGGTCCTTGAATTGGAATCACATTGGTTATATCGGTTGTGTCCGAGTGTAGATTAACTACATTGAGTCCCACTCCCAATCCACCATCTGGTCCAGGTTGGTTAAGCATTGCTGAATAGCCGGTGTTAACGCTACTAGACATGATGTTACCGGGAAAGATCTTTGAGATCTTTTGTCGGTATGCATAATGGTTCTCATCGCTACGTGGGATTTGCGTTACAAGAGCAGACTCTTTACCAACGGTAGCAAATCCGTCATACTTATACTTGCTAATTTCTGGTGGTCTGTTCTCGTCAATACACGTAGGCTTCGGGTTGGTGTTGGCTTGCGCAACGGTAACGATACCTTCAGGCGCACCAGTACCATCGGATGAGTTACCCGGAGGAATCATGTCTGTAAGAGCATCGCGATTTTTGTTGATGGAGTAGTTGATTCCGCCGTGGATTGAATAATTAAAGTTAGCTGATATGGAATATGGTCTCGAGAATCTGCGGGTCGCATAAGTGTTCCCTTGATATACTCCGTTGCTGCCGGAAAGGTTAATGGGGTTGGAGGATGATTGCTCATTTTGATTCGTGAGGACATCAATGATTGTGCCTTCACGACGTTCCTTTTGCCATAGACAGTTTTCGTTTTGATCTCCGGACAATGGTGCATGACCAGTTCTCCAGTTGTACTTCATTTCCTGCACACCTCTCATTGAGGCTTCAGTGGAAGTTACTGTGCTTAGCAAACCAACTTGTCGCTGATACTTGTCTCTCTCGAGTATGTGAGGTTCGATAACGTCAACGATTCCACCAGCAAAGTTTGCCGACAGTGGAATCAACTGGTTGACCATAGAGGAAATGTTTGAGTCAATCCACTTGAAGTACTCGAAGAATCGATCGAAATCAATATCTCTCTCGACTTTGTCAAAGAACAATTGACGAGCTTTTGCGAGATCCTTATATTCCACTCGATAGCGATCAACGGGTCGCCCAATGAGGTTGGCGAACTCTACAGTTGTCGAGAAGGATTTCAGCATCTCCTCGGATATAAGAGCCGATGGTGATTTCTCCATAACAAACAGATTATCACTTACATCATCGTCATCAGAGAAGTTGATCTCTTGCTCTCCCTTGATATATATGTTTTGAGCGTCGTAGGCGCTCTCAGGCAGCTGTTTCTTGTAAGCTTGGATGAACTCATAGCCAAAGACCGAAACGTCGTTCAGAGGGAAATTTGCCCCCTTAGCTTTGTGTTCTCTACGGATGATATCATCAATGGTACCATAGATCGTATCTGTGTGTCCCGATGTGATATCTTCGACATCAAACTCTCCGGATCCATCTGAGGTCGCTACAGTGTCAAAGTCCCAGTTTAAGATCGTTAGGTCTTGAGTTGGGATTTGGATGTCGTCAATTAAGTAAAGGTTTGACCCGTCAATAGATGAACGCATACCATAGTTTAGGACGTCCTTGTTGTGTTGTAGGATTTCGTCGTTTTCCAAATAGTCGAACCATACTCTGACGCCTCCGACTTGGATATCTGATTTCTCTCGAGCAGTTGTTCCTGTGAAGTCAACAATGTGTGCACCAGCGTATACGCGCTTGGATGCATTCATCAGGGCGAGACCGTCGGCATTTGAGATGGTCTGGGATAAGAGAACCTCTTGCTCTACTTCTCCAAAGTTTGTGGTTACAGCATAAAGCTCCACATCGTAGTTTGGTGCGGTGTTGGTAACGCCTCCGGCATACGGGTAGGTTTGGGGCTTGATTCTTACGGCGACGTTGTAATGCTCGTTTTCGTAAATGTCGTAAATGAAGTCAGACTCTTGTTTGATAGTTCCAAGTTCGTTTCTCAATACAAACTTTGCATTGCGAGAACCAACAGAGTCTCGAACAAGGTAGACACATAAGTTTTGAGTTCCCCAAGTGAAGTCCGCAGGAGCTGCTGCGGCTTCGTGGAAACCCATCACAGATGCAGATATGAATGAGGTGTCGAAATATCCCGCCTCGCCCACTTCTTTCTTGTGGGGCACTACTATGTCGGCTTCCATCGTAAAAGCGTTTCTAGAGGCATCAGCGGACGCTGCAATGTAAGAATTGGGGTTTGCTGAGGATGCAACTTGATAGATCACTGAATCAAAGTGATCTGGATCGTTGAAGTTAATGTACTTCTTCTTGACTGATGTTTCTCGAGACTTGTCTGTAAAGTATTGTGTACCACCATCTGTATACAAGTTCAGTCGTATGAGCTCATCATCAATACCGTAACAACGAATGAGGTTCCGAATTGAACCTTCTGTACCTTTGGTCTTGTAAATCTTCTCAAGGTTGTTGTAGATGTTGGTGTATATGATGTTCTTGATTTCGTGGAGTTCAGTTTCGAACTGATTGTCTTGCAAGTTTATTGCTGCTAGCTTCTCGTAAACCTCATCATTCTCGAACATTGTCGAGATCATAAATCCCTTGTCTTTTAGCAAGTCTGCAGCAAAGGTACTAGCTTTGATTCCTGATGTTGGATATCGCTTTGTCTTAAGTTCGGTTAGTTCCTTGATCTGAACATGGAGAGTATCCATATAAGACCCTAAAATTTGAGAGAACAATCGGAGGTTGCCGTTGTCTTCTTCTTGTAGCCATGTGGGCATTGATCGGAAGAAGGCTTGGCCTCGGTCTGCATCATAAACAGAGCCAGATGTTTGCATCTCGGAGATGAGCGAAGTTACGGTCGGGTGCGTTGAATAGATAATAGGAGAAGGTGTCTCGGTATATCCGGATAAATTTATCGCAGAGTCAATGGAGCGAGCGCTCGTTGTGCTTGAATACCCTATCCACGTTCCATTGGCAAGTCGACCTGAATAGTCTAATACCGTAGCGTCAGTTGTGCTTGTGCCGGTAATGCCTTCATTGAACTTAAAGTAGACTCCAAGATCAGACGTTGCATCGTCAGTGTTTGCCCCGCCGCCGATTGCGTCGAGCCAGTTGAGTTTGATTTGTCGACCTGTCCGTTTGGTTTTCCAAAAACGGAATTCGTCGAGGTATCCCTGAAACTTACCGGAGGCGGTTGCTCCAAATCCATCGAAACTAGTTTGCATCGCGCCGATGAAGCCATCCATCTTTCCTTCGAAGGTATATGTACTAGCAAAGTTTGTAGAGAACGTTTCAGTCCCATTGACGTAGGACTTGGCTTCGAGAACACCGTCTTCTTCAGCTAAAGAAACGGCAAAGTGAAACCATGTTCCGGTAGCAAAGCTTGTTAGTTCAAATATTTTGGTTTGCGTTGTTGCATTTTTAAGCAGTCTCAATCTTATATATTGTCTTGACGCGAATTCTGCGAACTCAACAATCATTCTAGAGTTGGTGGACGTAGAGCTTCCATTCCACAGATCCAAAATAACTTCAGCTTCATTAGCAGTTGTGGAGTCTTTCTTCATCCAGAATTCAACAGTCGCACCACTGGTGAAGTCACAATTCCAGTTTTGATTTCTATTTTTGTCTGAATCATATCGTGCGGAAGAAGCAAAATGATCACTAAGGTTTGTGGCGTTACTGTCTGTATGTAACCCGCCCCATACTCTGATATATTCTGGGGTAGTTGTTGCTCTGTATACGCCGGAAAGTCCAGCTAAGTCAGCAGTAGTACCAAGCTTGACGTGCCCTGTTGTTTTCGGATATTTATTCTCAAACACCCAGCGCTCAAGTTCTGACGCGGATTGTTCAAATGCAATCTGCTCAGATTTCGAACCATCATAGGGATAATCTTCATAGATACGTCTGATTGCTGCATCATAATACAGCTCTGCTGAACCGTAGTATACGAAATTTTTAGGATCGGAAAAGTCAATCTGTGGATGATAGGCTTGATCCGCTTTAGTCTTTTCTTCTACAAATGCGACGCTTTCGACGTCTTGGACAGTATCTTCAAGGTTGCGAGAAGTCTTGCCGAATAAATCTTTAATACTCATTGTTTACCACTCTAAATCTATGCTTAAAAGGGAGCTCTTGATAACTCTTCGTCATTACATTAAATAGAGCCAACTTGATTTCGTAATCATAATTAGGTTCTAACATACTAATGTCAAGATCGAAAAAGTTCCCGTTTGCGTCATAGGATAGCGTGGTTGTTTTGTCTGTCGTCTTGTCGTAATCAAAGATGGTCTCGTCTGTTGCGACTCTGCAAATTTTGTACAACAGATTATCGTACACTTTGGAATCTGGTCGAGCTGTTGCGGTGGTGAAGATATTTGGTGACCAATCTTTCTCTCGGATGTAAAAATAGAAGCGAGAAGTTTGACCTGAATAGTGAACGTCTTGGTTGTTCAAAACTGAAACAACAAGGTCGTTTACATCAGGGATTCCAGTAGGTGCTTGTGAGAGGACCGTAATTGACCCTGTAACGACTTCTGTTGCTCCAGAGGACCAAACGTCGTAGATTGTGCTAGCGGACGTTGGAAGGGTCACCACGGCCTTGTAAACACCTGTTTCGGGATTAGTTACAACTGCTCCTACGGTTTCTGTTATTGCTGCCGCTCCAAGAGTTTCATAAAAAGCAACTGTGGGTGTTGGAGTTATATTTGTGAGTTGTCCTCGAACTTCGTTGTAGAGATAGACAGTGCTCTCTACATCAGAAAGGAAAGACTTCCGGTGATCTGTTGTTTGAGAGTCTGAACGTGCTTCGATAACGGGCTTCTTGAAGAAGTTGCTTGTTCCACGAGCAAAGAACATTTTTGTGTAATAAGATCGAGGTTGCCCACCTGCTAATAGTTGTGGAAGTTTAATGATGAGACCGTGATTGGTGGCTGGATCGGCTAACCATGCATTTACGATAGTAGTGATGTCCATCGACAAGTCTTCATAGCCTTCGTCGAAATCAACACTTATGGGCGATACTGCTGTATAGTCTCCACCTTCAGTCAACCAATTGACTCCGCCACCTTTCTGCTCCCAACTTGATCCGTTTCCGTAAGTAAGGTCATCATAGTTTTCCATATCTAAGCCCGTGCCTTCTTCCCATGCAGCTGTGATTGTATCTACTTCAAGTTGAAAGCCCATTGGCAATGTTCTACCGTGCTCTGCATTGAACAGTCTGAGATAGAATTTAGCTCCAGCGTCGAGTGTTCCCGCATCAATGTCGGCTTGGATCTCGGCGATATCGAATTCAATAAGAATTCGAGCTTCTTCGCGAGAATAAACACCAGCATCATCTTGGACTTGTCCGTAGATCGAGAAGACCTCTAGAATGTCCGAGGCTCCCATGTTGGCTTGACTACCACTAGTTGCAAGACTTTCTCTGAAAGCATTGGTGATTGTGTTGTCTTTTGTTGCGTTATAACGTTTAATCATCTGACCAATACTCCTTTCACGTCAGTAGTGGGGAATTTCAATTCCATAATCACATTCTTTGGTGTCCTAATAAATGTTCCGTCTTGAGACATCGCCTCTTTAAAATTCATTCGAACCATTGAATAATTGCCTCCAGTTTTCTGATGAACGTTTACTTTCTTTACATCAGCGACTCCTTCGACCTTCGAGAGGATTGCGTAAAGTCTTGTGATATAAATCGGTTCTCCGATGTAAGATTGGTTCGAGAAATAGTCCCTAATTGCGGCGTTGCATCGGGATAAAATGTTTTCATTTGAAAACCGAGGCTCAATAGAGACCTTAAAGTCGACTCCAAAGTTAACAATCTTCGCATCGTAAATATCTACAACATCATTAAGGGACTTGTACTGTGATATCCAATTGCTAATGTTTTGTTTGATCTTGCTATTTGCTGATGAGAGTTTACCATCGTTGCCTTCAGATGCAATATACATAGCCATTCTTCTATTTGTCGCTGATGGGTCATTCACAACGCAAACACGTTTGATAATTCCAAACTTGTTGGGCATATTGTAGACCAAAGACTCATAGTCTTGCTTGGTAACGGCTCTTCCTTGAGAAGCGTAGTAACTCATTGCGCGTTGCTTTAATTCTTCGTTAGTCATACGTTCGGCTGAGCCTATGATCGGTTCGTCGTTTGTGACCTCGATCGAAGATATAACCGCACTCTTTTTTGATGCAACGAGAGTAATTTCTGTTGGAAACTTCATTCTAGCATTAACAATCGATGTAACACTGTTCGCTGCGGCACTAGATAGATCGGTAGTGTTTGCTTTGGCTATGATTGTTAAGGTCGTTCCGGATGGAGATATACCGAGCTTGGTTGTTCCAATAAGCTTAGATGGATCAAAGGTTTGGGTAGATATATAGTTCTTACCGTGCATCTCGAGAAACACTTTTGATGGATCTGCAATTTCTTCCGCTTCGGAGGTTTCCGATCCAAAGCCGAACTGGAGATATGTACCAGTGTCGTCTTGTTCGACAACAAACCTTCTAGTTGCGACGAAAGGCTTCAATATACTTCTGACTCCTTCGGATGCTGCTGATCTGTTCGTAGTCTCCTTGAACACCACCTCTTGCGCAAGATTGTCCACTTCGTAGTAGGTATTTCCGTCTGAGTCTTTGACGGATATGATTTCACTATAGGTCGAGTCACCTATTCTAACTTTACGAAACTTCTCAAACGTTGAAGTGGTCAAGTCGGATGTTATCCTAGAGAATGTACCAGAAACAACTTGTCCCACAGCCTTGACGGCAAAGTGTGTGGTTTGTCCGGTGGCGCCATCAAATCTTGCAGCCACAACATCATTTGTTGGACTATCGAATGCAACGTCTTCAGTTAAGCTGAATACACCACCTCCAGACGATGAGAAGGAAGATCCTTTTTGCATAATAGGCATGTAATTAAAATCTGGTGCAGTACCGTCGATGTTTGACGGAATTAGAACAAACAAAGAAATAAATCCATATGAGTTAGCAGATCCGGCATATTTGTATCCTAGCGACCTTGCATGCTTTCGAATATTATTGTATTCAATAGCAGTGTCCATGAAAGATTCATTTGCCTGATAGTCTAAGTAATATGAGAGCACATCTCCAACATACGCAACGGAGTCAACCAATAGCGAGTTGATCGTTCCTTTAGTAAAGTCTTTCCATTGTTCAGGATAGAACCTCTTAGCGTGTTCGACAATATCTGATTTTATAGAATCAAAGTCTCTGCTTGTGTATTTGATCGGTGTTTTCTTTTGTTTTGACATTTGTTGGGCCCTCTACGAAAACTAAATAGTTTGACCTAAAGAACTTCCAGTTCAAAAACCTCTGGTATTATGAGTTCGTTATAGAAGAATTCAATACGTATATTTAACACCGGTGTTGTTGAGTCAATATTGATTTTCATATCTGCGATGGTCATGTAGGGCATATACTCTTCTGATTGGGATCTAATTAGTGATTCTAATCCGGCTGTACTAATCTCTTGCTCTTGCATAAATAAGTAACTTGGTAATCCTACGCCATAATTTGCATCCATTACATACTCTCCGGGACGAGTCAACAGCAACATCTTTAAATTTTGCTTTATTGCCGCAACTGGATTTAGGTCTGAATACGAAGAACATCCAAACGAAGTAGACGTCACCCTAGAAGAGGAAGAGTTTGTTACAGAAACGCCGTTATCTCCGACTTCGATTGGAAAAATAATTGAAATTGACATAATTTAATCCTTAAAAAGTTTTTGAAAATCATTTAGGCAAGCTTCCCCGTCGGAATTGAACGGGTTGATGTCCACAATTCTAGCTGATTGCCACCAACGGACGCCTCCATCTAAACCTAAGTAAGCATCTGGTAGCAAATTTGATAACCATCGAGCGTCAAAGTTTCTTTTTTCTCGTTTGCTCCTTTCACGTTCATCATCATCATCCGATTGATAAGTCGCTCTAAACTGCCTTTTCAACGTGCGCTTGACGTCGTTGAAAATTTTCCTCTTCCATTTGCTCTTCATCTTATCTCGGCGGTCTTCTTCAACCTCATCTGGGCCTAGGCCGATGCACTCAAAGAAATTGTAATATGAATATATTCCAAACAAAGAAGTGAAAGTCGTGGTCTTGATAACTGTTTCAAACAAGAACTTAAAATCTTCAGATTCAGACAACTTGTCAACATAACACTTTATGTCCTCACCAAGATCTTCATCGTCAAGGTCGATATCTTTAATTTTTTTATCCAACAAGTCATGCTCGTAACTTGCCAATGGTATATGGTAAAATCCACGAATTTTACCAACGCGCTCCTTTAGCTCATCTAAATTTGGAACGATTCCCAAAGAGGAAGGGGGTACATAGATAAGCCTAACTCCAAACTTGACCCCAATAGAGCCAAAAAATTTATTATTTAAAACAAATGCATCGCCAAAATAATCTGAGATCTTAAGGTTTGGATCATATTGTTCCGGATCTGATATCATGCTTTGGAATTCAGGCATGGTCATTACTTGCTCCTCGCCATCTTTTGAAATGACCCTCAAGTATTTCTCTACAAACATGACTCCTCTTTCCGGAAACTCATTTAAAGACTCCATATTGGTAGTAAAAGAACTGATTAATCGATCATTCGGGCAGTTCATTATCTTTCCGTACTCTGGCTTTCCTGATCCTTCAATTAGTTGAACTTCAACTGTTGATAATCCGGATTTTATTTGTGAAAAGTTTATGACTCCATTCTTGGATAGCGCCAGCTTCTTTATGTCCCATGCATGAGGTAGAGGTCTCATGTTTAGAGAAATTCTATCAGAGAGACTAGACATCTCTTTCTTTAGAAGAGCGGACATGAAAACTTGAGCATGACGCTTTGAATTATGAATGGCCGCGACTTTTCGAGCCATTCTTTTTTTATTTAGACGCATGAAATCAACTTTTTGTTTGTACTTGTCTGGTGATACTTTCTCAAACTTTTCCTTCCATTCATCATTGTGCCCTATTATTGCGGCTCCTTTGATTGTCTGCTTAATGGCTGTAGCAGTGTCGTCGCTTCTCTCATAGTTCATCTGCACTTTGTTGAGAGCTTCGAGAGCAGTGGTCATTTCCGGAGTTTGTTCCAACAGACCATCTTTAATTTGGCGCTGTGCGACTTGCACACATTGTTCTAAAAACAACAAATAATAAGTATAAGACTTGATCATGTTAAAGTCCACTCCGTTCCCTTCAGCAGTGAATTCTTGTTCCATCTTTTCGGACATCATCATGAACAGTGAGTCATCGTAGTTCTCGGTAGAGGCTCGGATAGACCCTAGCACCGGCATGGTTCGTAGTATAAATTCCGTACCATAGGTTCTGAGTGTTGCTATTACTAGACCCTCGATGATACCATGGTTTGCCGGCGTTAGTTGCCGATCGTATGGAACTTCAAATCTGCACTCTGGTGCTTGTCCCAACCTTTTGTCGACAGGTAAAGACCCCTCAATCTTTTTTGCTCGTCTTGCAATATCGTTAATTTGCAAAAAACCATTATCAGCATCATCGCAAGCTTCCATTTCGGGTAAGAAAGTTTTTATCATCCCTAACCAGCCGCCATATTTTGCTGGTTCGACATATATCTTAGGGAACAAGTACGAACCTCCGTGGATAGCTGGGTCAAGAAAATGTACCCTAGGATTCTCAGTAGCTGATTTTCCTAGAATCTTTTCCGTTGGGAGTTTGGTATATACCCAAGTAAACATGTCGTCAGGGTCTGCTTCCGGGTTAACGTACAGCAGGTCTTTAAAAGTTACCTTTTGACTATCATCTGATCCGAAGTTAAAGCCGAGTGGAGTATCTCCGTTTGGTTTTTGAATGATGATTTTCTTGACAAAGTTCAAGGTCTCCAAGTTCCAAGAGTCGGTAACTTTTTCTAGTTTGCCCAATATTGAGTTGCCTATAATCTTGTTGGCCTTTTTCATCAAAAAGTTTCGGAACAGCACAGTCTCAACGTTAAAGTGTTCTTCGAAAATACTGTAGTCGATTTCGTTCGTCATGTCTTCGACAGAAGAACTCTTTATCTTGAAATGACTCGAGTTGGGGCTCTCCACAGGTCCAAACACCACATCTTCAAGGCCGAGTTTCTTTTTTTCTTCTTTGGACATTTTGCGGTGAAATGTCTCGTCGACCTTAATCAAGTGAGTCGGATTTGGTTGAGGAAGGACTCTGTATGTTAATTTACTTTCATAATCCGGTTCGTCTTGAATATCTTCAAACTTCATAACGATGGTGTTCTTCGCTTTCGAGTCGTATTGAAGATTCATGTCCCTCATCTTTTGAAGCATTCTACCTCCGACTGTTTCGGGAAAAGTTCCTTTAATGTGCTTTTCGTTATAAGGAATTCCACCATAAATAGGAATATCTACTTGAAGTGGAAAATTATCTTTTCGTCTTTCTAGCATCTCCTCGTTGTCGACATAGTTTGGTCGGACGAGTGGTTGTCCGGCTCTGCGCTCGTGCTTATTGAGCCGAAAACCGTAGGTGTCCACAAGAATATTGTTGAGGATCGAGTTCCTACCTTGAATAAGATCGGACATAAACTTCTTCTCAATCGTCTTGAAGAAGTTATTCATCATATCAAGCTTTACAGCAGCGAGCTCCTCATCTTCAAAAACAATAGCAGATGGATTTGTTTCACACTCAGGATCTCCTTGGTTCAAAAGGTCGTCTAGTGCCTCCTCTAGCAACCCTTGAGGGCCTTTTTGGATCATTTTGGCGACGGTACCTAAGTCATCCAATACACGCTCATTAGCTTTGTCTACAAGCTCGCGAGCGGTTTCCTCATCTAGTCCACTATCTAAATAAATTGTTCTTCTATCATCATTCCATTTGTTCAATTCTTCTTGAGTCAAACAGATTGAATCAAATATCGGACTCTCTGGTACTTGGGATGCCTGCTCTTTTAAGAAGATTCTTAGTTCTGTTGGTATAAATCTCTGCATTGTTACAAAGCAACCTTTGATATCATCTGGGTCACCCAAGACAGGTGATAAATCCGGACATCTTGAATTGACCAATTGAGATATCTTCATTACGACATTGTCATCCATATTTGATGGTGTGTTCGTCAATAAACCAATGATTTCTTGCTTGGACATCGTGGCGTTCAAAGTTTGAAACAAACAGTCGTAAGCTTCGGTGTTTGGAGCTTGTAATCCGCCGCCGCCTTTTCCCAGAGCATTGTTGAATAGATTCTCCTTGATCTTATCAAGGTCTTCGTCAGCATTTGGACAGAATGCATCCTTTACCGCTTCATCAAGACCATTGTGATCGCCAGTCAATAGAGCCGCTGCAAGCTGCCCTGCTGCATTGATGCTCTTGCAAAGAGCATCATCAACTGTCTGTATTAGTTTTAAGATCATTTGGACCAATATCTTAGTTAACACTGTTTCAAGCTTGTCAATAAATTTGTTCCTTATTATTGTTAGGAAATCTACCTTATACGGCTTGAGGTCTCGAAAGTTAAATTCTCTCATTTTACTGGGAAAGCTAAAGGCTTGATTATTTGCTTCGCCACATGGGTCAAAAGATAGAGTTGATAGAAAAGATTTTACGGGAGGGTTGTGAAGGCCTTGGAATGAGCATCCAACTTTATTAATATATCTTCGAACCAATTGTCCACCGGGAAACCTATCCAAGTGAGACATCAGTTCGTCGACGCCAACAACATCCATCATGTTCTCTATGTAAGCATCGATAAGTTGTTCTTGAATATCCCCTAGAGCTGTACCAAGAGTTCCTTGCGCACTTGTTTGCGCCGCTATAAGCTCTTGCTGTCTCTCTGGTGGGAGTTGTGAAAAATCCTCTTCTTCGAATTGCTTTAGTTGATCCAAAACATCGTTGTGCGCTATCTCCAATTGTTCGATTTCTAAATTTAATTTAAAAATTGCCTCATCGGCTGCTAACATTGTGTCTCCGCCGCGGCTCGATATTTCATCTGCAGACAATCCAGTCTTTTCCAAGTAATCTTCGACATCTTCCCCAGACTTTACTCTCTCATGGATATATATCGTGTTTTGTTTTGTTGCAATTTCAGATTGGATGTTAGCCTTTTCTTCCTTGAGGTTGGTTTTGAGCGGTCCGATGTTTTTATCCAGACCATCTGATCCTAGATAGGATAAATAAGGATTCGCATCTTGAGCAGACCCTCCAACGAAACCTGCTTCCCAAGGCATAGGCATATCAGCCCACTTTTGACTTACCATTTTTCGAAGTTCAGCTTGTTTGGCTGGTGGGAGGCTTCCGACAAAGAATCCCATTATGTCAACATCCATTGCTTCTAGAGCAGCCTGCACTATCTTTTTGAATGCCGCTTCTTGTGTTACACCAGAAAACAGACACTGTAGCGAGTTGATCGTCAAGGCTTTTACATTGCACATCGTTAATCTTTTCGATAATTCCTCTGGTGTTGATTTGGCCATTTGATTAGCTTTCGGTGACGTTAGTTTCCCTGTGGTCATGAAGGTTTCCATGTCTACAAGATGTGCTAGTATACCATCTTGATACTTTAGTTCTTCAAGGGCTAGCTTCTTTGCTTCTTTGAAATATGGATTTCCCAATTCTCGATTCGCTTTACGGGCTTGTTTGGCTAAGTTTTTCTTGTTTTGCCTTTTCGTTTTTTTCGATGGAGATTCTGCATCTAGCTCACCCTCTAGGCTTCTAAGGGTGCTTCTTAACGATTCTATTTTTGCAGGTAGTCTGTCTAGTTTTTTCTGCAGTCTCTGAGAATTGCGAGCTACGTCTTCATGCTGATTTTTATATTTTCTTAGTGTCCTGTTATCTGAAGCGCCATCGGAGAGGAACTGGCTAAGCATGTCTCTTTGGGCTTCAAGTTCAGCCAGTTCCGATTCCATCAATTGTTGGCTTTGCAACAAAGATTCCAGCTCCGATTCTTTTTCAATTATAATATTCATTACAGTTTCAACAGGATCGTTATCTGCTGACTTTTTAGCATCAAGACCTGGTGTAAATGTTTCTTGTTTAAAATACTTCTTTTCGATCTCTGATTCGGCTAGTAGGTCTTTGCACGACTCCTTAGAGTTAAACTCGTACGCAATGGCTTGCACTAGAGACAGTGCTTCATTTAAAACGTAATCTTTTAACTCTCCTCCGAACTCTTCAATATTGTTGGCTACACACTCCCCAAGAGTATCAGTTACAGACTCTTCGTTAAGAACTCCATAGTCAACCACCAAAAGCGGGAAAGTAAATTTAACTAAGAAATCAAGCCACGGATAGGATTGTCTAGCTTTGAGTGCTGTATCAATTTCTTTTATCTTCGCAATATAGTTCATCACCGTTGGCTTGTTGCTATATTTTCTTGCGAACTTGCTGTTTCGCCCACAGATTCTTTGATATTCGCAGCCTTCGATTTTTGCTTCAATTCGCTTGATCTTGTATGGGTTTCCATTTTCACCAGTCATAAAAGTTATTTTAAGTTTGTTGGCATTTTTCACTATTAAACTAGGGGCTTCGGATCTAAGATTCCATCTTTTTTTGCGAGGCTTTGTTTGCTTGTTTGCCTCGCCTTTGAGATCTCTATAGAATGTAGATATATTGTCGGAGAGCGATGAGGCGTAATAGTCTTTACCGCTTTCTTTAAACTTAAGAAAACCATCTTGAGTTTGGTAGAAATAGGACTGATATGTTGCATAGGTTTTTAGAGCAGTTTTTAATCTAGTGATTTGACCAAAGAAGTCTCTAATGTCTATTTCTACTTCGTTTTTCGTAGCCTCTGCTGATTTTTGAATATCTTGTCCAGTCGGATTATCAGGTACAGAATCTAAGATAAACGCCGGAATGGCAACCAAAACCTTTAGCAATCCCATAGGTTCGATATCAAAATCAATTACTCTCGCATATAGTTCTAGGGCAAAAGGGTTTTTAATTTCGTTTGATATATTTTTGATTACGAATTGCGTAAACGAAATGGGCTCTTCGGGATTAAACTCTAGTGGACCCGATTTTGTTAGCAAATCCGGACAATCTTTCGGTTCGGCTCTAGGGTCATCCTTGAGGTCCATGAAGATTCCATTAAAATTGTCGTATTTTTGAATCAACTCAAGTGCTGACCTTCCCATTACTGCTGGGCCATCGTGGGATGCACAAATGATTTGCTGGGCTATTAGTTTATCCATATCTTGCAACATCAGTCGGATTGCCGGCTGAACGAAAGACCTGAATAGGTGTTCTCTAGTTGGGTACTTTTTCCCCAATCCTACAGCTGTTTGAAAGTCATTCCCTTTGAAGGCTCGACCTTCATTGTTGATTGTTACACAAATTTTATACTCACAGTCAGACTCATCCAGATATGTCTCTTCTAGAGTTTGTCTCCAATCAGGAGCAATGAATGATTTATTCGGAGTGCATGGAGGGCAAAATTTCTTAAGAGGAATATCCCCCGGCGCTCCATCACAAACCTTTGGTTGAAATTGTTCGAATTTGTTAGACATTTTATCTTCCTATAAACACAGTATTGCTTAATATGCTATCCTCTGGTGTGCCCTTAAGCATTCCAGATTCTGTTCCCAAATATTGTCTAGACGTTTTTCCCTTGTGGAACTCTTCAATGATTCCTTCGAGTTGTTGGGTAAACATTTTCTTAACGCCTTTCATACCTTCCGTTGCAGCGCTTGGAGATGGTGTCGAAGGACCAGCGACAGCGACAACATGGACGTGTCCAGCTAAAGCTATTCTATATAGAGAAAGATCTCTCTCGAGAGTATCAACTTTAGCTGCTAACTCATCAATGTATCCATTAACTTTATATAGATATTTGACCAAGTTTTCTCCGCGAACGGCTGGTTGGTATTCGTCTTCGACTATGGACCCAATTTCAATCTTCGCACTTACATCCTCAGCACCGGTTACTAATCTCTCGCCGTTTTGAAACTTTCCAAGGCCGGCCAAGATTCTAACCCTCTCTCTTCCTATTACCAATGTGTGGTCAGCTTTGATTCCGATTCCTGATTTCAGATTATCGGATATCGATGTAACTGGGTCAGTGTTTTCTGTTGCGAAATAATGGTTGATGTTGCCCCTCTCCGTGAGATATATTCTTGCGCCATCTTCTGCGAAATTTGCGCGAGAGGCTGTCTCAGAGGTTCGTATTTCTTTAGAGGCAGACAGTTGTCCCGCTACAATATCAATTGCTTCACATTTTGTACCGCCGGCTCCACCCAAACCAGTAGAGCGAGATCCATAGTTGTCTTTTGTCAAAACAATTCTTGCTCCGGAGTGCCTACCTAGGGTGCTTTTTCTACATATTATTTTTTCACAGGCTCCTGGTGGGTCGAAAATAGGCAAAGCCTCATCGTCATCGGTCAAGAAGAGTCCGCTTCTAGCCGGCAATCTTTTTTCCAAGACATCTAACCTTGCTTCGTAATCTTTTCTATTTTTGTGAACCAATGCATTGTATGCATCTTTCATCCTTACGTGTATTCTTTTGGTCATTCTCCGGGACCTCCCTTTGTAGTTAGAGTTAAGTGTATATGTTCAGGTCCAGATGGCGGTTCGTTTAGATTTGATCTTTTGTTTTCTATTTGATACATCTTTACGTGACCTTCTTTTTTTAGTTGCTTTAGTGACTCTAGCATAATTTCAATATCAGGCCACCTTAGGTTCCTAGTTTTCAAATCTATAGCTCCAGATTCCATATGGGTAGATAAGTAATCTCGGCGGTTGTACTGTTCTGTTACTTTTGCCACTAACCTTTCCTTCAGACCCTTTACGTCGGTGTGCCATTCTTTTTCGGCGACAATATCTCTGACTTCATTTCCTAGTCTGCCTTTGTAATTTGAATTCAACCATGCGACAAATCCGTTATAGCTCTCCTTACTTCCTTGTGTTATTCTGCCTCCCATCATCGCGTTGACTTGAGCCACAGGTCCTCTAAACATACTAGTAATGCCGACTGTTGCCTGAGAATAATTTAAGTCTGTTAGTTTTTTTGCTAGAATCGGCAGAAAATCGTTGTAAGGAATTTTTTTGGCTTGGTCCTTAAGACCATTGCTAGAGTAAGCTATCTGAACCATGCTTCCTGGAATTCTAGGGTTTGTACCTAGCAGGCCTTTGATGCCTTTCCTGAAGGCGTCAGAAGGACCTCCTAAAACTCTACCAGCTGATTCGTTGAATGAAAATGCAGATGCTTGGACAAGAGATAGCAATTGAATTGTCTGATCTTTCATAGTGCAGCTCCATATCGAGCCATTGGTTAAATTTTGGATGTCTGCATGGTCAATTCTAATGTATCCTTCTTGGCATTGATTTATTGCCGATTGGTATTCTGCTCTACTCTTAGCATTTAGAGGGTTGGTTTGGCCTGCGTGATAAAAATTTTGATCGAAAACTCGACACTTTGCGATTGCAGTTGCCTTCGTATTAGCCAGAGATGTCGTTGTTGAGGATGCTACGTCTGACCGAGAGGATCTCACAACCTCTTCCGTTATATGATCTATAAACACATGAGCATCGAATGGATCTGGGAACTGTTTCTGGTTTCTGGTTTTAAACTCCGACTCCATCCTGAGTGCTAGGCGATCTTCGGGTCTTAATAGTTGATTTTGTGATTTAATTGTCATCTTTAGTGTTTTCCGAATCTTGAATTTGATCAAATATTTGAGCAAAGTCCTTATCGGTCAACTCTTCTGTCTTCTCGTTTTTTGATAACAATCCGCATATCTTTACGAGCTGTTCATTTGACCTTTGAAGTGTTTCTACGTACTTCGCAAGGGTTTGGCCTATGTCTCTATGACGAGACATGTCTTGGGACAAGTATCGCATCGCATCATCAAGGAGTTCGCGAGTAGTCTCACGATCTTCCCTGATGTTTGTGATTGCTTCATCTATAATATCTTTGCTGCTCATGGTAATAATTAGTTCTACTTTAAATTTCGCCGTTGTCCCAATCTTTTCTAAATGTTTTGTATCTGGATCTCATTTTGTTAAGTTGGACAACAATTTGCTTTGTATTCATTCCAGTGAGCTCTCGGAGATATAGATATATGGCTTTCTTGTTGAATATTTCAATGTCTTCTGCAGAGTCGAATAGTACCATTACTGCATCATAAACTTTCTTTTCAGATTCTTTTTGAAAGTCTGGTCGCCATGATTCCATTTCACTTTTCAGGTTCGCCATAAGTTCTTTACGCATTGTCTTGTCTTGATATGATTCGCCTTTGTCAAGAAGGTCTCTCTCGACATTGTAATCAACTGAGTCATAGGACACTTCTCTTTCAAGGCGTTTCTTGTTTTTCTTAACCTTGTGTATGAACCAGTTCTTTGTAACGACTGAGAAGTATGAGAATGCTTTGTGTCCCTTGTTTGGGTCAAACTTCGCCAAGATAGTTACGAGCCATCCTTTGCACTCTTCACGGAGGTCATCGATATCTGGTAGTGTTGTGAAACGATAAGTGAAAACAATCTTGTCAACCATCTGTGAAAAGGCTGGTTGGATTAGAGAGCCATATAATTGCTCTTTTGTTTTCATATCATCTGTCGAACAGTATTTAACTATCGCGTCTTCGTGTACCTGCGTAAAGTACATGTTTTTCTTTTTGGCTGATCTCTTCCTCGGCATTTTCTTCCTCTTGTGTTTCATATTCAATTGGGTCCGTTATTGATATAACCTCTCCATATTGCTCTTCTAATAGTGCTCTAACTGCGTTCGTGTGAGTCATCAGGGCCTGTAAAGTCTCGTCCCCATAAAAGGCATCGAGCTCATAGACCTTCTTCAGGTGAGTCCGATAGTTCTCGACAATCTCCACAAGATCTCCGATGTTATCAGAAACGATTGCAAGATCTTTTGATTGCCAACTCGCGAGGCGAATTAGAACCACGTTCACCACCATGGATACGCCTAAGCATGCTCCAAGTATTATACTAGTCATCAGGTAACTCCACTCTCTTTTTTCGCTCTTCCTTTAGAACAGCTCTATTTTCCTCTATAGCGCGTTTTACTTCATCGCCTACCTTACCACCCTTCGTGCTTTGCTTGCGAGCCACATGAGGCATTTGAGGCACCTTACGTATCTTGTTTGACTTGCAAAACCCGCACGTAAAGTGTTCATCGTTCATTCCATGAACAACATCAAACACCTCAGTACACTCTAGACACTTGTAGGTGTATCTAGGCATCTTTGTCAACCTTGACGGAGTCTTTGACTTCAAACGTTGGCGGGTTCATTACCACCAGTTGCCCTGCGTCATCAACTTGAATTTGAAAATCTCTAAGAACAGGAACGATATCGCTCTGTTCCAACAAAGACTTTTGAAGAGCCATCATGATTGCTCCAACGGCTTGATTTGATAATTTATGATCCATAATAATCTCCTATTAATATTACCCTTATTATAGCACCGATTAGGGGGTAAGTCAAGTCTTTTTTTTATTTTTTTTTGAAACAGCCCCAGAAATCCGTTCCCAGTTTCTGTCTTCTCTGATTTCAAGATTCTTTTCCCATGCTGCTTGCTGTATCTTTGGATCTAAATCTAAAGACCTGCAATAGTCATTGAATGCTTGTACATCCTTGGGGAAACACTTACCTCCGTAGCCTAGATGGCCGTCAGGACCGGGCACCATTGTGTGCATGGGGTTAACCCAGCCTGAGGACATTAGACCGTCTAGAGAGTCATCCCAGTTGACTCCAGCTTCCATGGCGACTTGATGGAACTCATTCATTAGAGATACTTTGGCGGCAAAGAAACAGTTGCAAAAATATTTTATAAAACATGCAGTCTTGACATCCGTCTTTATATAATGACAAGTTGGAAAGACTTTTCTATAGAGCGTCTCGAGCAAATCATTGGACTCGGACCTTTCACTTCCGAGAACGATTCTCTTTTGGTTTTTGAAATCTTCCACGGCAGTCCGCTCGGTCAGAAACTCCGGATTAAAAACAAAGTAGTGATCTGGAAACATTTGCATCAGCTCTTCAGCAGCCTTAGGTGTGATAGTGGATTTGATGACGAGAGTCTTTTCCGTTGGGATATTGACTATGCAGTTCATCAACGGATTTAAATTGAACGTGCCGTCGTCGAATACTGGTGTGGGTAAACAGAGAAACAGTACGTCATTGGTAACGCAGTCTTCAAGTGAGTCTTTGCCTTTTGAAGGATCGATGTCGAATACTTTTATGTCGAAGTGATCCTTCAACCCTTCAAATAGAGCGTTCCCGACGAAGCCGTTGCCTAATATAGAAATCACTTTGTAGCTCTCAATCCGAGATTTATTTTGCCGTGGAGCCTGTTTGCACGAGAGTTTTGTACTTTTACAACTTCTGTGAATCCGGCTTTTTTTAAACAAAAAGTTAAGTATTTTTGATCAAAACAGGACTTGTGATAGTTTGATAGTGTTGGACCATAACTAATAAGTCTAGACGCGAACCATTTCACACTATGTTCTTGATTATCGAATTTTAGCCAGTCGTCTCCAGAATTGCCGTTCATATAGCATTCAACTAAGTATCCCAAATCAGGCACATGAATTTCTATAGTTGCTCCATCTTTTAATACCCTATACGCCTCAGATAGAGCATAGTCTACCTGAAACCAAGGAACATGCTCCAAACAATGACTAGCATATAACATATCTACAGACTTGTCCATCAGAGGGAGAGGGTCGGCGCCCCATGTTGCAACATGATCAACAACACCTTCTCTTTCAAAATCTCCAATTGTTACCCATTCTTTAGAGATCTTTCCAAAGCCCGGCCCTATTTCAACTTTTACAATCGACATCGTTAAACTCCTAATTTTGAATATAATCTATTATTTTCTATGCAATAAACATCCTTTCCCGTCAATTCAAATATTTTTTCTGCTTGCCATAAGCTACTTTCTACGAACAATACGGCGTCGCTCGAGCTATAGTGTTTTGCTTTATATACACCTGCGTTGGATCGCAATCTTCTTTCGACAGCTGTAGGGAAGTTTTGCATTATTAGTTTCCCATATTTAACCTTATTTTTACTGAGCCACTCTTCGGTGATGGAGCGCCATCGCTCGATTCTGTTGGTGCAAATGCTGTGTATGGGATATTTTGTTAAAAATAAATGAGGAAGGCTTCTTATTTCATTTTCATAACTTTCACCGTCATCATCGTAAACCCTGGGGTCTATGCACAGTACACCATCCATATCGAACATTACCTTAGAGGTGTTTAAGTTATTGAACATGTTCCACTCGAACATCCTAGGTCCGTCTATAATGCTGGAATAGAAATCTAACAAATTAGAAGAATTAGATCTAGCTATTACAGCAGCTGTAAGCTTTTCATATTTTTCATATTTTTTAGCCTCAGAAATCATAGCCCTTCCGCTGCTTATTGAATCATCAATTATAAGAACCTTTTTTACAATGGAAGGGTTGCTTATTCTTTCTCCGCCATAACAAACACCATCGACCATTATAGGTACGTTTAGTTTCTGAGCTATTTTGAATGCAGGAATCATCCCGCTACGTAAAACTGGTACTACTGCATCTATTTTTTGATATGATTTCAATATTTTCATTGTAAGATCGTCTATCATGCGATCAAATTTTTTATAACTTACAAATTTCATATTTTCCTCTCTTAATAAGTTGTGAAACAGGTCAATTGCGTCAGCCTTCTTTTGTCTCATCTTGTCGATGAGGTCTCTACCATTCAACGAGTACCAGTCTTCATAGCATGCACCGATGAGGGAGCGGTTTGTAAAAACCTTGCATCCGAGCATCTTCGACTCAACAACGACTCTTGACATTGTCTCGAGAACTTGAGGTGCGAAAGTGAAACTGATGAACTCGCTCATTTGCTTAAGCAACTCTTCGTGAGGCGATGGTCCGATCAGATCGTACTCGCGACCAGAGCCTTTGCAAAACTGGGCTGCTTGTCGTGTGCCCTTGATGGGGTTCCGTGAGTTGATGATGAAGTTTTCTTTTGTCTTCGGTGTTTCGCAGATACTCTCGATATAGTCTAGCTTCGCATCTGTCCACAACGAACAACCAATCGAATCAACGTTATTTATGTCGAGCGTCTTCTCGAGTATCTCTTTGCAGATCTTGCTTAGTACGACGACTCTATGTGCCTTCTCATAAAACTCTCTGTTGATAATTTCGCTCTTGGGCACATTGAACTTAGCGAACTTGCTTGGGTCTCGAGTTGTTATGTATTTGTGATCATGCTCGTAGATTACATACTTCTTGAGCATCAATATGTTTTTGAGTCGTTCAGACAAGGATGTGAAGTTCGAGACTATAAACAAATCATTTGCTATCACATCCTCTTCCGACAGATCAACACAGCGAATCTTTTCGATCTCGATACCCTTGGCTTCGAGACCAGATATTAGAACATCGTCATTGAGTTCAGCCCCTCCGACGATGTGTTCTAAAAAGAAATCTGCTATGAAAATTACTTTCATGTTAATTCCAGTGTAGACTTTGTATCAAGCCACTCAAGCTCCTCATCAGATGGACTCCAGATAGCTTCGCAGAAACCTTTGTAAAGCTTCTCAGTATCAAACTTGTCTTGCAATAAGGGTTGAAGCTTTTTCGCAGTTGTCAAAGCCTCATCATGATTATTGAACATCCAAGTGAGGGATTCTTTGAAAGAGTCTTCATCGGCATATGCCCACATTGAGTTCTTTTGGACGACCCCTTCCCAGACTGCATGGTCTTGAACCGGTTTCATTGAGAAGGCAACTTTGGTGAATAGGTCCTCGCCACTATGACGCAGGAAGTCCAGTTGACCAGACCACGGAACTGTGATGATGGGTAGTGCTAATCGTGCAGCCTCAAATAGTGGAAGACCAAATCCTTCACCGTGAGCAATGTTCACAAGGCACTTGACCTTATCATGCTCATAAAGGGCTCTCATTTGCCCCTCAGAGAGATCTCCGTGAAGCAGAGACACAGAACACTTACGATCTTCAAAAGGAGCTAGAATCGCCTTCAGGCTCTTCTCAGTGGCTAATAGATCCATATGGGATCCACCCTTGATTGAGGTCTTTAGGATAAGACCCACATCTTGGTCTTTGAAGTTCTCAACAAACCACTTGATTGTGTTCTCGAAATTCTTTCGAGGTCCAAACTGAGATACTGCTAGGAAGTTAAAATCATGTCGAGGGTTTAAGCCATCGATCTCTTCGGATTCAGCTAGAGGCGTTGTTTCGTGCACAACATCGACAGGGGTTTCCAGTCGGTACTTTCTGTCTTCGCTCAAAGTTACATGTGTTCTTTGATATGTAGATTTGGCGTGCTCTGAGACGACGAGGATTTTGTCCATATCATTGCCCTTCTGTAGCCACAGTGGTGCTACGCGGTCCGTCTCGATTCCTGCTGTGTATCCGATGTTGATCGGAGCCATCTTCTGGAACTCATTTGGGATAGTAATCTGCAGTGATATATCTGGTGTGAGTTTCTTTTGTGTCAGAAGGATTTGAGTCTCGGCAATACGAGCATCAACCCATTCACGTTCCTCATCGTCTCTCCAAATCCATCCGGACTTTCCCCATGGGATTGGCTGGATGTAGATATCGAACAGATCCTCTTGAAATCTCAATGCTCGGAGAGCAAAGCGTGATTGCTCGCCATAGCCAGTTGCACTCAATACAGGTGCTCTTACAAAAATTTTCTTTTTCATTTAATCTCCGATAATCGCTAATTCTAGCGTTGAGTATAATAATTCTTTTCCTTCAATCATGACCTTGTATACATCAAAGCCTTGCATGTCTTTTGAGACCCACTCGACAACTAGAGCCATATCACCTTCGTTTGTTGTTACAAGGTTTCCGGGCTTTATTGAGTTGATCTCTCTTGAGTGGCGGATGTGTACATTGTATGTGATCTCGCCATCATAGAAGTCATCGTTAACATGCATGCTCATATATGCTCGAGATGCCCAAACTTTCATTTGGCCGTTATCCGTGTACACTTTCAGTTCGTCGTTGCTCATGAGACTTCCTTAAAAGTGATTCCACTGTAACCTTTCCTTGTCTCCCAAGAACCATGCTTCTCATGAACCTTAAGCATAAGATCGACCCACTTTTCTCCAAACTTTTCAAAGTTGTAATTTTCTTGGACATGTTTTGCTCCTTTCATTCCCATTTCATATCTGTCTTCTTTCGACAGTGCATACATTTTATCTAACGCAGTGTGAAGCTGGGCTTTCGAAATACGATCCTCGTAGATATAAGGTACCTTTTGAGAACCTATGATCGACTTGGATGTTGGATAGATAGGAAATCCAAATGGACCTTCGTTGCCCATTATTTGTTCCTGTAATCCTCCAGTCATGTTCACAATAATTGGAGTACCACAAGATAGTGACTCCAAAGTCGAGAGCCCAAAACCTTCGGCATCTGCTATGTTTACTGTGCAGTCAGCGGCAATGTAAAATGCGGACATGCCTTTGAGTGCGATTTTCTTTGTCGAGAATACAACTTGTCTATTGGTCATGTTGAGTTCTTCAGCTATCTGGTTTAAGTTTTGACCATGTTGATCAAATGGGTTTGTGTGCATTATCAGCTGAGCCTTGTTATTTAGGTCTCGCTTGTCCAACCATTCTTTCCACCACCAAAGAAGTGCACCAGATTGCTTTCTTCGGGCGTTACGGTTGTTCCAAAAGACGATGAACTTATCGTGATCTTCTTCGGGCAAGATTCTTTTTTTCAACTCCTCTTTCCGTTCCATAGAGAGAGGCTTGAATACGCTAGAATCAACAGCGTGAGGCATGTAAGTGGAATCAATGTCCGGCGAGACACCTTGTACGCACTCATGAGTTACTCGAGATATTGTAGCAATATGATCATTAGAGTCATAATACTTTTTATTGAACATTGGTAAGGGCTTGTTGTCCCAAACGTGATAATAGACCATTGGAAGTAAAGGGCGAATTTCGTTCTCCATCTCCCAAAGCCATTCGTAAAATCGTGGATCAGTCATGAACCAAAGAATGTCTGGTTTTTCATTTCTGATAACGGAGCGAATCATTTCTTGAGTACCATATCCGTCTACAGGGATTACTTTCCAATTGTCTTCATATGGATCGATATATGTTGGAGTGTAACTTTGGTGCTTAATCGCTCCACCCAAAGATAAGACTTCAAACTTGCCGCTTTTCAACAGCGCTTCAAGAACATACTTTGTTTGCGTTCCGACACCAGATGGTGAAAATGGATGGTCGCTCAAAGTCAGTACTTTAATTTTTTTTGTCATAATGCTATCCTTTTTCGATTTTTAGGGGCATATAACAAAGAAACCCCAACGTAAACCTATTATACCATAGGTCGTTGGGGTTGTCAAGTATTTTTTATAAAAAAATTATTTTATTTCGTCTCGAAGGTTTTGGAGGAGTACGCCGAGAGCGTTTCTTCCTTTCCCATCATGACCACTGCCCCAGTGTGGGCAGCCTTTTAGCTGGACTAGTGGATAATCGCCAGTTGAGAGAAGCAAGGCTCGAAGGTACGGGTCTTTAAACTTTTCTCGAATACCATCCATCATGACGCTATCTTTGATCTTGTGCCAATTTGGTCTCAAACCATTTAAGCGCTGTCCGATGATCCAAGAATCCATTGGATCCACAACTTGGATGCTACGCTTCGCATCTTCCCACTTGGGTGTCCCAAATGCCTTCATAGCTTGAAAGTAGCCTTCACTGTGTGGCCATCGATTACCTTCGACCATGATGGGTCTTTCCTCATATGGGAACGTTCCATGTACATTTGCGAACTCGGGAGCCCATAAGTAAATGCCGTAGTTGGCTTCGCATCGGTCAATAAGTCCCGTGCTATATCCGAGAGTCCTATTGACTTCTCGATGGGACCTCCAGCCTTGTTTAATTGTGACTTCGCCATCTCGCCAATGAGTGGTGATGTCTTCTCTAATAAAAATCATTGATTCTGTAAATTGCATAATTCCTCCTATCGCTTACAGTGTTCAGTGTTATTGAACGCGCAACCCTTACAAGAGTTGCGATTTTTAATTGTGATCCCTTTGTGGATCAAGTTGCAGGCATTTGTTAATACCTTTGTCGCATTTTCTGTTTTCTTTGGACCAGACGTTACTCGAAAGATCTCGACGTTGTCTGACTTTGCTGTTCTCTTCAAGAGTCCAAAGTAGGTCTCAACATCTTTGGGATCGACTCCGTGTTTCTCGCAAAAGAACTTCTTATATAGCGTCAATTGATATGTCGTCATTGGTTCGCTCTTCCGTTTCATGTCCCAGCCCCAAGAACAAGACTTCCAGTCGATAACGTGATATTTGCCGTCAGGTGTCTTTACAACGAGGTCGATGAACCCCTTAAGAAATCTATCGAATTTAAGCTCCGATATTGGCTCGTAGAGCGTCTCTTCCGAAGAGTATACCTCATAGCCCGGAAAGAGTTCTTGAAGGGCAGGAAAGACCTTGTGGAAGATCTCACGGCTTTGTTGGCGAAACTCTTTGATCAACTTGTTGGCTGGTTTCTCATCTAGTTCTTTGAGTTCTTCTAAGAACGCAATATCAAAGTATTCTGCATAATCTTCGGGTAGCAGGTTGCCTAATGCAGATTGTTCGCATACGGCATGTATGGCTGTACCAAAAGCTGTATATATGTTACCCGTGAAACCTTTGAGTCCGTCTAGGTATTGTAGTTTCCACTTGTGTGGGCACTCAGTAAATATTTTTAATTCTGAATATGAAATGTGTTGTTTGGTCATATTTCCTCCGTGTATTTATAATGTAACACGGTGGAGATAACTTGTCAAGTTTTTTTATTAACTTTTAT
>Ga0209232_1000111_pt1 | contig 50443 bp, 29 predicted proteins | sample ETNvirenome_2_60_FD_184066 | JGI IMG/M metagenome (GOLD analysis project Ga0209232, IMG submission 184066) | Marine viral communities from the Pacific Ocean - ETNP_2_60 (SPAdes) (version 2) | ecosystem: Environmental > Aquatic > Marine > Oceanic | place: Pacific Ocean | collected 2013-06-22 | reverse complement strand
TGCATCAGCCGCAATAGTAGCCGCTACTGAACCTGAACCGCTTGCTGTAACATCACCTGTTAGTGCTGTTATACCCGCCGCTGCTGTTGCTGCCCATTTAACACCTGATGCTTGTGTACTGTCTGCTGTTAGAACGTGGTTGTTAGTTCCAACACCAAGAATGGTTGCATCACCTGCACCATCACCTACAACTAAGTCACCCTTTGTTCCCAAGTCGCTGTGCATGATTGCACCTGCGGCGTTGACAGTCGTTGCGTCTGTCACATCGGCACTTGCATCAATACCTTCTAATTTAGTGTAGTGGGCGGAACTCATTGAACCTGCTGCACTTCCTGATGCCGCAGTAATACTTATTGCAGGTGTAGCACCACCTGATGAAGCAATTGGTGATGTCCCTGTTACACCTGTTACGGTCCCTGCATTCGCTGTCGCACCCGCCGCAATCCCGTCTAACTTGGTTTTGTCTCCGTTGACAAATGCCCCTTCCGATGGTGGTTGTTGTGCGCTGTCAGCCTTTGCTCCTTGTGCGGCAGTAGCGTAATCGGATGCGTCAAACGCTTTGACTTGAGCAAGATTCGTAACTTCACTATCCATCAAAGCACCTGCTGCGGTTACATTCGTAGCATCTGTCACATCGGCACTTGCTTCAATACCTTCTAATTTAGTGTAGTGGGCGGAACTCATTGAACCTGCTGCACTTCCTGATGCCGCACTGATACCGATTGTTCCTGTCGTTGTAATTGTACCACCAGTGATTGGGGCGGTTGTTGCAATCGATGTTACCGTTCCAAGTCCACCGCCTGAGAGTCCAATTACGCTCCACGCACTTCCGTTGTACCCGAATGTGACCGACTTCCCTGCTGCTACGTCGTAGTCGAGGCCCAATGGGTCAAAGCGAAGTGTATGGCTGCCTGACGGATGGTACACACGAATTGTATGACTGTGTGGGAATGCATTCTGAGGTGTCAATGTAATGGCACCAGTTGTAGTGATGACCCATATGTTTGGACCATCGAAGGTAGTGATTTGGTCGGAACTTGTTGTGATGGTCTTGACTTCGTTTGGCGCAAGCCTCCACGTGTTACGAACAGGCGAGCCACCTTGTTCACGACGTGCACTGTAGTACAACACTGCATGTCCATCAGGGCTATGACTCTGCCATATCGCTCCGAGTGGTGAAGCGTTGAAAGCACCTGATTGAGTGCCACCTATGGTTCCGTTCATTGTATCGAGTGAACGATTTGCGTGGTCGACTGACTTAGTAGCAGTGTAATCCCCTGTTGCTCCAGAGGTAACAGGAGTCAAATACATAGGACTGTTACTCAACAGACATCGCTTATCACTAACCGTAGGTGAGTTGAGAGATGCCGTCACATTAGCCGCCCCACCTGTCATTGTATATCGTAGGACAGCAAGTACAGTTGTTTCATGATTTACCGTCGCCCCAGTTGGACCGGGTAGAGATAGAAATGTATCAGATGTGAGTGGAGTACCTGTGCTGGTTACAGCAGGTGTACCGAAGTGGTGCTTAACATTTGCAACGCCAGTGTTGTTGTCAGCAACGACATAAATAGTTACTATGACATCTGAATTCGATACAGGTACGGACGGTAATGAACCAAGATGCCAAGCCGTATCGCCTGCGGTATATGTTTTATTGGAGTTAGGTCCGTTGGCAAATGAATACAGAATACCACCGAGTACAGCGTAACCCCCATACACAGTGACTGAGCCGCCTGAGGAAACTGCAACATGTCCCGCCGTGTTCGTGCCTGTGTTCTGACGATTACTGTCTGCATAAGCCCGGTCATCCAATCGGACAACACCGTTACCATGTAGACCTTCGTACAGATTTGTCAATGATGTGCTTGATAAACCAGCCCCGTCTTTTAGGGATTCAGATGAAGCAGTTTGCCCTGTTGTATGTCCTGATAGTGGGTTGACCATTTTAGTTCACCTCGATGATTGTTGAAAATATAAGTTCAGTGTCAGATGACTTCGTGATTGCGTCGTAGGTATATCTGAATAATGCCCGGTCTGCTGAGCGGATACACACCTCTCGGAGAGGTAATGTGAAGGAATCGACCGTAGTGAGTTTTGCTTCGACAGAAATGGTATTGTCATCGACAATGCGTACAAGCGGAGTGACGGTGATGGCAGGTCGACCTGCACCACCATCTTCACTGGTGGCAATACCTCCATCAAATCCAAAAACAACTTGAGTAATCTCCTCAGCCAACTTGTCGACTACGTATCTATGACCTGATGTTAATAGTGGCATTCAACCATTCCCCTTTATTGTCCATTTCGATTCAGATGTGCCCAATGTTAGCAATCCGTTTACTGATTCAGTCACTGTACCATCACCTCTAATCAATCCTCTGTCGGGATGCCCAATTATCAAACCTTCGGGTCTTATTTGCCTTATTGCAATAGCCCATGTGGTTTTCACTGTAATTGATGCACTGACAGAGTAGTTTTTCTCTGTAACTTGCTGATTTTCCTCTTGTCCATCATCAAACATAGAAGAAATATCGCCTTCTTGTGCTCTTTGTATCAAATCTTCTAAAGTGCCTTCGATTGAGGACACTTTTATGTCAGAACGTCGGCCTGTAAGGTTGTGACGTACTCTAAGAGCCATATTTTGGGTTTTTTCGTTGATGTCTTGGAATGAAACGACATCACCTGCCTCTACTTGCATAGAATTGATGGTTTCAGTCATCATTTTAGCACCCTTTGCTCGTTTAGCAGTAGCCAAGAACTTTCTACCTATGTTTTTAGACGAATTTCGATTATTTGCAGTTGGAGCGAAGATTCCACCCTGCACTTCACGTACACCATCCTTCTGAGACTCAATATCGTCGACTTGGACGACGTTGTCGTCATTTTTAGCACGTGATTTGCCTCGTACAGTGACCCTATTAGGGGCTGCGTCCATATTTTCTTCTGATATTCCGCCTGAAACCATGTCCTGATGGATGTAAACCGACTTATTTCCACGTAACTGATGAATATAACTAGCAATACCGTATGAATCGGACTTTGTCATGAAACCATCATGCCGTGACAAGTAACGTAAGGCTGTCAGAGCATCGACATTGTTGATGTCTTTGGCGACGAACACATTACTTGGCGCCGAAATGCGGAAACCTGAGATAGTTTTCCTACCTTCTGTGACAATACGCTCAGCCAAGTCACTCGTCCGAAGGCCGATGCTTACTGGCTGTGCTATCTGTAGTGTTCTGCCATCAAAACCGATGTCGTTTAGGCTACGACCCTTGAGGTTATTCAGGCGAATGCGTGTACCCTTAGTTGCTGTTTCTATAGAGTGTGGCGCTAAGCGCTCACGAGGGCTGTGCTTATTGACGAACAGGCTCGGCACTGTAGACGACGCATCGAACTGGTCATCATCGTGGAATATGCCTCCCCTGAATCTGTTACCAGCGGAAGTGGTGTGCTCAATTCGTATACTGTCATCCTCTTCTGTCAGGGTGTATGTCTTGTCACTCGATGCTTGGAAGTCTGTACGTGTAGGTGCTGCTGCAACACGCTTTGTTGATGAAGAAGAGTAAGCAGCATGTCGTACAGCGTTGTCGACGAACGACGGTTTGCGGACACGCTTCATGACAGTCGGCTGGGCTTCGCTAAATCGCCCTGTCGTTCTGTTGTATGCGTCAGCCATGCTATCACTCTCCACTGTGGTCGCCCGTGTTAAAAGACGTATCGCCTGAACTGCCCTTCGGGTGTAGGGTTTGACTGTGACGTGGCTGTACTGTGAAATCCGATTCACCATTCTCTGACAAACGACGAGGTGCATCGCTACGGAAGTGCTCCAACGTGTTCTCACTCATGACGATACGAGCGACTGGCTGTGTTATGTCAGTCTTGACATACCCTGTTACGTCAACTCCGAGAATTTTTGGACCGTCGCTTGTTGATGTGGTCACACTGCTCGCAGGCTTAATGGCATACACTGGTTTGTACGGAGGCGACGAAGGCGTACCTGTACGAGCAGACGGTATGTCGCTCACATAGAACCCATACTTACATCCACCAGTAGCGGAATAGAAGTTAGGGCTGGCTTGAGGAGTGCCACTTGTAACAACTGGGTTGTGTCGGAACATCTGTACGTGTGACTTGTCAAGTGTCATGACAGGGCGCATCAATAACTCGATACTGCTATCAGTATTGTTGGTACGGTCAACCTTTGGCGAATGGTTTGCATCCTGATACGGGTTCGTTGAATCCGCCGCAGTAGTTGCACCCCAACCAAAGTCAGATAGCACACCTTCTCGCACTGACCAATCCATCACGTATGTACCGCCAAGCGCCCAAAATGCGTGAGCGTTCGATACACGCAACACACCCTTGACAGGCTGAGCACTCCAAGAGAGTGTAGTCATGTCAAGATGACCAAGTGTTTGACTTCCGATGTCAAGTGCACCACGTAGAGTTGTACGCTGTCCTACTTCACGGTCAGTGTGCAAACTGTGAGCCTCTGTGCTCATGATAACATATTCACGACTGACACCATCGTTGAGTTCAGCGAGCGTGTCAATGTCTAATCCGATGCGGACACCATCTCCGCCTACAGGCTCTGCAAGCATCGAGTCAGCAGTTACCGACTCAATTCCTTCACTGACCATAGCAGTTGGTTTCAATAGACCGTCCTCGTCAGCGAGGTCGAGCCTGTTACTGATTCCACGCTCCGTTTCGTCAGACTGTAAAACATCATTGCGTGGTCGAATCAGTCCCTTACCGACCGTTGGTTCGGCAGTTGGCTGAGATACGACTAAACCTGCTGGCTCAACTGTTTCAGATACGTCAGCCAACAGGCTTTCGTTGAAATGCGTAGGCCAACGGACACCACGTCCGTCACCTCTGTCACCGACACGCATGGCACTCGCTGGATTGAACCAATCCGCAGTACCCATGTTTGAAGAAGCGTTGTTGTCATTGTTGGCGTTACCACTGTATCTATCAGTTCCGTCACCACCAAACAAACTATTTGCAGCAGGTCGATGAGTGACGTTTGTATCAGCGTACGCATCCTCAGGGTCCCACGCAGGTCGAATTCCGAATCCACGTACAGGGAACCGTCTTACATCTTCACCACGTGCATTGCCCCACCAATCAATCAGATAATAGCGATGAGCATTTGCTAATTCAGCAATACCCAAACCTGCATGGTCGTTCGGATACATACGTCGAACAGATGAACCGTTGCGTACTGTTCGTACAGGACAGCCGAACGGCTGTGTCATACGACGACCATCGCTGTATCGTACCTGTCGACCGATTTGGTCTTGATTGAGCATGGCACTGATTTGAGTCAGTCGCTCCAATATACCAGTGTAAGTAGAAGGGAAATCGTCACCCGAATCCCAGCCGTCTGTTTTACTGTCTTGTTGAATGAATGAGCCGTGATAATATCCGAGCAGTGCATTTGTAGTACCTGTACCTTCAAGCCAACCTCGTACGTATGGTGACCAACGTGGTCTGTTGTACGGTTGCCTTACCGAAAAGCGGTAACCAAAGCACGTATTCCGTGCATGGTCTGAGGCCGATGTCATCTGTGCATAGGTACGCTCTTCTATGCCGCTATCATCACGGAATCCTACGCAGTCTATGCCAAACAATTTGCCACCCCATCCGATGACAGCCTCAAGGAATCCATCGAGGCGACTTGAGCCTGCGCCTCCACGAGAACCACTCGGCCAATAGCCTGCGAAGTTGTATTTATCTGAGCCGTCAGTACCACCTTGATGGTCGAGTGTGCCTGTAGCATCAACGAGTGCATCCATTTGTGCAGCGGTATACACAGTTCCGTCGTGGAAGTCGGTTGTAGCCGCATCATTATCAGCATCATGCGGTGGAGCAACCCACTTCATGCCGAGAGCAAACGGACCTTTCGATGCCGCATAAAAGAAGTCATGGTAATGAATTGTTTCAAAATGCTCAGGAATGTTGTTGAGTGACACCTTGTTGACAGGAGAGTCGGCTGTACCTGTAGCGCTATAGAATGACCTACTGCTGTTATCCGAATAATATGTATACGGGCGTCCAAGATTTGGGTGCCACATGCACAAGAACGCATCGGGTGTGTGCAATGAGTTTGTATCTCTTGTACCTGCGAATGTTTGTGCAAGTGTGCGTGTAGCAATACTCGATTCAGAATTCTTGAATATGTCACCAGCCTTTCTATTATCATATGGTCCGCTAAGCCGAATGATTGTATCCGCTGTTAGGTTGGTAAAGAATAAGTTCGCTGTCGATACGCCCTCAAATGTTGTGGCTACACTAAGCGTTGCGTGAGCAAGCGTACCTGTACGGTTTGTATACGTAGCAGTGCGCCTTACACCACCTGCGTCAATATACTCCAATACTTCGTTGTAATATGGCTCAACTGGGAACAACTCGTTGTTGTCGACAGTAACCGTCTGTGCACTTGCATCGAATGATACAACGACGCAATTTGGGTTAAGGCTACGTGCTCTGTAGTGCTCACCGTAGATGTCAGGATAAATTGTTGAAAAACCTGCGAGTGTAATCTGTGCACCAACTGCACCAAACGCAGGTCGATTCAACTGATAGTAGTGGTCAGGTGTATGCCACTCAAGGAATTTGAACTCATCAGCCGCACTACTGCGAGCGCCGTCTTTGTGCAATTGCGCCCACCATGGTACAGTAGTTGTCATACCCGGCGTTGTCTGAATAAACATGTTAGGTCGATAAGGTAAACTACGTCGTGTGAATGCAGGTGATGCAGTTTCGTCAACACCGAGTGAATTGTACAAACCCAATGCAGGTATGTTGGTAAACTGACTCCCTGCATCAGGTTCTAAATCAAGCATAACTTCGTTGATGATAATCTCACAACCTCGTACGTCAGCCATAGTTGCCTCAGCAAGTACAAGCGTCATACCGCCACTGCTCGACGTATCGTGTTCTATAGCGATGACAGTGTTGATTTGTTGACCTGTCAGTTCAGTTACCTTTGGACCTGATTCAGAAGGTGCCTTTGTCGCATTGCTATGATTTAGGTGATAACCTGTGATTTGTTGAGAGAATACATTCGGCTGAATGATAATCTGATACGCTCCGACTTCCATTGGGTCAGGGAAGTGGTTGTCAAGCGTGTACGTTCCCGCTGCTTCCAACACAATTGAATGTCCGCCTTGTGAGTTGGTTGTCCCTGCCGAACCGTTCGATGCAGCGATACCATAACCATCGTACTTGACCTTCGTCTCGGTCATGAGCGTAAACGCACCACCGTGTATGTCAGAAGGTCCGTAGGCGGCTGTTGGTCCGCTGAACCAAACAAGTGGGTCACGACCGGGTACGTTGCTGACTACTTCGCCATCGCTCAAGTAAGCATCTTCAAGTGGCTTGTTCGATGCGCTGCGACAAGCAAGATGTAAGTCATACATTCGTTGATATGCAGGGTGAGCATAATGACCGGGTGCAAGAGCCATTGTAGGAGTTACATAGTGATGACCCATACGAGGAATAGGCATAGGCGTCATCTTTGGTGCAGTCAATTGAGTGTACGGAGTTGTCGTAACTCCTGACCAATCAATGTTCGGCATGTCAGGACTTGACCCACTGTACTCGCTGTGGTCACGCAATCGACGTGATGCAAAGAAGCGTGTACTACCAGCAGGCATGTAGTATGATGGTACAACCTTGAGTCCAGTTTTACCTGTAACAAACGATACAAAATCAGGAGATACAACCACATCAGTGAATTTGTTTGTACCTGTGTTCTCATATGAAGCAATGACACCTTTGTCTGTAGTTGGGTCGTAAACTCGCAAGAACCAACGTCCTCCACTCTTTTCACTGTCGACCTTCCAAACGGCGAGTTGAGGGTTTGACGTTACGTTAATGTCAGTCCCTGACAGTGAAGTAAAAGACAACTCATCAACATCGTCACGGTGCGTCATTGTCACACCCATTCGTGTGATGTGGAATTGTAGTGAACGGTCATGTGGCTCGTAGGCTGTCTCAAGCGGGTTGTTGTTTGTGTGGTCAGACCAACCCTTAGAAGATGAATCAGGTGATGAAAGGCGTGTTGCTGATACATCAGTACCATCTTGACTCAAGTGCTCCCATCCGTTATTTTCCCATGTAGGCCAAGCACGAGGTCCGGGCTTCGTATCGTTGAACATATCGGTGATTGCCTGTTGAGGCTGTGATGGATGTTGCAATCCACCACTTCCCATAGTCTCAGTCTGATACCCTTGTATGCGGTCGAAACTTGGTCTTACGATGATGTTGCCGGGTATTTCGTCAGCCTCTGGTAATCGTATTTTCAAGTTAGGAGATATACCTGAGCCTGCGAGAGCAGGTGATAGTCCTTCTACATCTCTGTTACTCAGATGTCTGAAATCGAGAATAACAGTACCGAGTGGGCTTCCACCTGCTAATCTGTGCTCTTGCCCAGTGTCGTCTAATACCTGTAGGCTTTGGAACTGCTGCTCTTCGTTTGGTATATCAAGAGCAAATTCAACTGTGAATTTATTCTGCTCAGCCAACTGAGGATGAGATAATTCCTGTGCCTGAATGACTGGGAACATTGCCCCGTTCGTTGTCTCAAACGAAAACCGGTTGTTTCCAAGAATAGTCTCTCCGACCTTTTTGTAAGACGAGCCATCTTTTCTATAGACCCACGGTACCATTCCCAGTCCACGTGCGTTGACAGCAGGCATAGTAAGGTTACCACCATCCATGCGCTTCCAAACAACATGCTCTTCGTTGAAGTTGCGAGCAGCCTGCCTCTCGTTGTAAAATTTGTATAGCCCAGTGCTTACTGCGCTGTATTCAGTTAATGATTGTACACCTTGGCAATTCACGCCGTATGTAGTAGTATCCTCATGGAATTGACTTGCAGTGACCTTTGACTTATCCCAAAACAAATCACCAGTAGGACTTTGACATGGGTCAGCCCTTTCAATGTGAGAGGCCGCTGTGACACGACTGTGCCAGTATGTTTCAGTGCCTACAGCAGGGTATGATGCAGTAGGTGGGTAAGAACTTACATCGGCTAACATCATTGCTTCGACGTGAGGACCGGCGGTCGCAGGTCCAACATATCGGTCACGGTTGTGCACCTTTGCAGTATCCCACTGGGTTGTACCCGCAAATATTACTTTGTCACTGCGCTTTAAATCCAGCCAATCACCAGCACACAAGATGCCATCACGGTCAGCCTTTGCTATCAGAGGCATCTCGCTCTCATGTGTTACTGCAATCAAGTGTCGAGAAGATAAGCCAATCTCGCATGACTGCTCATATACGCTTGCAGGTATTGTGTCAGCACCTACAGGTGAACTACTTGACAAACAAGATTCGGCTGCTCCGTATGGGTTGAATCCGAGGAACGGATGCCACGCACCCTTGCCAGCAGGGAACTTGGTGCTGCCAATTTGAGTACCGTTGTACGAGTTAAGATAGGAGTATGCCTCACCCGACCAGCCGACTGCTCCGATTGGTTTGGTTCGGTCAACGGCATCAACGTAACCACTGTAGTGAACCTGCGCCATGTGGTCACGGGCTTCGGAGGTGTTGTTGTAGCGATGCGTACCTGCCTTTGTCCATACATAGATTTTGACAGCACCTGCCCCCAATCCGTTGATGGTTGATGCTGTAACAGCAGCCTTTGTTGTCGGGTCGACGATATTGGTTGTAGTTGTCAAGTTTTTCGCTAATGTAAACTTAGCACCACTGTAAGAAGCATAAGATGCAAAGCCCACGTTTGAGCCTCCATCTGTGATACGCAACCAACCGTATTGAGGCAGCGTAGTAGGAATAGATGCAGTCGCCTGTAACGTAGCAGCAGCGCCACTTTCGGCAGTATACCCACCAGTAGCCATCGTTAGTTCGACCCAACCGTATCGGTCTTGTTTGGCAGCAGTTTGGAACGAGGGCAGGAACGTGCCACCTATTGCTTTGAGTGGGTCAGTACCGGGGAATGTGTTTATACCTGCTGATATAATTGTAGCGAGTTCTTCTGCATTTTGTGCACGAGTAGCATCGACAACAACATAGTCTGAATTACTTGTCATGTTTGTGTCACCTCCGAACGTACTCAAGTAAGCAGTTCCTAACAAAGCCGACACACGGAACACAGTTGGGTTTTGTTGAGCGTTTGAGCCAGTTGGTATACGCTCAGTTGATACTGGGTGCTTTGGGTTACGCTCTATGTGATTATCAAGTATGTGACCGCCGGGGTGATAGCCTCCATCCATGTGCCAAACACATGAGCGTGCGAGAGTTGTAACAAGTCCTGATGCTCCCATGGCGGTGCCTGCATAATTAGTGAACACATAAGACATTGGGTGAGCGTGAGCAGGTGGATTTGTTGCAGTCATTTGCGTATCGTAGAATAGACCTTGGCCTGCTGTTTGTGCAAAATGTGTGCTGTTTGGATGACCTTTCGATGGTTCCCAATTCATAACGTAATTGTATCCTGACACGTTGGTTTTCTGCCACTCAGCGGTTGGCGGCAGATGAGCACTAAATCCAAGTCGACTCGCTCCTCCGTTAGCAATTTCGTTTGGCAGATTCTTACCAGTAGGTACAGCACTGTAGCCGTTACCAGCAGTGACAATGCCCGATAACTGCGGTTCCTGTGCAGCAAAGTTGTGAGGTACAGCCTGACCGGGTCCGAATATCATGTATGTTGTGTGGTCATCCGTAGCCCCCGAAGCACTGTAACGTGCGTGAGGATGGGCGAATCGAAGTACAATAGGACTTGGTCGTTGACATCGGACTGTGTTTGTACTGTCCGTATATGTCACACCAGTGCTTGAAGCGTTACTACTATTACCAGCATCCAAATCAAAAGACAACATAGCGTCTTGATTAAAGAAAGGCATACTGTTGCGACCTCCGTGTTGGTCAAGGTAAGGAGTTCCGGGGAACATAGCGAGCATTGCATTAGCATCGATGAGTGCATGAGAACCTGCTATTTCACCTACGTTCTGTAATCCAGCCGAACCTGTTGGTCCTCCTGAATACGGATGTTCATAGAACTCACTGTAATCGTTTTGAGTACCATCGTTGACGTCAAGCGTAACACCTGAGAACCCACCTCCAAAGTACAGAGGTACCCAGTGGTCAGGACTGTCGTGCGCTCCACGGAAGTAAAGGAATGGTTCACCATGATGACTGCCTGCACGACGTATGCCTCCAACCTCAGAAGAATATTCTATAGAACCTTGCCTTACAAGTATGTCGCTGTTAGCGATTGTTCCGCTCCATTGTGCTGAATCGGCTACAAACTCAAGTTCAGTCGTTGATGTTGAACCGGGTTTGCTCGACACTATACCTGACTCTTCGCTGCCGAGCCATACCGTGATTTTCTCAGCCCAACTGTCCGTATCAGTCGACGCAGGCGTAGTGATGAGATACAGATATTGACTTGAAGGTAACGTGACTGACGTACTGGAGGAATTGTGTACGTTAATCATAGGGCTGTTGACACACGGTATGACACGGTCGCCTGCTGTTCTATAGAATGTATCGCCACGAAGATTCTGTGTCCAGTCCACAGTATCAACAACATTGTTCATACTATCTACAAGAACTGGAGTAGCGGTGTTTGCATTCGTCCCTCTGTACTTTGTTGTGATGTGCAGTACAGTCTTAGGGATGTAACCTACATCGAGACGAGTACCTTCACTAATTTCAGTACCAGTCAATCCACCTAAGTGGCCTGTACCCGTAGACTGAACGGTTGCCCCTGCTTGGAACCCCCAATCCTTTTCACGGCTGACTTCAAACAATTTACGCAAAGGTACAATGCGATTAGACGAAGAATGCGATTTCACACGAATTGCTGTAGAGGAAACACCCCATTCGCCGAGCGTACGACCATCGGGTGCAAGCATGTGCGTACAGTCAAATGTGGTCTTGTTGACATCCTCACTGTTCGGGTCGTCCATGGTCATAGCAAATTCAACGGCAGCAGCCATAACCTCGTCCGTCAATACAGACGTAAACGACATACGTGGGCAGATAATTCGTGTGACGCCTGAACCGTATGCTGACGTGTTTCCTTCAGCGTTATACAAATAGTGCACACCTGATGCACCTGCTTTCCCATGATACGAACGACTTTGGTAATACAATGGTTCACCGTTGTTACCGGGAGTGCTCACATCATTGAGTTGAATCATACCCTTCTCAGGGAATCCAAGATAGCCCAAGATGTCAGGATGATTTAAAGTGCTACTTGTGTCGTACGGAGCCGAGAATGTAATTTTGAGAGCATCAGCCCCACTCACTGTAACAACTTGGACAGTCGCTGATATGCCAGTCGCAGGTGACGGATAATTGTTCCATAGGTTGCCCTTGAATTTCTTTTTCGTACCCAACGTAAATTCCCCGCATACGTCACCTTCACCGAACATGTGCTTACCAATCGTGAATCCACCTTGTCCTACGTCACGGTCGTCAAAACTGATGACAATTTCGTCATCGAGAGTTGGTGGCAGAACAGTCAAATCGTTAGCAAATGCCTGACTGTGTTGCCTGTATACCATTCGTATTGTATGATTTTTACCACGATGGTCAGCAAATCGAATGCCATACAACTGTCCGTTGCCTATGTTGTCTGTCCTAATGTCTGAGTCAGGTATGTAGCCACCTGTAGTAGAGGCATCTACGTTCCCATGCTGTGCAAACGCTGTAGCATTGTTCCCGTAGATGTGCTCAAAACGAGTATCTTGCTGGTCACGACCGAACCCCCATTTACCTGCATCAGGTGCCCATCCGGGTATACCTGCTTGTGTTAGGCCGCCGAAATTGATACGGGCTCGTGCGGGAGTACCTATACGCAAACCATCGATGACTTGAGAAGATGGACTCTTTGTCTCAAACGATTCATCGATGATTGTGTTAGCATTTCTTCCTGATGCGATTTCGCTAGTCGATGATGCCATGTTACCTGCGGTACCAGTTGTCTCAGGACCAAACTCAAGGTTGTTTCTAAATGGCTCATTTACTTCATCAGAAGGAAGATACTCTTTCAATGTCGTTATTGGCGCAAACGGTCGACCGAACCGGTTGATTGGCATAGGAGCAGGGTGCATGTTTTCGCCTGTGATTTCATCGGGTTGGCACCAATAGTTACGGAATCGTCCTCCGTGTCCTATCAAAAACTGAGGACGATAAGGTAACTGTCCACGTGCGTTGTCTAGCCACACGCAAAAGTTTCTTCCAGATGCACCGGGCACAGTGCTGTGAATGATTATACTGAAACCTCTCCGACCATCTGAATCTGATACTACTCTGCCTAAGTGTGCACGCACATATCCCATATGTGTTCCTCTATCGTGAGCAGCAAACGCCTTTTCCTTATCCCAAAATGGAGCAGGGTCGTGTGTACTTCCTGTAGCAGCAAAGGCTGCGTTCATGTGAGCAGCAGTTGGGTCTACTACGCTGTTTATGCTGTCAGACTGGGCTCCCGTATTTGACAGTCCGAATCTTTCACTTTCTCCAAAGTATTGGTCAGCAGGTCGCTTGGCGTGTGTACGACCGTTAGCAGCACCTGCTTGGTTGATTAGCCGTACAATTTCACGAGCGGCGGCTTCTATGTTTCTAATTCCATCTTTGACTCCTATCTCACCGAAGTCTATGCTCAATCGTCGAACGAAATCCATGTTAGTCCAATGTGGCAAATGCTGTAGTCTCGTTTCTTCATGAGTTGACAAGTCAAGAACTGTTGTACGAATACCTTTGAGTGCTAAGAATACAGGAATACATCGAGTTCCATCAGGTGTATCAAAATAAGTCGCTGTTTCAACCGTTGTGCTGTACAACTCCTTGTGCTTACTGTTCCCTGAATCTTTCACATATTCATTCGTACGTGGCTGTATACCATCGACATCAGGGTCACTTGGAGTATGACCGTGATAGCCAGTAGCGTGCGTGCTTAAATCGACATTCAAGTTCCACGTTGACTTGTGTGCCATTGCTGATTCCATGAACTCAGACTGTGTCGTAGATGCGAGTGATTTGTCCTGTGAAGGGAAACCATTGGCAACGTCGAGTCCAGTTCCTGAATTTGACACTTGATTGTTGATTGTACCTGTCGACTTAGGCTCAGCACCTATCGTTGCTGCCTGTGGGCTTGACTGAACTTGCATCCACAAGTCTTGGAATGCAATGAACTCCCGGTCGTGTGCTACATCGTACAGCAATACACGAGCATGTTCCTCAGTCGACTGATACGGGTCAATGTATGCTACTGTAGGCGCACCAGATGCAGGTAATCCCAATGCTTCATAATTGAGTTCAATCGTTTTGTTGATATGCTGAACAAAGTTGCGAGCGGTTTCAATACATGTGTTACCTATGAGGAAGTTCTCCATTGGTATGCTTTCACGAGGTGTTGTAGCAAAATCACCTTCGCCTTCTAAGAACCCACTCCATACCTCAGCCTCGTTCAAAGTACCTCGGCTTTTACAGAACAACCCCTCAATTGCGTGAGGATTTGTATAGTGCATGTTCATCCAAACTGTGTCACCTGCTCGCAGGCCACCATTGCAGTAGGGGTTTCCCCATTTTGTGTTGAGGAATGCATCTTCTTTAATTTCAGGGTAAGTTCCGTTGACAGAATGCATATCCCACAAAATGATTTCATCACCAGCCTGAGGAGCGAATCCCGAATCGATGTTGTTCAACATAATTACGCCTGTCGCTGTGTTGATTGTGTCATAATGAGCAAACTTGTATACAGTTCCATTCCACCACGCAATTCTGTATTTGTAATCTGTATCGTGTGTATTACTCATTGGAAAGTCAGCCGCATCTGAAAGAAGTAACTGGGGCGAAAAGAATAGACTAACTGTCGAGCGAGCACGTTTATTTTTGATACGCTTGAGGTGAGGATTTGCACGTGGACCCGCACGGAACTCTACAGCACTCACGTACTGCTTCATACCGTAGTCCACGTTGCCTCCCTGTGTCATGACGTTAGCACGGTCGTAGTAGTATGGTCGCCTTGCTTCAAAACCTGCACTATCAACTAATGGGTTATCAGCGATTGACGAATAATTCATGTCTTGGAAGCCCGAAGCAGGTATGATTGAAACACCGACAGATAATTCCTGTAAGAAGTTTTTACTGAATGCCCAGTTGTCGTCAGTTGATGCAGACCCTGCTACTTCAAGATAACCAGAAGTATTACGAGAGTCGTATAATACCCATTCACCTGACGGTAAGAATGCACGTCGATAACGAAGCGCACCATCAATAGAAGCAACGGTAACTGGTGCAGCCGTAGCAATAGGGAACACCTTGTAGTCTTGCACGTAAATGTGACGGTTCGTTGAGTCGTATGGCTGACTTACCACAGTGCCCCGACGGTGTTCATTCGTCTTGATTGACGTAGAGAACGCACTGTTGACAGTTGGGTCGTCTGGTACGACAGAAGGCGCTCGTCGACCTACAGGATTAGGCGCCCATGTTGGAGCAGCATACGTTGCATCAAGGTGTAACTTCATGCTGTTATCAGGTCCGGGGAATATACCTTCTGCTTCATTTTCAAAGAAGAAGTCATCAAAGAGTGGTATTTCAACCATGGCACGTGTACTTGCATATTGTGTCCCAAGTTGATAATCGTGCTGGACAGTGTCGAGTGTTTGGAAGAGCCTGTCGTTGACAGTAGTACCGTCATTGCACAAGGATTCTTCATTGAACTTATCATCGAGTTCTATGACTGAGCCTGTGATTATACCCGTAGCGCTCAACCAATCACTGAATGAGTCACTTTCAGTGCCATTAGCAAGTACAAACTTACCACTGCCAGTATGACCTGTTCCCGAAGAAAAGGTGAACCCGGTTCCGTCTTTACTTGTGTATTCAGCAGAGGCGTATTTTCTTGTACTGTCATCTGATTGTATAGCCGCTGCAAAGTATATGCGTCCAATCTTAGGGAAACAATACGTACCCCAAGAAGATAAAGCGCTCGATTTGTTGTTAAGAGGCACTACCGTAACTGCGGTACTGGTCGTTAGCGACACTCGGGCTGAGCAATCACGACGTGTTGACCAAGCAAGACGAGCAGTTGGTGAAGGAGAGTACGTTGGCTTGGTGTTGATAGCCCCTTGACCTGCACCTCCAAGCGTGACTGTAACGACAGGAGCACCGGGCATTGTTTCCTTGACAATGAATGAATCAGGGGCACCATCACCTTTGACACTCACCGAGTTTGCAGCCAAGTCAGCCCCAAGTCCGTGTGCTCGTAATACTGATGTACCTGAGTCGCCGTCAGACATTGTAAGTGCACGTCCACGTCCCATGAGATAGTGTATCTCAAATTTATTGGAGCGTACAGTTGTACCTCCTTCGTTTGTGAATAGTTTAGACAACTGTGTAAATCGACTACGGTCGGACGGCTGTATAATCAGTTCTGTGAAAATACCACTATCATTGTGTGCAATAATGTCAAACACTTCGTGTACACCACTACTCTGAGAAGTTGTACCCAGCGAATTCGCTCTTGGTTGATAGAATAATTCTTCATCGTCGGTTACTGCATCTGTACTTGCCGAAGATAAGGTGATTGATGTACTGGTGACTGAATTGACTGTGCCTATTTGAACTCCGCTGAGATTGAAAACTCTACTTCCCGCTCCAAAAATACTTGTAGCATTGACACCGTCGACATTTATTGTCGTTGTACCCGAAGCGTAGCCTCCTGAATTGTTGACGTAAATACCTGTACTATTGCGAACTTGACCTTGCTTACCTTGTACTAATTCATCATTCGTGTCGATGTCAAATGTGTCATTGCCGTTTGTCGATGGTATAACCACCAACTTGTTGAATACTGAATCTCTCTTACTGTTTGAACTTCTTGGAGACAATATTCTTTTAGGATTTGACTGCGGGTTGTCGGAACTATGAACTGGTAAATAATTATCAGGGCACATAGTGAAATCAAGAGCACGTTCTGTCTGATGACCTTCCTCGTCGTCACCATTCAACTGACCAGATGCAAATGTCATTTGAGGTGTCTTTATGCACCTTATGGTTCCTCCAGCAGCATGTAAGTTACTGTTACCGCTATTTACATCTTCGTGAATCAAATCAATAATTCTGATGCCCGATGCTACTTCTTCTGCGACATCGGGGTAAGTGCTCTCAACAAGAAGTGCCCCGTGACTGAGATATGAATTGACAATTGCATTTGCAGCAGCCGCTGTCTGGAATGCACCAGTAGTCGCTGACGAAAACGTAAGCGTGTTCGCTGAATGGCTGATTGTTGCAGTGATTGAACTTGCACCTGCTACTTCTCCTCCTATGCTAATAAGGTCAGCGGTGATTGTACTTGTGTCAGTACCGAACTGCTTTACAGAAGAAAATGTCAAGACTGTACCTCCACTGCCTATGCCAGTCGTTAATCGAGCAGTAGCAGCGTGCTTGATTCCACGTCCTGTAATATCAACGGCATTGTATTTGATTTGAACGAGGCCGGGTCGACCGTACTGCAAAAGTGAAGGCAGTTCCAAAACAGCCGTTCGACTGGTGCTCGACGGAGTCATGTGACGTATGTGTTCGGCTGAATCCGTCGTTAGTGTATCAGTCGACGTTGACGTAGCAGACCTAAGTAAGAAGTCACTTACATTGTCAACGCCTATGGCGAGTATGTTTCGTTTCGTATCAGTAATACCAGCCATACCGTTTTCAACAACCTGTTGAACGACGGACGTAAATGATGTTGATGCAACAGAAAAAGGACCTGATATATCGTAGAAAGAAACAATTGAATTAGCAGGCGCAGCGTCTCTTACGTTTGCATACTGTGGTGCAAATGTAGCAGTCATAACTGATGCAGAGCCATCTATGTTGTGCTCAACTTGAGCATCTATTGGTCTTGGGAGCATACCCATGTATGGGTGGCTTTTAGCATGATTGAGTGTGTGGCGAGCGGTGTGACCTGTTGTAAAGTCAGTACCCATGTTCGTGGTTGCAGAATATTTCATGTACGGGTCATCGACGACTGACATGCGAGTTGAGAATACAATACCGTGATTTTCAAAGTCACTTTCGTCAATAATGACTTGGCTCTGTCTGTTTGAAAACTGAGTACCAGTGCCTACTCCTTGATTAGCAGTACCGTTGTCAACGAGGCAGTCACCGATTACTACAACAGCATCAGAAGCACTGTGTGCCATAAGAAGCCCACGGCGCCCAGTAGAGGCATTTGAATCAAAGTCAAGGTGAATGCTTTCTACTGTAATTGTCCCAGCCGTGGCGTCTATACTCATAAGTCGTACACGTTCAGGCGCCTCTCTGTTAGGAACACCTGTTGTGCGATTGTATCCAACTGGATTGATGAGTAAGTTGTATGAGACACGAGGGATTGAAAGTATACTGGATGAGTTTGACGTGTTTTTAGTAATAGAGTAATCACCAGAAGAATAAGTAGAAGAGGCAAAGTCGACTGTAGTTAATCCACTTTGACCTATGAGTGTACCTATGAGTGACTGTGCAACAGCAGTGCCTACTGCTATAGTTGAATTTGCCGCTGTCGAGGCTGATACACTTGGTAATTCCAGTATAGTAGATATGGGTTCTACAGGTTCTTCAAATCTCCAAAGACCAAGCGTCGAATCCGTACTTACGGGTGCATAAGAATCAACGCTACTATCGTGTGCACCTCGTGCCCAGTGAATGGCCTCGATTGTTCCTCGGAATTCACCACCCTGTCCTCCTATGGATATTTGTGTAGGATAGATAACCAATTCGTGGTCCGCTTCAAGAAACTTAGTAGCAACAACATCACCATTTATTCTCAGAGAGAGGTGACGTTTATTGAATACAAAGGCTACTTGTAAAAGTTCTCGGTGCCCGTCGTGCATAGCCCCATTGTTATTCTTGACACCATTCAGTGCATCATAAGAATCATGAGCAAAAATGGCAGGTCGTGGGTATGTTACACCATCATAATGCGATACACTGCCATCACTTTTGGTAATGGGTACGGCACTGCTCATTGAAAATGTATTTTCATTACCTGTATCTTTGTTTCGTAACTTGACTTGGAAACTTGCAGGTGCGCTGGACGATGGTGCGCCTACAATCAGTCGCATAACGTGCTCGTACTCCCATACGATACCACCTGAGTCTGGAATAATCCATGCTTCTAATGTAAATGAATCAATTACATTGGGTATGCTCATGTCATTGACCGATGCACCTTTCTGAAAATTACCAGCATCTTGTGAAAACTTGTGCATCGGTATGATAACGGCATCAGAAATGCCATTGAATCGCATAGCATATGTAGAGTCTGCTGATACAACCATCTCAGACACCTGCTACTTTGTGCACCATAACCAAGTCAAGGTCGGCTACGTAATAGTTCTTCCCAGCCTCCTTGCGTAAATGAAAGTTTTCAGGAAGTACGTAAATTCCGTTTGCCTTTGATTGGGAGGAAACTTCGCCACTTAGCGCCTCTATGGTCGCCTTACCTATGTCTTTGAAACCATCATAGAGGTTCTCAAGGCCGAACGCACTGAATGCCAAATCCAGAACATCGTCAACGGCTCCAAGTAATATGTCGGCTGTATCTTCTTCTTGCTCAGAATCATCAATTATGCTTTGACCGTCCTTAGATGTCTTTGAAGGAGCAATCATTGGTTTTGAAGCAGGTAATGAATTTGCCTCTGATGACTTGACTGATGGAGAAGTCGTGCGCCCGTACGTTGTAAAGAAGTTCCTTACTACTGGAGTAACTGCATTAGATTGTATGAGTGAGTCGTATGGTATCTGAATACCTCTCAACAAATCGCTTGAACTTTTTGCATTTGCAAGAAGCCCCATCAATGTCTGTGCTTTATCACCTGCGCTCATCCCTCTACCAGCCACTCCAACACCAGCAGAATTAGCCTGAATCATCGTAGTCTTTGTCAAAAGCGTTCCTGTGTTTATTATTGTAGGTACTGTTATAGTTTGACCGGGACCAGTGTTGAAAGTTCGGTTTACTATTTTCTGAGGTGCTTTGTCAAATACAAACGAAAAGTTACTCGCTGGGTCAATGTACTTCTGTTGTACAAGCAAGGTGGTCGTATTTGATGACGGTATAGATACGTCAAATACATCCACTACTCGCTTGCCGCCAGCGTTATCGACTCCCGATGTCAAATTTGTAATGTTGGTTGTAAGTTCTAATGCTTCTTTGATAGCGAGTGTAATTGTAGTGGCTGGGTTACCATTGTTCGGCGTCAAATGTATTCCGCCTGTTGGAACATCGATGATGACCTGACCATTTTCTATCAAATTGTGACCTGCTCTAACAGATGGTACACCTGAACCTCCCGCCAAATTGGACGTCGTAGCAACATCCATTACCAACTTTATACCTGATTGACTAAAGTCACTGGCTGTGTTGTTTACTAAATTAAAAGCAAATGCCATAGCAGGTAATATAATCACCTTTTCGGTATTACCCGATGAAAAGGAAAGAGAAGTTACCCCTGTCTTGTATTGTGAAAAATCAAGCAGATTGACAAGCGGGGTTCCATCAGACGAAGATGTTCCAACTGCATCGTCCTGTAAGATAAGTGACATATTCATCATCATTGAAGCCATGTTCGTATCGATACCAATACGTTGAGAACCATCGAAAGGTAAAGGGAATGCGTGCAATTTTCTATGAACTGCCATAGTAATTTCTTCGACCTGAACTGGTATAACGAATTTGTTGTCGCCAAACATCAATCGGACTGGTAATGACATTCTTTCACCTCATAGTAGGGAGTCAACTGCAATGAGTTTCATCGTAAAGTTATACAGACGCTCTTGAGCGTCGTGCATTGCAACAAAGTCCGTGACGACTGCTTTTATGCCGTTCGTGCGGTGCTTGCGTGCACTTGGGTTGAAAGCAAGCGATGCGTGTAGTGTATTGGCAGTCCCAATTTTTTCATCAGAATCTGCATCTCCAAAGGTCGTGTAGAAATTACGCTGTGAGACTGCACCATCCAACAGGTTCAGTCCGAATGTGACATCAGTCTCGTAGGGGATTTGAATACCTATAATGTAATCTCCTGTGCCTGTAACATCCTCGTCACGACTTTCTGCTATGGCTGTAAACTTGGAGGCATAATCGAACACAGCGCCAGCGAATGTACCGTTGCTGTTTTGTTGATAATTTTGGCTGTTTGCAACTATGCCAAGTATATCTTGTACCTTGTCACCTGCGGACTTGACCTTATTGCCTTTTTTTCCACCTGAAAACGAATGAATGACTGGACTTATGTCTGCTGGTATATCACTCCTAATCTCTCCTTGCGAACCTAAATTTAGAGCATACTTCTGTGTGATGATTAACGTGGTCAGCAAATCACTGTAGCGACCCGCAACCAAAGCAACTGAAAATACGTCGGATAAATCTCCGCTGCCTAACACAAGGTCACGGTCAGTGATACGACCTACAGTGCTCGCAGCATCGCTTTGGATAGCCTGTGCAACAATATAGGCAAGAATTTCACCGGGCGAAGTAGCCGTACCAACAGAGCGAGCCGAACCATCAGCAAAGTTTGGTGGGTTTTTGTCAAACATATGCTTGATTGGTATAACCATGATTGGCGGGTCAGTCGCCTTGTTGTAAAAAATACCATGTAGATTTATTTGTATGGTCTTACTATTCACATTGGTAGACGTAGTTATACCTGCAAATGGTGAAAAGGTGATAGTATTCGACGTAACAGATTGTACTTGACCTAACCTTGTAGTATCGTCTATCCATACAGAAAAAGCCTCAGTTAAATCATCAGGTGTTTCAAACCACGTGCGTGGGTCACCCGAAGTTATTGAAATGGTTAGTGTCCCGTCGCTATTTGCACTTATTGCGCTACTACTTGCAGTTGTCAAATCGGTATTACGGAATAATAAACGTGGATATGCAAAAGGCTCCTTGACTGAACCACTGCGTTTTGAATCAAAAATAAAGCGAACGTAGTCTCCGTTCGGAGGAACAGCAGGTCCATTTGCAACCTGATAAGCAACTGGTATGTGTATTTCTCTGTTATGCATTTGAAACAAAAATCGCTTTCTGTATTCTTCTTCTGCGTCGTTTGGTGTAGATGGCGGAGAAGTCGGAAAAACAGGGCGGGAGTTGGTTGCAAAACCCATAGCCACTCCATTAATACGAGAGTTTGAAGATGTAGACGGAGGAAACGTCAATACTGGAGGGTTAGGCTCCTCTTCACCTTGACCGGGTTCACGAAAAGCCGGCTTGTCACCACCAAATTCCATCTTGGCAGTTGCGCTTATACTTTCTTCTTGACCGGGCTCATCTACAAAAACTCCTTGTAATTCGATTTCGATACTTGCTTGATTCAGGTCTATACCTGCATTGAACCCACCAGTAAACGGAATAGGGAATGCTGAAAAGGACCTGTGTACTTTCAAGTCCATAGTATGTACGTCGAGGTCTATGCGTTCGCCATTCTCTTTAGCAAGTCGAATAGGAACACGCTCAGTCAAATCATACACCCCGATTTAGTCCTGATGTAGATAGAGGTCCACCCATCTTCGCTCGCAGTTCTTTCGTAACCATTTCGCTGATTTCTCGTGCAAGGGCTCGCTTGTCGCTACGGTCAGTTACGCCACTCACATCTATTCGTAGTGTATTGATGGTTACACTTTGGTTCATTCCAGTAGACTCGGCTGGCTGATTTCGTGGAGGGGTAACGGGATTTGCTACACGTGCATTGGTTGTAGCGGTACTTCTCTCAGCCTCAAGCGCCTCAGATAGCGGCTCCGCTGGCTTTGTGTTGCTCATCTGTCGCAGTGACTCACGTAATGTGTCGGTTGTCGAATGTGCTGCGTTCATGACTTTGTTGAACTCTTGAATCTCTTCACGAAGTGAACGCATGTTGTTGCGTGACTTCTCGCTAAATTCAGAGAACCGCTTCATCGATTCCATCGTGCCTGTGTCAATCTTGTCGTCAACCATTGTTTTCACTCCATTGATGGGATGATGTCGTATCCCAAATAAATACTGTCACGTTGCTCAGGCTTGTCATGCTGCTGCATAACCGTAGCCCATGTGAGGAGTTGGAGGGCGTCTTTCGGTTCAAGTTCTCTCACCTCGTATAGTGTCATGGAGTAGTGGGTCATCAATAGATATTCTGCTGCTTGGTGTTGTATGCGAGGCCAGTCCTTTGGTTTCCGTCCATTCACGTAGTCCCTTATTCGTCCGACCTCGCTTGTCGAAAATTTAACCAAGTCACCACCTCGGAGGGACTTGGAAGGAGGTCAGCGATTGCTGCACCGTCCTCTGCTGATAGTTCGTTAAAATCTATAGAAGGTGAGGCTGTGACCCATCGAGCAAACGCCTCTCTCCAGTAATCTTCTAAGTCGGGTTCACCACTGAGGAAAATGCGTGACATAGACTGAACGTCAAAGAACGTCGCCTTCGATACTGCTATTGTCACTTCTTTACCGTCAATTTTTATTTTCATCTGTTTCGATGCTTTCGTCATCCAACTCACTCACTGTTTTATTTGAGGCAGCCTCTTCTGAGGGGTCCTCTTGCTCAGCGACCAGTGGCTCCTCGGATGGAGCGACATGTTCGCCGAACGGGTTATCTGAGACTTTACCGGCCTCAGGATTGAAAACTTCTTCTTCTTCTGCTACATCATACGCAATTTCGTTGCGTGGATGAAGAGCAATTGTGTATTTCATTGTTTCTTGCACCACCTAACAATGGAAAAGGCTGTCGGTACTGATGACCTTGATGTTCTTCGGATGAATTAGAATTTTGGAGTGCAGTAGCCCTTTGTCGTCAGGTACGGGTATGGGCGCATCTGTAATCACGTAGTCGTCGCAGATAATACGCATCTGTGGTGCGCTACCTGTTGTACCAGTTGTAGGCTTTGTGAACACCATCTCGATAATATTGCCAGTAGAGCCGCCTGTGCCTGACACCTCACGGTGCGTACGGAGTTCATGGAACAATAACGAGTCACGGATGATGACGTCAATTTCAAGTTCAAATTCTTCACGCCCTTCACGGATAATGGATGCGTTACGTGTGCCGCCATACGGTACTTGCTTGAGTGTACGATTGCTTGAGTCAACTGATTCGGCTACAGGTGTTCCGCCCATGGTGTGGAAGATTTCAACCCCAGTCTTACCTCTCAATTCAAAAGAGGAGATGAAGCCAATGTCTTGTCCGAACGCTGTGATTGTACCATTGTAGAACATAAACGGCTTCTCTGAGCCTACAGCGATACCTGATTCCTTCCGACCTGTTGCATCAGATGCCGTGTTCTGGAACAGTCTGTGTGCACGATACCTATCGCCTGCATTTGAGGACTCCAATCGACCAGTATCAGTGTAACACGAAAGCGCATCAAAGATGCATCGGTATTTGACTTCGGCATCGACCGTTGCATTCAGTTCCCATTCGACAACCTTGCATCCACGGAACACACGAGTCAGTTGTCTACTATCTGTGCTTGAGCCGGGTACGTTACTGTTCTCATTACTGTACGAGCCAACATCACGGTTACGGATACTGTGTTCGATACAGAACGAAGGGAGTGTATCGCCTGAGAAAAGCAATCGACGCACTGCGTTTGTGATTGTACCGTCTGTATTGATATGAGGACTGCCAGTAGCACTGGTTGATGCAAATCGGAAAAGATACAGTCCGTCAGAAGTAGCATGTTCGTATTGAAGTGGGTCGTCTAAGAATATACGTGTTGTGCCATCAATTGCAACCACTCTTCGTATCTCACTTGTAATGGCCTGTTCAAAGTGCTCTGAGTCGCTGGTTAGCCCACTGCTTCCGTGATTGTGCGGCCAAAACTGACTTGATGTTCCGTCGACTGCATTGTAGTGTACCGTTGGTGTGAGTGTATCATCATGGAAAAGAATGTAATCTCCAATAGCGACAGTTTGGTCGCCAAAGGCTAATGAGGCTACATCGACGTATGTCTGACCGGGAGTTACTGCCGCTGCTGCGGTTCTTGACTTTGAATAAGCAGCAACCATTGTGGTATCGTCGACAACCTCACGCCCAAGACTGTAGTACAGCCAGCGTGGGTTGTTGAGAGGCATCTCAAGTTGAGCGCCCTGATGAAACACACGTCCCGTTTGTTGGATTGCAGCCTGTCGCCCAAGTCCTATGACGTGGTGTCGATGCATCGTAACCTTTGTGTCAGGCAGTTTCATGTGTGATGCAAGGCCGATAAATTGGTCAATTTGTGAAAACTCACTTGACAATTTAGCACTATCGTTGTGAGCAAACGTCGAACCGCTCGCAAGCGTTGGCATACCTGTTGAATGGATGAGCATAGCATCGCCAGCAGCACTTACGATGCTACTTGTAGTAAATCTTGGGACGACCTTGAGTTTCGTTGCGTTACTTTCTACAGTGTGGTCAACGATTGTGAATACCTTGTTTGTCATTCCATCAGAGTAATGGTCGGTATATCCGCCTCCATCTGCTGTTTTGTGAAAACTAATCTTCTGCCCAATCAGCATACCGACTGGAACTTTGAGAATTGCTTTAGCATTTTCAAATATGGTGCTGTTACCGCTACCTGTGTCTGCGAACGTGATTGTGTTGAAGTCAGGTGTCGATGCACTGAATGTGGTATCGAAATGGCATGGCTTGGCGTGCTCGATGAAAATTCCAGTCTCGTGCCCCATGAGGACTTCGGAGACGTCACCCTTGTATGCTTGACCAACCATCTAATCACCTCATGCTATTGATTCAGCCAGTGTAACCACTTCTACTTGAAAGGTATGTCTGAATAATTTCTTTGTACGGTCACTCAAATCCGTTCGTGTTTTGAAAACCATACGGTCATAGTTCGTTGCGTCACCCTTGCGAGCAGCATGAATCAAACGACGTATCTCGTTTTCAAGGAGTTGTAGATGCGAACGACTCTTGGCTGTGCGTACGTCGACTGTGATGTTGACACGTGTTGTAACGAAGTTGTACAGCAGGTCAGGGGCTTCTTCATTGTGTGCCGTCTCGTACACCAGTACGAAGTCAGAGCGTTGTAAATCCTGACGCTTACCACGCTCAGGCGTGATTGTAGCGATGTCAGCGATAACTGGCTTGATGTTGTTACTGTTGGCTCGGTTCCAACCTTCCAACTTTTCGATGACGACGTCGAGTGCTTCCTTTACCATGACCATCACTCAAACAGAACTATCTCCTTGTATCTGTTCAAGAGTGAGTTGGCCTCTTCTTTGAACATCTGAATCTTCTGAGCAAGCGGGACGTTCTGACTGCCTTCTGGAATGAGTACGGAACGGTCGTCAGCCATCAGTAAATCGACAGCGACGAATTTAGTTGCTGCCTCTTCGATGGCCTTTTCCAAGTATCGCTCACCGTAGATGTAGGACACCTTGACAGCATTCCATTCAAAGAACGGATACGAGTTGTTGAAGTAAATAATACCCATCTCGGCATCGAGCCACCAGTCTCCCAGTCTTTTTTGCGACCCTACGCCACTTTGTCTAACGATTGTTTCTACGCCATTGTCGACTACTGTAGTTGTCTGTGTAGATTGTGCACCGATGTCGGATTGGAAGAAGTATTGAGTTATTTCTGTTCCAACAGTATCGAGTTGTGTAAGTGCTGCTCCTCCGCCCAACACGGCTACGCCAGTAAAAGTTGTTGCAGTCTTACCAGTGTACTTGAACACACGTGTGCTTGCACCATTGGTAATCATCAAAATCCCCTTGTTTGGGAAATTGCTTGTATCAGAAACTGTAACCGTTGTGACTGGACTGTCAGGGCGCACACTTCCGTAAAAAATTTCACCAACATGTGCTGATGTATCAGAAAGTCGTATATCGTCAGAATCGTACGAAGAGAACGTTCCAATCTTTGTCCCTGCACTATCGAACATCTCTTCACCGGCAGTGAATGTATGAGTGGCAGTACCTGATATTTTCAAATAACTGTAATTGAAAAGTTTGGAACCTACGGTTAGTTTCTGTACAGGTGCTGAAAATGTAAGGCTTGGTACCGAATCACTTGCAGCCGTTGTTGTTCCGTAAACGTTTCCACTGGAATCATAGTAAGTAACTGACCCTGAAGGGGGGTGACCACCAACAGTAATCGGTCTATCCGCTGAATCCAAGTTGACGGTTTTGAAATCATACAACTCCTCAGTGGTCGAGATGTTTGTGACCGCAGCAGTGAACACTATCTGATAAACCCCAGCCCCTCCACCAAACGAAGAGATTGTCCCTACTTCTTCCCTGTTCTCATTGTAAACGACTTGGCCTGTTGTGAAAATAGTGCTTGGGTCAGGTGCAGTTGATTTGAGGAGAATAATTGTACCGCTACTAAGAAGACCCTGTACAATCATATTCGTGTGCGCTGGAGGATATGAGGCAACTGTAAGTGGGTTACTCACCGAACTTACACCAGAAGTAAAATACCCATTCGCTGTTTTTGTAGAACGTGAGCCAATCTGTGAAATGGTTAGGTTCGTCAAATCAGTCGAAGCAATCATAGTGTTCTCACCGCCTTTGGTCTGACGCATACTTGTAAGTTTCAAATGACCATTACCGTAGTCTGCATTGGCCGAAGCAAGAATTTCGTTGTGAACACCTATGTTGCTCGATGAACCTTCAAGAGTGAACGTGGGCGAGAACTCAACCACTGTTTTTGATACTCTGTCTTCTTTGTTGATGAGGTCAGCGAGATTCTGTGCGGTGCTTACTTTGTCAAAATCAGCACGCCAATTGTTGCTTCCTGTGCCTACGCTAAGTGTTGCCACACTGCCGTTGGTCATACCGACATAGATTGAGTCACCGGCCAATTCCTCTTCGTCGACAATCTCCAAACGTGCTTCGGCTGCGCCTATCTCACGATAGTCATCACCTTGCCATAGTTCAAGTCGTAGGATTTGCTGTACGTTCCTGTAGAGCAATGGAGTAGTTCCGACATAATCGGTATAGTATCGACGTCGATATGGTTTGTATGTGTCGAAGTTAATGTACTCGGCTGAGACAAGAGTCGGTCGCCAAGCGTTGTGAGTGATGTTGTCGATGCGGTCTTGTATCTCTTTGATACGTTGCTCGACGTGTGATTTCTTGACGCCTCGTGTCTTACCGTTGGTAAACGAGGCAGTGTTTTGGACATAGCCATTGTCCGCTGTTTCATACAAGCCGGGATTGATTGATGATACACCATCCTCGTTTACTGTGAATGTAAGTTTCACACCGCTGGTAGTTGAAGATATGACTGTGATTGTGACCTCTTGACCCAATGGGTCAGCATCACTGTAGATGAGTATAATGTCGCCAACTGAAAAGCCGATGTTTCTGTAGTCAGCACCAGTGACAAAGACTGCGTTCGCTTCCGCACTCGCCGACATCAGGACGGCTTCTTGCGGTCCGATACCGAGCAAGTCAGCGACTTTCTGTGCAGTCGTGTAAACGATTTCTTCGGGGTTGAGAGGGCGGGTTTCCGCTTCACCGGGTGAGAATACTACTGGCATATGTCATCCCCTCATCTCCCGTACATGGTTCACCATCATAGACCTTGCCACCAAAGACGGTCGTGTACCGACTTCATAAGAAGTTCACCGAGTGCCATAGAGAATCCTGTTTGAATATCATCGTCCTCATCTTCTTCTTTTTCAGGAACTTGCATACCAAAGTCTCCGAACGGGTCGCCGAATCGTTTCCTATCCTTTGCTGCTTGTGCTGCTGAATTCATCCACTTTGGCTCTTCAGGTACCTCTCGTGCAGGTGCATCTGAATCGTCGAGTGTGTAATCTGCACCTTGTGGAGCGTGTGGGAAGTCTTGTCGGACTTTACCTTCAGAAAGTCCTTGTCCGGGTTGTAGAACGGATAAGGACCCGTATGGCGCTGCTTCGTCTGCGAATCGAGTCTTGCTCTCCTCGATGAATTGCTTAACCTGTTCGATTGCCTCGTCTGAGCCCATACCTTGCTTGAGTGCATCTCTGAATTGTTTTCGTGCACTGACAATCTGTTGCTCTCGGATTGCTCGCTCACCGTCACTTTCGTCCTCAGGAGGTTGCTGGTTTAAGCCGAGTTGATTCATCATGTTGGAAAGTGCACCTTCTAATCTCAAATCTTCTGATTCTGCGCCCTGACCGGGTTGGACAATCTTCGGGTCTTGACTCATGTCTCGACCCTGTCCAAACACACGCTGTGCAAGTATATCAGGCGTTAATACTTCCATGTGACCAGCAGCAAGTTGTTGCTGTTGTTGAACTATCTGACGCCTGTAGTTGTCTCTTTCTCTATCGATGTCCTGTATACGTTGAATATTTTCAGGAGTTGGGTTAGCGAACAACTCTTTTCTTTCTGCTTCTAACGCTACGTCACGCTTTTGAGCCGCCTGAATCATTGCTTCAAGACCTTTAGTTTTCTCTGCCATCTGAGGACCGAGGTCAAGATTTTTCATACTTGGACTTCGTTCCATATCAATCATCAGACCTTCGGCCTTGAGATGATTCAATAGATTTGCAGCACCCTGTTGAGGGTCGTCTTGGTGCAGTTGCATCATACGTTGCATTGCTTCTTGCTGAGCACCGGGTCCACGTCCTATGTCACCTGCGTCTTGTCCCAGTATAGCACGTTGGAAATCGGCTAAGCCGAGTCCACCTTTTCGTCCTTGACCACCAAACTGACCGTCACGTGCACCAGCCGATGCACCGCCTAACATTCGATTTAGATACTGTTCTATGTTTAAGTGAGTCTTAGGACCATGCTTTTCCATTTCAAATTGAGCATCGTCTACTCGTGCTTGATGCTGGTATGCATCGTCTTGCATGTTGTAACTGTGCTGTTCTAATTGGTTAATCATTGCTAACTCGTAAGGAGTAGGGTTTTCTTTTTCCTTCAAAGCAAATATACGACTTTCTAATTCATCAATTATAGGTCGCATCTGTGCAACTCTTTGTGATGCCTGTTGATGCTTCATTTTTGCATCTTGTAATTTTCTTGGACTGCCATAGAAAAGAGGGTGCTGACCAGTTGGGTCGTGAAGTATAGTTTCAGAACCAAATCCACCAAACCCGCTATCAGTACCCATTTGAACAGTCTTTGCTCGGCGTTCATCTTCGCCCTCACGTTGAGGTTGCAAAAACTTTGCACGTTCTGCGGGTTCCATACCACGTCCAAGCGAGGGTCGAGTTTCTTCTTCTCCGATTCTTTCAGGAGATTGAGGAGGCTTCTCTGGTTCTTCGCCTTTGCCACCCCCACTCATGACATATTGTTCCGCCATTCGCCTCATTCGACCTTCATCCATGTCAGGGTTCATTCGACGTAAACGTTCCATGCGCTCTTCAATTGGCTTAGTAATAAGTTCGTCGTGTTGTTGTGCAACCGATGTAGCGTCCTCTTCACCCATACCGCTGGTCATAAGATGTTGAATCTTAGACTGCATGTCTGTTCCGGGCGCATCCTTCAAACGGCTTCGTAGTTGGTCAAGTAACGCTTGCCTCATAGGGTCCTCAGGGGCTTTTCGTACTGCTATTCGCATATTTATTCGTCCTTTGTTCCTAAATTGAATTCCATTTTTGTTCCGCACGTTCTGCATTTGTCGACCCAGCAAAAGTAGAGCATACCACAGGAAGTGCAGCGAGTGCCTGAACCGATGTTCAGTACGTCGCTTGCCTTGCGGGTTCGTATGCGTTGTTTGCTTACGACGCCTTCAAGGGGCTTCTCTTCGTTAAAGACAGAGCCTGCGCCGTATGATTCTGCGAGGCGTATGCCACGCTTCTCAAGGCGCTCGATTTCGTCGAGTCCGAGTGTTGCTGCGTCCATCCTATCACCCTCAGTTCGTGGTGACAATTAGAAAAATGTTTCCTAAGATGGTTATGGGTTCAGCACCTGCAATGGTGTTTGAACCTGCTGCCGCTGCAACATCGGTCGTCAGAGTAGTCGACATTGTCGACGTATCCTGAAAGTCTTTTGGTGCGTACGGTCCTACAACTTTAGTTGTCTTTGCCATTTAAGCCACCTCAAGAACGGCGACCTATTGCAATAAAAGTTCCAGCCTGTGTGGGTGCGGTATCACCGATTGTAGAATCAGCCAATCCAGCCGCTAAACGGATAGTTGTACCGTCTATACGAACATCTACACCAAATACGACATCTTGTGAAGCCGGTGAAGCACCTGTGTCTGTGATAGGTCGTGCCGCAATAGCACCGCTTGAATTTGCACCTGCAAAGTCTATACTTGCAAGCATTCCAGTTAGGTCAATTGCGTTATCGCCAGCGGCGTAAGTACCTGTTACAATCATTCTGTCGCCAAATACTGTTGGTCTTGGGTCTATTGTTACTACCATTATTCTTCATCTCCTGTTATTTGTGTTTCTTCTGCTACTTCTTCGACTGGTGCTTCTTCGACAACTGATGTTGGTTCAGGTGCTGGAGGGTTGAGTGTTTTCTCAACCAAGCCTAATAGTTTGGCTTTGGTTGCATATCCACCAACGGATTCTCCACGGCCTGTGAGCCATGCCAAGATGTCTTTCTTAGTCCAACCTTCATCAGGTAGACCGTCTGCTCCTTCGTCGACTGTTACTCCTTCGTCTCCATCAACCTTCCACCATTTTGGTGATAAGCGGTTCCTGTTCTCGTCGAGCCATGCTTGAGAAACTTCCATTGGAGTTCCTCTAATCGCATAGATTCGCTTCATACCGGGAACCCTACGTTCATAGTAAGGACCAAGTGAGGTTATTGTAGGCAGAAAAAACCACCTCAAGCCACGATAGCCATGAAACCGACTGTAGTGTTGATTGTTGCCTCTGCCGTAAAAGTAATTGTGCCACCGCTTGCAACGGCTGTCAAAGACTTGCCTGCTGCTCCGCTTCCACCAACGATGACGGACTGGACGATAGTTGCGTCTCCTCCGACTGTAAATACGTTGGCGTTTTGTACGAGTGTGCATTCACCTACGATGAGTTTCAACCCACCGACTGCATCTGTTGTGTTTGTGTTCTTTGCTTGGAATCCATCCAAGGAACCCGGATAAGAATCAGCCGCAGCACCGCCGTCAAGCCATGCTGTACTGTCCTCAGGGGTACCTGCATAGAGGTCCAATTCTGTCTTAACGGTCATTACTCCGCCTAATCCTACTGTTCTGCTAAATGTTACTGCCATAGTTTTCATCTCCTGTTATTTTGATTCTCCATTAGCCTCACTTCAAGTCTCGGATTGAACCGTGACCTCCAAAGAAAGTTGTCCATACTTCACCCATAGTTCGGTAAAGTCCCTCTTGACCGAGGCGGTTAATGGCGAATGGGTCACCGGTTTCAATACCAGACTCAAAGTATTGAGTTGGTTTTGCAACACTAAAGTGTAGGTAATCAGTGTCCAAGAAGTACATACGACTGATTGTGTCAGGCTCAACGTCCTTGGATGGAATGATTGGAACACCGTTGTATGTAGCAACAATGAAACCTGCTTCAACACCGGGTACACCCTTTACACCGTTGAAGGTTGGGGTGACTCTCTTTTCTTCCATGAATCTTTGTTGGGATTGTAGAAGTTGTTGAATTCTCATCAATGTGTCGTATCCAGTGAGGATAACCTTAGGGTTTCCACCACGTACCCAAATCTTCTGGAAGATGTCGTCGAGGTGGTCAAGGCTGAGTGTTCTGTCAGTTCCGCTGTTTTCGTTGTGCTCAGCGAGGGACCAAGAGTTTGCACTTCGGTCGATGCTGTAGATGTCGTTAGTAGCAGCGGTGTCACCAGTTGCGATACGGTCAAGAGACTCGTAGTCGTTGCCAGCAGCAGTTCCTTTGTCTTGGAGAAGCATCTTGTTGATTTCCTCAGCGTGGTGCTTACCCATTTCTTCTTTGAGAACACTGCGAATGTCGCCAAGTCCGTCATCCTTGTCGTTAAGGAAGATTGCAACTTCGCTCATGTCGAAGGTGTGTGCAATGGTCTTAGGCTTTGCAGCGATGTGTTGGAAAACTGGTTTTGTGGTTTCAGGTAGAGTACCGTTCTCCGCAATTCCGCCACCCTTGGTGGAATCAGGACGAGCGGTTACAACACGCCATCCACTTCGGTCCCAAGGTTTCTTAGGAAGAATTGAAAATGCGTTGAACTCTTGGTTGAGTTGTGACCAAACCTTGCGTCCGTAGATTGCTTGGTAAGTACCAGCAGTTGTGGACAGCATAGGTGCGTCTGCTTTCAGAAGTTCGCTGCCTGAGTAGTGGAAGCCCATGTTAGAGCCTGCACCATAGTAGTAGCGTTCCATGTCGGTTATTGTTCTTAGATAATTTCTTGCCATTCTTAATCACTCCATTCATTGGTTGAAAATGCTCCCTGCGAGGCTGTGTACCTCATCCCAAGACATGTTACCCATGTCAACGGTGGAAGGGATTTCGATGTTAGAAACAGCGGACTTCTGGATACTTGTTCCAGCAGAGCCACTGCCAAGGTTGTCGATTCGGTCGCTTAGAGCGGCGACAGCCTTTTCGATGTTAGCGAGTGGAGCACGAGCGTCGAATGCTTGTGCTTGTCGGCTGTGAGCCTCATCTCGCTGTTCTTTTGCAAGGCGGTCAGCGAAAACTTCACTGAGTGTGCCTTTGAGTTGCTTCTCGATTGAAGCAGCCTTGTAAGCAGCATATGCTTCTTCAAGTTGTGCTGCGCTCAAATCTTCTGGTGAAAGGTAACCCTTTGCAACGTCGGCTTTGGAGCCGCTGTTGAGTTTACCGATTGCGCCAGTTGATGGGTTGCCACCTTCTTGGGCTCGTCCTTTGACTTGCCCAGCGAAGTAGTCAGCACCATCGACTGAGGATGGGTTGTCGAAGCCACCAAGTTGTGCCTTCTCAAGTGCATCGAAGTGAGAGCGAGCGCTGTTAATATCAACGCCGCCTGACTTGAGTGTGTTCTCCATCCAGTGCAAGTAGTCTTGTGTGATAACGTCAGAGAATTCAGATTTCTGCTCGTCGGAGCCGTACATCTTTTCTTCTTTCTTGTTATTGGCGATTTCTTTGCCTTTGTCTTGGTCATCATCCTCATCGTCGTCTTTGTCTTTCCCTTGAAGGAAAGCAGGCATCTTTTTATCATCCTCGCCCTTTTCCATTACGTCAAGACGGGTGTTTATGCGGTCCAAGACGGACGACAATTCGCTCATTGTGTTCATGTCTGTGTTTTCAGTCATTGTTGTGTCCTCCTTCAATATACGGAATGTCGCCTCCGGGTTAATACCTTTTTCACAAATCGTTACCTCGTGAAGTTCCAGTTTAGAAATCTCGGTGTAATCACCGTGTTTCTGGTCGGCTTTCTTCATTCTCTTGAATGCTTGTCCACCGATACTGAAACCCCTAAGGGCGCCTTTGCGAATTTCATTGGCTACTTCACGAGCCTTTTCGATGTCATCACGTACTTGGATGACAACAAAGAGTCCAGCGTCATCGACACCAGACTTCCAAAGTCGTCCACTGCTGTCAGTGTACTCTGGAATAACACTTCCAACTTGAATGTTGGAGTGTGCGAGTTGTACGTTGCGGAATCCTTCCGCCTTCATGAAGCCGTCAAATGCACCCTTAAGTGCACCAGTTGTAATGAGGTCACCTTGTTTGTCGACCATCTCAACGCTTGCATAACCTGCAATGACGAGGTCACGGTCGCTCTTCAAAAGCGATAGGGTTCCACTGCTCTCAAAGCGAGAGGTTTGTAGTGGCGATGCCATGACCATGCTATCCCTTACATCTGTCATTCTATATAGTTAGATATGGTATACAGCCTTGTCCTCTGTAAGTTCTAACTTACTATCAACTTCTTCGACGTCCTTCGATTCTTCTTCCTTATCCTTCTTCTCACGCTCAACATCACGAACATCGTAGTCAGGCATAGTTTTCGCATCATCAGGGTTCGTAGGTCCTGTAGGTGACTGTATAGGTGTACCTACGTCTATACCAAGTCCTTTGGGACCAGCCGATGACATACCTACTTGACCTATACCACTCTTCGATAATAATTTCTCAAGGAGTTCAGCGCTCTTCTTCATGACCTTGACTTTCTCTTTGTCCCACGTACCAGTACCTTCAATCTTCTTTGGAGGTATGAGCGGCTTGCCGTCGTTCTTGCTTTCGTGTACTTCGGCCTTATCCTCACGTTCTTCTATAGAGAAGTCACCTTTGAGCATAACACCAGCAACGGGTGACCAGAAAGGTCGCTGGCTTTCAGCCAAACGAATAAGATAACCATTGTCTGCTACAGGTGTGTGTACAGTCCAATACTGACCACGTGTCGTAGCCTTGTACAGAACGTCACCTGCTTCAAACGAAACTCGGATGTGCCTATCACTTCTATAGATACTAAGTGGACTTTGGTCGAAGTCAGCCTTTGCTAACATAGCAAGGCTCTCTGTACTAACGAGTGGTTCACCTTCCGCCTCACCTTCGATTTGAGGTGCGTGTACAGTATACACCTTTTGATTCTCAGATGCGTGGCCTTCTGTTACATTCGATACGTTGACTTTGACATAGTCTCCGACTTCGTACTTGTCAGGTGAATTGAATGAGGCTCCGATGTCCATGTATATGTCATCTTCAATCTTGACCGCTCGGTCACCTAAGTCCTCTCCGTGTATGATTGGACCTGTGCCGAGTCGATAGACGTAGGGTGATTCGCCTCGTCGCTCAAGAACCATGAGTGTGACATCGTTGCCTTTCTGGTACAAGACCCACTTAGGATGGCGAGCCTCTCCTTTCATGTATGTGGATTTAGCATCACGTAGTATAACACGGTCGCTGTCAATGTTCTTGATAGCGTCAGCCAGTCCTACGTCATCTGTGAGTTTTGTGTCGGATGCGCTTGGTGCATCGATACCTTCGACGCTTTCCAGTGCACCACGCAAAAGTTTGATTCTGTCCTGAATCGGTATGTCGTGTACCTCTTTATCATCGAACTCTACGACTTCAAAGATGTAGAGTCCTTTGTCTGTACGGATGACATCGACAACGAAGTCTTTGTCAGACACCTGCTTGAATGCTTTCTTTTCTTCATCAGTAAGCGAACCCTTACTCTCGACATCGTCGTCTTTCTTAGTAACGAACATTCGCTTGCCTTCGGGATATGCGCTTACAATCCAGTCGCCTGTGAAACCACGTAGGTGTTCAAGGTCATCGATGTCAAAGATTCGATGCATCGGTTGCAGTGATGGCAAGCCCTCAGGCATATCCTTACGGATATAATCAGGGTTCGTCAACGATGCAAGCAGTGCTGGTCCATCCATTTTCGTGTGGAACGCCGAAGCAGTGTCCATAAACGGTTGACCTACTCTGTTCACACGTGCCGCTGGGGGTTGCAATTGAAAAGGGTTGGTGCGGAATTCAGATGTACCTAATTGTCCCAAAAGGTGCTCAGGCATGATTCTGCGTATCGTGTTCTCGTTTGGCGTTATTAGCCTCATCTTCTTAGGAGTGTTACGTTGCTTGAACGACATTTGACCTGTCCTCTTGTCAACGTGCATACGGAACGGTATTTCGTGAACGTGACCAAAATTTCCTCGCAGGCCATCGGAATTAAACATCGACATGATACTGGCCTTTGTCTTGGGGTGACCTGCTCGACCGATTGGTTTGTGGAGCAGTGCTGGCTTGTTTTCTGTATCAATGACTTTTGATGCGTCATATTCGTCTGCATCTGTTACCATAAGTCCATGAAGATGGTTGACCATGTCATGTAGATATGCTTCGTTGATGATGACATCGGGTTTGCTTCTCAGTTCGTCGTAACCCAAGTTTTTATTTCTAAATTTTCCTTTCATGTCCTCTTGGCTAAGTGACGAAGGCATCATTATTTCCATAGAGCGTTCACCCAAGTCTTCTTTTCGGCCTTGAGTGGATATTGCTTGCAAAAACTGTTTACCTACTTTGTACGAAGGGTGACGCCTAATTGTATCACGACTGGGGTGTGGGTTTTTACCTCTACCTCCAGAAGCAGGGACTGTACGCTTTGTGGGAATAGTGTATGAAGGGTCGTTATCATAATCAGGTTTATGTCGCTTGAAACTAACCAAGTCCTCAAGAACATTCTCATGACCAAGTGCTTTCATGCCTGAGAAGTGTTTGTCGCCTGATTCAGCCATACGACCTGACAAGTCCATCATTGATATTGCTTTGAGTGGTTTACCTCTTTTCTCAACTTTACTTAGCAAATCTTTCGCCATACGAATCTGATACGGCTTAGGGTCATCACCAAACAACAACTTAGCAACATCATCTTTGCTCATATCCGAATTGATTTCATGACCGTGTTCATGCACATTGTAAGACATACCATCATGACTGTTGTCCATCTTACCTTTCATTGGTGATTCAACTACTTCGTGACCTGCTACTGGAGCGGTCAAATTGTGATGTTCTGAGTCCTGTTCAGCAAGATACTTATTGGCTGCAAACATTTTCCAAGCAGCCATAGTGTCAGGATGCACCATTGAATACAATTCAGGCATTTGCTTTTCAATCTCTTCACCAATCTTCTCAGCCATCTGTGCGATTGCTTCGTGATGACCTGAGACTTGCTTGTGATGTGTTTCGTCGACGTCAACCTTCTTTTGACCTCTTGAATTAGAACCGTAGTGTTTTCGACCTATCTCTCTTAACACTTCACTTTGTTCATCAATTAGATGGTCAAGGTGGTCACGTCCTTCACTGCCTTCTGGAAGCAATTCTCGTTCTTCAAATAATTTATTCAATTCCTCTTCGGCTTCATCATATTCATGAGTTTTTTCATCCAATGCTTCCCTTTGGGAATGTAATGATTTGTACCTAACTTCATTCTCACGAAGTGGACGTGTTTCTAAATTTTGAAGAGAGCGTTCCATAGTAAGTCTTTCTTCACGACTCATGTTGGTTTCCATATTTCTAAGTATTTCATCAAGTTCAGCCGACTTTTTCTTACTTTCTTCATAGTGGTCAGCATGTGTTTTGTGACGCAAGTTGTAATCTTCTCTGCTAATCGGCAGTTTTGCCTCATACGGTAACTGATGAGGAGCACTAACATCGTATTGAGCAGGCATAGCAGGGTTGTTCAATCCGCCAATCATACCGACCAGTTTTATGGCTTCGTGAGAAACATCACCGTCTCGCTTTAATTTATCATCCTCAACACCTTGTCCAAATGCGTGACCTATACCGTGTGTAAATCTATATGGTTCCATAAATCCACTTAGTTCGGCACGTAAATCTTTCAACTTACTTGTACCTTCTGTGCGACCTGCCGCTAACGATTGCCTGTATAATTTGTTGTGATGTTCAGGCGAATGAGTAGTACCCTGCAAACCTTGATTGACCTTTGCATTGGATAACGCACCTGTACCCGATATGAACGTATTGTGGTGAGAAAGCGATGCGATAAAACCAGCAGTAGGGTCAATCTCCGACACAGACGTCATTTCGACTTGGTTTCTTCGTTTGATTGCACGACGTGCTTCTCCAAGTTCAGATATAGGCGGGTAGAACGGAGCGAGCAAACCGCTGACCTTACTGTGCAGGTTTAGCACTTCACCGCCCTTCGTCTCTAAAGCCTCCCCCGATGGAAGCGGTCGTCCACTGAACACGTCTTGTCTCGCCTGCTTACGACCGAGCAGTCCGTCATATTCTCCTTCCAGTAAAAGAGACTGGTGCATCATATCCAACTTCGTTGTGTGTGTCTTACCCAAACCACCTCTGCCTTCAAAGGGAACTGACCAGTGATGTGCGAGTGATTCTGATTCGCCTAATGTGTACGACTCAGGATGTGCACCTTCGCCTTCTGTCAAGAGGTGAGGTGAGGTGTACGCCTGTATATGATTACGAGCGATTCGACCTGCACCTTGTGCTTTTTGCATTTCTAAGTGCGGCTCTAAGAAATCTTCGACTTCTTGAATTGTCCAATCGTGGTCACCTGTCCAGCCTTCACCATAATGCGGGGATTCGCCTTTTTTGTGGAATGTGAGATTACCGTCGGCACCTGCCTTTACACCTGCGAGAGCATGTATCCCACGCATATCCATCGTAGGTTCGGTACTCGGCTTGAAACCATTTTGTGCAAATCTCGGAAGGTGCTCGACCTCATCATCGAAGTCCTCATAATATCTACGAAGTTTCTTCCCAAGTTCACTGTTTTCTAAATCGTCATAAAGTGTGCTCGGATTCATCTTTTGAGTTGAGCCACCGGGTATCATACCAACTGCAAACGCTTGACCTGTAGCGTCAGGGTCACGAGTGTGATGATTGAATACTGGGGCGTATCGCTGGTGATAATTAGAAACGAGTCGCCCCATCGAAAGAGGCTTGTCGCCTACGTGAATGTCGCTGATGGTGTAATTGTTTTTGTCGTGGAAGCCGTGTTCCTTGATGTGTCTGTACACCTTAGCACGTTCGCCGGGTGTGAGCCACTCAAGGCCGAGATAGTAATCCATCTCGCCCAAGCCTTTTCGTCGACCTGTTTCTTCGTGAGTGTCATCGTCCATCCACGATTCTTGTGTTGAGCCTAAATGATAATGTCGAAGATACCTTTGTTGTTCAGCACCATGTATACCACCTTCATCTAAATCTTTAGAAAAACCCTGCCCTTCTTCACTCTGTAGCCAATTGTTGTAACTTCTTTCATACAATTCATGCTGTGTAACGTGTGTGTTGTGAGGTCCATACATACCATATGTGTATAGAGCAGAATCAGGATAGTGCTTTCGATGTGCTCTTTCTTTTGCATCGTGTACTCTCGATACACCGTTTCGTGCAAATGAATCTAAACGCTCTGACCATGCAGGCATATCGACACCATTGTTGACAGTACGCTCATCCCAAAGCGGAGCAACGTCAGGGTGATACATCGACATGTCGCCAAAATGTTCACTGGCTGTTCCTTCGTGTGCTCTTGTAGCAGGCAGTATCTGTTGGTGCAACCAATCCTGACCTATGTGGTCGACGTGTTGAGGTTGTCTTATACGACCAACCTCAGGGTACTGACCCGGAAATGATTCTGAAATGTTTTTGGGTGCTTCTTCTAAACCAGTGGCATAGCGCTCGGTCATCGGGTCGACGATTCCAAGTGATTCCTGTTCATCGCTGTATTGGCCGCCCTGTTGTCGAGCGGGGTCAACGACTTGGTTACCATCACTGGGGTTTGGAATAGTCACTGAATCACCGCCATTCATTGGCGGTTGAGTCGAGTTTCTAAAGCCTTTTTGAGAGACTGCGCTTCACCGCCACCATCTACAAAGTGACCTGCAAGTGTTGAAAGGGCTGTAGGATAGTGCGGATTCTTATCGAGTATGTCGCTCTTCTCTGAAATTGCGCCCTTGTTCTTGACATCTTCGACATCAATGAGTCGTTGGTTGGTCGAATAATATTGGTTTTGAACACCAGTCTCGCCGCCGACTTGTGAATGGAACTGAACATCGCCTAATGCTGTTCCTTCTTTTTGTTGGAAGTTGACGCCTTGCTCTTTAGTAATAAGTCGGTTCTCGACTTCTTTTGCTGCTTTCATCAATTGGTCAATCTTTGAACTTCTTGGTTCGTATCGTGGTCGCATGTTATCACTCCATTCCCATGTTGTTGCCTATGCTTCCGTTACCTTTCGATTCTTCTGCAAGGCGATGAATATCCGACCAATCCATAGCGTGGAAGTCTGCGTTGGTTTCAGGCAACGGAACTCCACTGTCAGATTCGTTCTTTAGAATATCATATTGTGAATCTCCACGGAACAGGTCAGGCATAATATCCATCGGTGCACTGTTCGACCCGTGTCGAATAAATCCAGCACGTTTCAAAAGTGCAGCAGGGTCTGCTACAATGTTCTTGAGTGCTACGTTTTCTGCTTTGAGAAGTGACAAACTTTGGTCCATGCTCTCCATCTTGTTGATAAGAGCACCCATGAGTTTCTCAGCCGCTCCCTCTTGTACGACTTCTTCGCTCATTATTTCACCTCAAAGATTCCTGTTGTTTCGACGTTGCATGATAGGTCCACGTCGGCTTGTTCGGATAGTACCCGGCAAGACTTGTGTTGTTGCTTCATGAACGGTTTGAATGCTGTTGAACTTACGAACTGGTACGCCGCCTGCATAGATGTCGTTGACACCGTTGGTTGAAGGTGTATCAGATTTTATGATTGCCTTCGATACATCTTCTGAAAGGTATTCTGCGTACTTACTAACCTCACCTATGTGAGAACTTGCAGATACGCTATCGTTGTTTTCGATTGCTTTGAAAAACGCATCGACGTGTGAGCGCATTTTACGAGCCATTGGGTCCATCTTCGTCAGGTCCATACGCATCCCATAACCTCCATTGTATTGAATGTTTTGTCAGAATCTTCGTATGTTATTCATCGCTTGACTAAGAGGGCTGCCTTGCGGTCCTCGTTGCTGAACACTTGAAAACGGTGCTCCTGAACCCATTGATGTTCTGTTTTGAGGACTTGCAGGTCCTCGTGGAGTACGCATACCCATCCCCTCTCCACCGGGCTGTGATGCTGGACCTTGTGCTGCTCTCAAGCCTGCGCTTGCTTGACCTGCTAATGCACCTGCCATCTGTGGATTCATGTTACGACTTGGCAAGCCACCGGGCTGTGCCATTGGCATACCTCCGGGCATACCTCCACCTTGACCCGGTTGACCCGGTTGGCCCGGTTCCATAGGCTTGTAGATAAACCTCAAGTCACGTCCGCCTTCCTCGATGAGTTCAGGCTTGAATCCGAGTTGCATCATTCTCTGTGCGATGTTGACTTCCATCTCATCTCGTCGTAGTCGAGTGACTTCATCTTCTTCCTCATTCGGATAGAGTGTAAGTTTCCAATCATGGACATCCATTTCTTCCATGAGTCGAGGGAAGAGATGGTCAGTATACACCTTGTGTCCAAATTCAACTGCACGATTGGTGACAAGAATTTGTAGACCTTCGTTGTTGAGTCCACCTGACTTACCTGTATCCATCATGAATACGTTTGATACGCCATAGAATGCAGCAATACGTGTTCGCATTTCATCACGTACAGCAATGTATTGCATCTCTTCCATTGTATCCATGAACTTAATCCAGTTGACACCTCCACGTCCACTTTGGCTTTCAATACCAATCTTAGGAATGTAGTGAGGGTCACGTTCAAGTTTCTCGTCAACACCCTTCCAGAACGACTTCATCGATTCAAGATTGTCCGTTGTGATAGAAATCAAACCACGAGGTACACGACGCTTACTGTATGCAGTGTACATGTAATTGTCCATTGCTGTGAGTGTCATTGCTTGGCGCCATAGTGTTGACACAGGCGACTTGCCGTAGAGTTTCGATGGATTGTATTTACTAAAGTGGATAACTTCTCCCTTGAGATAGTATTGGGTTTTACCAGCACCACCAGTATTGACGTGGTGTACATCTTCTAAATCGTGTCCGCAGGTATCGCACTGTTTCTGACCTTCGCTGTAACCACGTACTTCTGTTCGATGAAGTGGGCAAGTTTTGTATCGACCGCCACGAACACCACGCTTGTCAGCAACAATACGCATGAAGATAGGGTCACCACGTATGAGTTCTTTAACACGATAGAATGCAACTTCGTTTGTTTCAGGGTCGACATAGTATTCTTTGACAAGAATAACGAATGCGTCGTCCATGATGTTGAGGTCTTGCTCAATCTCTCTCAAAACGTCCATGAAAGTTTGTTCCATTGAGTTGCGTTGCTCTATGAGCCACTGAGCGTATACCTTTTCGCTTGGGTCAGGTTGACGGACTTCTCCTCCACAATCAACACAGACGTCAACGTCGTGCTCATACTCTTTTTCGCATTGTATACACTTTTGATGAAATGCCTTGTCCCAATAATAACCACGACGAAATATCTCTTGCTTGAGTGTTGACAAAACTGTACGTAGAATCAAATTTTCTGATGCGACTGAATACAATGCTGGAATAGTAATACCTTGAACAACAACTGGTTCTTGAATACCTGTCGTATAGAGAGGCATCTGAGGCTCTGGTGTACGTCTTCTTCTGAACCTGTCAGCAAGACGACCTAATACACCCTTGACTTTCTCATCTGCCATCACAAATCACTTCCCCATGAGCGGATAGTATCCGCATCAACGCCCCATGCATCCAGTTTCTTCTGAACTGCATCAACGTCATCCTTCCAATTTTCAAACATGACTAACATCCTGTACTGCTCCTTCTTCACGTTGTCATCCTCTTCAAGAAACCGCAAAGCGGCTTTGGCTTGAGTGGACTTCAACTGCAAGTGCGGGAGCACTCCGTTAAGAACTTTCTTCAAGTCATCTCGTGAGTGGAAGTTGAGTCTGTGAGTTGTTCGCTTACTGTTCTTTGACATTTTTTCATTGAGTGAAAGTGTGCCACAACCCAGTGTTTTCTGCAATCTTTCGCAATGAATCTTACCTCTGTCTCCAGTTGCTACTGCTGATGCTCGGACTTCTCCTCGCTTTGTGATAAAAATAGAGCCGTCAGCATCCATAAAGCCAGCAGCATACGCCCAAGGGTCTTTGATAACCAGACCATCACAAGAAAGCAGAATGTATTCGCCTCGTCGAGGGGCTTTTACAATATCCATTTCTTCGCCGAACATGGATAAGAGTTTACTCATACGAGTTGCTGAAACTCGGTTGACTCCTTTTTCAATGAGGTTGGCTGTAATATCACGAGCCCCCATGTGTCCTTTGTTTTGCAGTTCTTGACGAGCCATCTCAAGCCAATTCTTTTGCTCTTTGCTCAAAGTATCAACCTGATGCAATCCGCTGCGCCACATTTTACGAGCGTCTTGTCTTTGTTGCATAGCATTGACCCAAGCAGATTGTTCTTCGTCGCCCCATACATCTTCAAAGTCATCGAGCATCTTGAGTGCTTCATCTGCTGCTTCCCACATATGACAAGCACGAAGCAATGTAGATTCTCTTGACTTAGAGAATGTCCTAAGTGATTTGAGGTTTCTGTCGCTCAGACCAAGATTACGAATGGTACCGCCGTATTCTGATGCCCAAGGTATAGTCGCCAGCGTCTGTTCGACTTCTTGTGCCTTGAGAGCACGTACGCTTTTGATAGCACTGTCAATGTCAAATTTCATGTCCTTCATTTTACGGCGAGCACGCTTGAGGTCTTTGACAACCTCGTCAGCACTCTTGCCGAGATAAGCATCAAACCACGAGTCGCCATTTTCTGGAAACGAATGTGTTTCGATTTGTAGAATAGGTTGCTGCGGGACGGCTTCTTTAGCAATCTTGACAGCCTTCATCATGTCATCTCTCAAAGAAGGATGAGCCAACAAAGAAGAAGCAATCATTGTCGATTGCTCTTCACCCATATCCAAGTGGATGTCCGATTCTCCTACGATTAGTGAAGGCCACATATTAGTTATCTCCGTATGGGTCGTATGAGAACGTACTCGATTGCTCTCGTAAGTCCTTTTCCCAATCTTCTTCTTCTTCTTTGGGTTGAGGCTTGGGCTTGATGCCAACAAGTCTGCGTTCAGGCTGAGGTTTGACAGGTTCATCTGCATCTCCCAACTTTGCTCGCTCACGTCGATTAACTTCATCAAGTACACTTTCAATTGGTGCATCAGGGTCTTCTATAGCAGTTTCTTCCTGTGGTTTACCTAACTTACGCTCTTGGTACTCTGTTCTTCTTTTGACTTTGATACGGTTTGCTTCATGCTTTTCTTCTTCGGCTCGGCGCTTTGCATCTTCGGCATCCTTTTCTGACTGAACACGAGCGTCATCTTTTGCTTGCGCTGATTGCTGACGTGCTTTGCTGCGCTCTCTTGCTGCATCCGAAAACTCAACATTCCTGATTCCTTGCTGACGTGTTCGTTCTTTCTTGCGCTCTGCTTCCTTCGCACCACGTCCGCCCATGTATTCTTCTAACTTGGCTTTGCTTTTTTCATAAGCATTTTTGTCCCTTTCCAATGCTTCGGGTGTTGAACCGAAGGATTGACGAATTGATTCCATAGATATGTAATTCGGGTGTCCTCTTGTAAGGTGACCAGTTATTCTTTCTACACTGGCTTTGTGACGAGCAACATCATCTCTCAATTGCTGCTCTCTGCTTTGTGCTTTAAGCAAAAGCCAAGCCTGTTCAAACGGGTCAAGCGACAAACCAATCATCTCCTGTCATACGAGAAGCGCCTTGACTCGGTGAATCAAGGAACCACTTGTCAAAGCCCGGAAGGTCATCATCGAGTAGCATAACGCTTCCTCTGAATTCTTTGGTCGCCCAGTTTGCCAAAGCAATTGACATTGCTAAGTCATCGTGAGAGCCAACGGATTCAAGTTTACCGTCTTTCTTCATACCGAATCGACTGAGTTGCTTCTCAAGTTCTCTTGTGAATTCTTTACTGCGTTCGTCGCCCCAAGGTGTTTTCAGTTTACCTTGCTCAAAAGCCATAAGCAACGACATGAACATACTTTCCTTGCGCTGTCTCGTGGTCATAAAGGTTTTGATAGGGATGTCATCTCGCATTTCTTGAAGTTCAGCAGCGAACATTCGTTGGAAGTTGTTGCCTTCAAGTTCAATCAAGTCAGGCTGGAATCGATTGTTGAGGAGGAGGATGTTACGTTTTTGTGCAGCACCACTCAATCCTTTTTGGTTGATGACGTGAACTAACTGTTTCTCCTCAGAGCCGGGAAGCACACGCAATACAGTCATGGCTGTGTAGTCAGCGTTTGAATCGCTTGCAATCGCAGGGTCCCAGCCAACAAAGTGTTGACCGAATACGCCTGCTGCGTTGCCTTCTTCGTCGAATTCTTGCTCAGCGTGGTCAAGAAGCACGAGATTTTCGTCACGGGCTTTTTCCAACAGAGTGTGAGGGAACATACTTGAGTTGTCGTGAATCGGTTCACACAGATATTCACGAGCGAATTTGATTGCAGGCATTGACTTCTCACGCATTCGGAGTGCATCAAGCGGCCAACGTCCCGGCCATAACGGTTCGCCGTTTTCTAATATAGCGGGATAGGTTTCGACTTGGAAGGTTTCTTTTTGTTCAAGTTCAGCGTACAGGTCATTGTACGAAAACGGTGTACCGACCATCATCATTCGACCTGTATGGTGCAGTACAGGAAGCAGAACGGTATAGAACCAGTCGGCTGCACGTTGAAGTTCGGATACGGTTGTACCCCACAGAATATCATCGCACACAACCACGTCAGGGTGGAAACCACGAGTAGCACCACCAACGGACTTTGCCATGATACGGCTGCCGTTTGTGAATTCAAAGTAGGATTTAGCCCAAGGTTTTCCAGAAGGCTTGAGTGGTTTGAGGATGTCAGCCATATCGATGTTGCTGCGAATGAATCGCATGTGTTCAAGTGTTTGTTCAAGAGAGTGACTGAACACCATGACGTGAGTGTTCGGGTTGAATGCTGCAATCCAAAGAGCATAGGACATAAAGAAAACTGATTTGCCGTGGTCACGACTCGCTTTGACACAGTAGTAACGATGACCGTTCAGACCGTTGTCCCATGCTTCGTGATGGTCAGCGTAGTCGAAGCCAAGTATTTCAGTGAAAAAGAACTTGAATGATTTCTTCGACATTTCAATATCGATTTCATCAACGAGTGCCTTAACGCCCTCTGCATCGCTCATTGCTGACCTTCCTGCATAAATTGTCCCATGCCTTCAAATGCGCCCTGCCTTCTTTCAAATTCCTCAGGAGGCTTTTGCCCTTGCTGACCTTGCTGTTCTCCGCCTTCGTCGTCTTGACTTTCCAATTTACTTTGAATAGATTCGGTATTCATCTGATGGTCCATAGTACCTTCATTGGCTAACGTACGATTGACATCAGCATCTGTACCCTCACCCGATGCTACGCTACCCGGCGGAGGTGGAAGTTGCTGTACAGGCGCAGCACCCATTGGGTTCGTTTGTACTGGTTGCACATTTTGAAGGTAATTCTGTGCTTCTGTCAATTGCTGTGAGTTGATATTCCCAGCCAAATCCAAAGCAGGTTTTAGTTTTTGATAATCTCTCAATTTCATTTTTCTGTCTTTTGCTTCACGCTTGTCTCTTGCCAACCTTGCTTGCCCTACGTTTGTTCCTAATTGAGCCAACTCTTGACCAAGTTGCTGAGTGTTCAGATTAGTTTGATTTGCTTGTTGAAGTCGTCCTTGCTCAGCCTCAAACCGTCGACGGTTGATGTTTCTTGGATTCATTAGACTTGCAAGACTGGGACCTTCTGCCGCAAGTCGCTCAGGATTCATAGCACGACGTTGTTGTAAATCTCTCTGTGCACCCTCCTTAGCCCTGTCAACTTTTTCTTGCTCTTCCAAATCAGCACGTGCTTGACGTCGACGTGAAGTTCCCATGTTAGCGAGTCCTCGACCCACGGCACTGCCTTGCATAGCACCGACTTGGACATTCGACAGGAGTCCACCAAGACTTCTTGACTCGCCTGCAAGTCCACCTAATACACCTACTGCTCCACCCGCTAATGCAGCGGCTTTTCCTCGCTTTGTACGACCACGTACTGCGTTACCGCCTCCGCCTCCTCCGCCAACGCCGACATTGTAAAACATCTGAGGACCGTTAGGCCCCAGTTGGATTTGAGGAGCCTTAACGAGAATCTTCCTCATCAAACCCCTCCGCTAAACGTGACCTTGACGACCTTGACGACCTGTGGACTGACGCTCCATTCCTTAGCGATACGGTGCCAGTCGCCACGTGAGTGTAACAGTCCGTGAACGTCCATCGATGTGATGCCCAAGTCTTTGGCGAATAAGCCGACTGACTGAATTGAATTGAGTTGAATAGGATTGTGAGGGAGCATCTTGAGGATTGTAGCATCTTGCTTGGCGTCCTCCAGTTGGATGTGCTCCATGGCTTCTGTGATTTCAGCGACCTGTGCTTTACCGAACTGCATACCGTATCGGTCTAATGTCTGCTGACCCTCATCCAACGGTGGAGGCATATTGCCCATCGGAGGTGCCTCACCCATAGGCGCTGGTGTAGGAACAGGCATTTCACTTTGTCGATTGGCTTGCCTTTCTTCCTCTATGCCTTTATTCGCATTTGCCCCGAAATCTGAAAGGAATGGTTCGTGATAGCGAGGTACGACTGTTTCAAGTTGCCCGTGTGTCTGATTATGACGGAAATCATCGCCAAGCGGACTGTAACCTAAAGCACCCTCAGCAAGGTTAGGAATACCACGTGCCTCACGCATTTGTGCATGTATACGCTCGGCGGTTTCTCTTGCCTTTGGGTTACGGTCGTGGCGGTTCGCTTGATGGTCATGGTCCCTGAATTCAGTTATTGCACGCTGTAGTGCTTCATCGGCAGGTACACCCTGTCGTTCCAAAAGTTTAGCATAATATGCAGGTATAGCCGCTATGTGCCTTGAGTTGTGAATTCTACCGCCTCCCTTTGTACCCATATCGCTCACGTGTATAGAATCGAACATATCTCTGTATTCACTGGAATTCATATCAACGCCTAAATCCTCGGCAATGCTCCTCAAAATCTTAGGTCCATAATTACCCTCTTTGATTTGTTTCTTTGCTCCGCCAAACAGATACGATGACTTAGGCTGTCGAGAAAGTAACTCTGCTTCAGCATCACTGATATTTACACCAAATTCTTTACCTCGTGCTATAATGCTTTCAGGCGTTATAACCATTTTTCTACTTTCCGAATCTTTGCCATATGCGAAAGTCTTTGTGTCGTAGAAAGCCTGTGGTGCAAGTTCAGCGAGTTGCAGAGGATGAAGGTTGTTGAGCGGGTGGTCTTCGGCTGCAATGTTTGTACGGTATCCCGAGCCGTCAGGTCGACCTCTTGCTCTTCCTTTGTTGCCCCTTTGACCCTCAACCCGACCAAAAGTCAAGTCACGAAGAGGTATATTTGAATGTGCTAAGTAACGGTCTTTGAGGGTGTTGTTTAATTTCGCTTTTGCCTTGTCATGCATTGCCTTGAAACGAGGGTCACTCTCCAATAGTTCCATCATCTCAGGACTTTCAAGATAACCCATTGCCTTCTTTACTCGCTGTGCCATTTCGTAATGGATGGGGTTGATGCCTCCGTCAATGAATACCCCTTGGTCAGCGTGCGGGTGGTCGACGTTACCCATGTTTAATGAGTAATTGAGGAGTGGGTTAGCAAAACCTTCTGGTGAAGGAGTCGACCCACGATTTGCTCTGTCCTCTGAAATACTATGCTTGTCGTATGTGCCGCCTACGTGGTTCATTCTCCACTCAACACTGTCTATGTGAGGCACGACGTGCGTAGGGTTACCATGAGTATCGAGGTGACTTGCGTTGTGGTCGTCAATCGCAGGGCTAATGATGTGTTCTCTGACGAATTTTTCCCCGTCTTCCTTTGTTCCACCTAATAGGTCTGCAAACATTCGACTCAAATCGTAAATCATGTAGTCCATAGGGTGAAACCCGTGAGGTCGATTAGCGGTACCTTGGTCAGAGTGAGGTGCCGTTGGGTCATCTTCATTGTGCCAAAGCAGGTCCTCTGATTCAGGGTCAAAGGCAAACGGAGGATGATGTGCAACGCCGCCTTCAAATTGATGATACCAAGGGTGCTCAGAGTCTTTTGTCTTGATACCATGCTCAGGAAGCCACTGTGTCAACGGCTTACCGTTCATTTCAAGACTAAATGACTTGATAAGAGAATTGTTTCCATGAACGGACAGGTACGATTCGACAAGTCCTTTGAGGAGTGCCTTGCCCTCGTTGTCTGGAAACAGTTGATTACGAGGCGTGTACTTGAACATCAGGCAACTCTCCCGCTTCCACGTGCAGCAAAGACGTGACCGGGCATACCTGAGGATGACATCTCATCTGATTCAGGGTCATCAGTTGCTCCTTGCGGGTTTGTTGTTTCTCCTCGGTGACCTGCTTCTTTGTTCTTGTTACTTCCACGACTGAGTGGAGCCTTCTTCATTCGGTCTTGTCGCTCGACAATCTTCTTCATATCACGAATGATACGGCGGAGTTGTGAGATGTGGAGATAGTCCTTTGCTGATTTGAGCAACATGCCCATTTCTTTGAGTTCAGCCTTTTTCATCTCACCTGCAAGTCGAGGAATCTTACCTGAACCCATCGGTCCGGGTGTCGTAGGCGTACGCTGTTCGATGTTGTGAGGTTGATGAGGCATTGAGATGTTGCCCATGAGTGCACGCTGGTGCCGCTGACCGAGTTGCTGTCGGTACTTACCGGGGAACAATCGTAGCGGTTGCTTGGTTGATAGACCCAAGTGACCCATTTCGACAGCGAGTGGTGCTTCTGTAAGTCCACCGTGCTCTGTGCGTGGGTTGAGTGTACGGGATTGACGCTTAGAGCGAATCGATGTAGCGATGTGTGGCTTACGTCCGCCGGGTGGACCGTCATACTTTGGCTGTTGCCAAGACTGGTCACGTGCTTTCATCAAACTCGACCAAGCATCAGCCATCGGTTCACTTGTGTTCTTCTGTTGAAATTGGGGGTCGGAACTTTGTACTTTTGGCTTTTGAATGTAAGGGGCGGCTGTTA
>Ga0209232_1000110_pt1 | contig 50471 bp, 54 predicted proteins | sample ETNvirenome_2_60_FD_184066 | JGI IMG/M metagenome (GOLD analysis project Ga0209232, IMG submission 184066) | Marine viral communities from the Pacific Ocean - ETNP_2_60 (SPAdes) (version 2) | ecosystem: Environmental > Aquatic > Marine > Oceanic | place: Pacific Ocean | collected 2013-06-22 | reverse complement strand
CGCGCCGTCGAGGACGAGAAACAGCGCGTCGAAGCGCGCGTGGAACAGGCGGCAGCCAAGGTCGCCGAAACCGCCCCGGCCGCCGCGCCCGCTGCTGCGGAACCGGTCGCGGCCGAAACCCCTGCAGCCGCCGCGCCGCAGGAAACCGCCGCGCCGCGCAGCACGACGAGTGCCGCGCCGGCACCGCGCCGCTTCACCCCGATCGAAGCGCCGAAGCGCCCCGAACCCAAGCGTCCCGACCCCAAGGTCAGCCGTGGCGGCGACACCCGTCGCCAGTCGGGCAAGCTGACCGTCACCCGGGCGCTGAACGATGACGAAGGCGCGCGCGCGCGCAGCCTCGCGGCGCTGAAGCGTGCCCGCGAAAAGGAAAAGCGTTCGCACACCGCCGCGTCGGGGCCGCGCGAAAAGCAGGTTCGCGAAGTCGTTGTGCCCGAAAGCATCACGGTCCAGGATCTGGCCAACCGCATGGCCGAAAAGACCGGCGACCTGATCAAGGCGCTGTTCAAGATGGGCAGTCCGTCGGCCAGCACCGACACGATCGATCAGGATACCGCCGAATTGCTCGTCACCGAGTTTGGGCACGAGATCAAGCGCGTCAGCCAGAGCGATATCGACATTCGTCATGACGAAGATGTCGACGATGCCGAGCATCTGAAGCCGCGCGCCCCGGTCGTCACGATCATGGGCCATGTTGATCACGGCAAGACCAGTCTGCTCGACGCGCTGCGCGGCGCGAATGTGCAGGCGGGCGAGGCCGGCGGCATTACCCAGCATATCGGCGCGTATCAGGTGACGACGCCGGACGGGTCGCTGGTGACTTTCCTCGACACCCCGGGCCACGAAGCCTTTACCGAAATGCGCCAGCGCGGCGCCAACGTCACCGACATCGTCATCCTGGTGGTGGCGGCCGACGACGGGTTGAAGCCGCAGTCGATCGAGGCGATCCACCATGCCAAGGCGGCGGGTGTGCCGATCATCGTCGCGATCAACAAGATCGACAAGGAAGGCGCCAACGCCCAGCGCGTCCGCGAACGCCTGCTCGAACATGAGCTGGTCGTCGAAGAAATGGGCGGCGACGTCCAGAATATCGAAGTCTCGGCGCTTAAGAAGACCGGTCTCGACAAATTGCTCGACGCGATCGCGGTGCAGGCCGAGATCATGGAGCTGAAAGCCAACCCCGACCGCGCCGCCGAAGGCACCGTGGTCGAGGCGAAGCTCGACAAGGGCCGCGGTCCGGTGGCGACGATCCTCGTTCGCCGCGGGACGCTCAAGGTCGGCGACATCTTTGTCTGCGGTGCCGAGAGCGGCCGCGTTCGCGCGCTCGTCAACGATCAGGGCCAGCAGATCAAGACCGCCGGTCCGTCGATGCCGGTCGAGGTCCTGGGCCTTGGCGGTGTGCCGATGGCAGGCGATACGCTGACCGTGGTCGAAAATGAAGCGCGCGCCCGCGAAGTGGCGGCCTATCGTCATGGCGAGGCGCTCAAGAAGCGCACCGTGCAGGCGCCGGTCAGCCTGGAGGGGATGTTCGAAGCACTGGCCGACAAGGCCAATGTCATCCAGTTCCCGGTGGTCATCAAGGGCGATGTGCAGGGATCGGTTGAGGCGATCGTCAATGCGCTGAACAAGCTGTCGACCGACGAGATCCGCGTCCGCGTCCTTCAGTCGGGCGCCGGCGCGATCACCGAAAGCGACGTGACGCTGGCGGCGGCGACCAAGGCGCCGATCATCGGCTTTAACGTCCGCCCGAACGCCAAGGCCCGCGACATTGCGAAGCGCGAAAAAGTGCGCTTCATGTATCATGACGTCATCTATCACCTGACCGACGAGATCCGGAAAGAGATGGCGGGCGAGCTGGGGCCGGAGCGGATCGAAACCGTCGTCGGCCGCGCCGAGGTCAAGGATGTCTTCCCGGCCGGCAAGCGCGACAAGGCCGCTGGTTTGCTGGTGCTCGAGGGCGTCATCCGCAAGGGGCTGCACGCGCGCCTTACCCGCGACGACGTCATCGTGTCGGCCACGACGATCGCTTCGCTGCGCCGTTTCAAGGACGACGTCGCCGAAGTGCGCGCCGGGCTGGAGTGCGGTGTCGTATTGTCGGATACCAACGACATCAAGGCGGGCGACAATTTGGAAGTCTTTGAAGTCGAACTGCGCGAACGGACGCTGTAACCAGCGCTCGCTTCGTGCGGATCAGGAGGCGCCTGCATGGCCCGCTACGTCGCCCTGTTCGGCAGCATCAATGTCGGTGGCAACCGGTTGACGATGGCCGACCTGCGCGCCGCGTTCGAGGCCGAGGGTTTTGCTGACGTCGAGACGGTGGTCGCCAGCGGCAATGTCATTTTTTCGCACCCCGCGCGGCCGACGCGCGGGCTGGAGGAAAAGCTGACGCTGATGGTCGATGACCGGTTCGACATGCACTGCGCCGCTTTGGTGCGCAGCCGCGACGAGCTGGCCGCGGCGATCGCCGACAATCCGTTCGCGGGGGCCAACGAGGATCGGTTCATCCACACGATGTTCCTCGACGGGCAGCCGACGGCGGCGCAGTTCGACGCGCTGGCGGCCGACAAGTGGATCAAGCCCAATGAGCGCGTCGCGCTGGGCGACCGGGCGCTCTTTATCGATTATGGCGATGGGGTGGGCGACAGCAAATTGACCGCGCGGATGATCGAGCGCCGGTTGGAGCATAAGGGCACCGCGCGCAACCTGCGTTCGATCGCGCGGATCGTGGCGAAACTGGACGAACTGGAGAAGGGTGCGGCATGAAAGCGGTAGAGAGCAAGGGCCCCTCGGTCCGCGTCCTGCGCGTCGGCGAACAGGTGCGCCATATCCTGTCGGACATATTGGCGCGCGGCGACGCCCATGACGAGCTGCTGGCCAAGCATCCGGTGAGCATCACCGAAGTGCGGATGTCGCCCGACCTGCGCCACGCGACGGTGTTCGTGAAACCCCTGCTCGGCAAGAATGAGGCCGCGGTGCTCAAGGCGCTGCGCACCAATACCGCCTGGCTGCAAAAGAGCGTCGCTGAAAAGATGAGCATGAAATATGCCGCGAAGCTGAAATTTCTGTCGGATGAAAGTTTCGACGAGGCGAGCCATATCGAGAAACTGCTGCGCGACCCAAAGGTGAAGCGCGATTTGGCGAGCGGTGAGGGCGAATAGCCCTCGCCCCCAAATCACGAGGTCGTTTGAAGGCCTATTTCCCCTTGATCCCCGCCGCTTCTTCCAGCTCGACCAGCGCATCCTCCAGATAGTCGATCAGCCGCTGGACATGCGGCACGCTGCGGCGGCAGGCGGTGATGCCGAAATCGATATTCTTGTTGTTCGATACCTGGGTGATGTTCATCGCCATGCCGTCGACCGGAATGCTGGCCGGGTACATGCCGTCCAATCGCGCGCCGTTCCAATACAGCTGCTCGCGGGGGCCGGGGACGTTCGAGATGGTGACGCTGTACGCGGGGAATTTGTCCGCCGTCCTCGTCAGCGCGGTCAGCATCTGCGGCATCTGGGTGATCGCGGTATAGATCTGGATCTGCTGCGCGGTCATTTCGCGCAGCTGTGCCTTCGCGGCGTTCATCGACGCCTGAATCGTCCGCATCCGTTCGGCAGGATCGTCGATATGCGTCGCGAGGTTCGCGGTGACGGCGGCGACCGAGTTCCCCGAATCGATGTCGTCCTTGGCGCGGATCGACACCGGGGCCATCGCTTTGAGCGGCTTGTCGGGCAGCTCGTTCAGCGATTGCAGATATTTGCGCATCGCCCCCGAACACATCGCGAGCACCGCGTCGTTGATCGTCCCGTCATAGGCCTTGCCCATGGCCCGGACCCGTTCCAGCGACCAGCTTTGCGCCACGAAACGCCGCGCCCCGGTGATGTTGCGGTTGAAACTCGTGCGCGGCAGCCCGCCCCACGGCGTGGTGAGGTCGCCGCCGCCCAGCCCGAACATCGCCGCGGCATATTGGTTGAGCGCCTTGCTGACCCCGACGCTGTTGCCCCATTGTTCCTTCAGAAAAGCACCGATGGCTTTCAGGTCAGTGATGCTGGGGGTCGGCGGTTTTTTCGCGGTCGGGAATTGACGCTTATAGGCCTCATAGACTTCGACCGACATCGGCGACGCCGTGGGCTTATAGCTCTTGTCGTTGCTCAGCATCGCATTGGTGAAATGCATCGAGCTGGCACCGTCCATAAAGGCGTGGTGGATCTTGAAATAGGTCGCGATCTGCCGGTTGGGCAGGCCCGAGATCAGGGTGATTTCCCACATCGGGCGGGTGCGGTCGAGCAAGGTGCCGTGGAGCCGCGAGGCGAGTTCGAACATCTCGCGATAGCGCCCCGGCTTGGGCAGCGCGGCGGCGCGGACATGATAATGCATGTCGATGTCCTTGTCGGGCACCAGGCGGATCGGGCCGTACTGGCCGAGCGGCGTCAGCTTGAGCACTTCGCTGAACGGACGGCGCAGTCCTTCCTGCTGGCGCAGCAGCGCGAGCATCTCGTTCAGCCACTCGGTTTCGTCGACCTTGTCGGGCAGGGTGTAGAGATTGACCCCGCCAACATGCATCGGCGTCTCGCGCGTTTCCGCGACCAAAAACATCGCGTCGGTCACCGGCATCAGGCGCATGGCAGCTCTCCCCACTGTTTGTGCTGCATCTTTTGATGTGCAGCATGAAAGCGGGGTGGGGGCGAGTCAAGCGGCCCACTCTTTGTCACCCCGGACCCGTCGACAAGCTCAGGACAGGCGTGATCCGGGGTCCACTACCGCCGGCGCCAAATGGACCCCGGATCAACTCCGGGGTGACGATAGTTTGGCGATTGGCGGCGGCAGGCGAACAGTTTATCGACGCCCCCATGGCCAAGCTCTATTTCTACTATGCCAGCATGAACGCGGGCAAATCGACGACGCTGCTGCAGGCGGATTTCAATTATCGCGAGCGCGGTATGGAAACGATGCTGTGGACCGCGGCGCTCGACGATCGTTACGGCCAGGGGCAGGTGACCAGCCGCATCGGATTGATGGCCGAGGCGCATAAATTCGATCCCGACAGCGACCTGTGGGCGGCGGTGACCGCCGAGAACGCCGAACGGCCGCTGGCCTGTGTGCTGGTCGACGAGGCGCAGTTTCTGTCCAAGAGCCAGGTGTTCCAGCTTGCGCGGCTGGCCGATGAGGAGGGGATTCCGGTGCTCTGCTATGGTCTGCGCACCGATTTTTCGGCCGAGCTGTTCCCCGGCTCGGCGGCGCTGCTGGGCATCGCCGACGCGCTCGTCGAGCTCAAGGCGGTGTGTGAATGCGGGCGCAAGGCGACGATGAACCTGCGCGTCGACGAGAGCGGGCGCGCGGTGGTCGAGGGCGCGCAGACCGAGATCGGCGGCAACGACCGCTATGTCGCGATGTGCCGACGGCATTTCATGGCGAAGCGGCGCGAAGCCGCGGAAGCGCCAAGGGATGTCGGCGCCAATGCTTGACCGGCTTTACGTCGATCTGGCCGACGGCGACCTTCAACTCGTCAAGCTGGTCGAAGCGCATCGTGCGGCGCTGCGCACGGCCTGCGCCGCCGACTCCGACATCTGGGCGATCTATTCGTCGAGTTTTGGTCCCGGTCATTTCGACCAGAGCTTTGACGCGTTGATCGGCGGCACCGGCCGCATGGCCTATGCGATCATGGACGGCGACACGCTGGTCGGCATGACCGCCTGGCTGCGCCCCGATATGTCGGCGCAGACGGTCGAGGTCGGCAACAGCTATATCCACCCCGCCGCGCGCGGCACCGGGTTCAACGGGCGTTTGAAAAAGCTGATGATCGATCATGCGTTCGCGGTTGGCATCCGCCGCATCGAATTTCGCATCGACGAGCGCAACGCGCGCTCGCAGGCGGCGGTCGCCAAACTCGGTGCGGTCAAAGAAGGCGTCCTGCGCGGCGAGCGGATCACCTGGACCGGCTATGTGCGGAGTACCGGGTTATTTGGCCTGCTTGCCGAGGATTGGTCCGACCGCGCATAGACGCTTCCATGGGCGTTATCCTGATTTTCCTGGTTTTGGCGTGGCTGGCATGCACCGCGGTGACCGTCCTGTTCGCTTTCATGATCGATCGTTTTGCGGCGCGGCGCTGGTGGGGGCGCACGCCGCGTGCGCTGTGGCGCGCGTTGTTCATCGGCCATGCGACTAACCTCCTGCTGTTCTGGAGCCCGTTCACCGTCGATCCGCACAAGTGGCTGTTTTTTGGCAGCACCCTGGCCGTCACGGCGCTGCTGTTGTGGCCATTCGCCCGGCGTCGCGCGCGTGCGGCAGTTTGACGCGCGGCCGGTCAGCGTAAGTTCAGACGCGGCACCTTAGGGTGATCGCCATGATATCGAATCTCGCTCTCTCCCTGGCCGCCGCTTTGCTTCCCCTTTCTGCTGCGGCGGCCAACGAGCCTGCCGCAAAAACCGCCGACGCGCCGCGCGCGCCTGGCGTCGAGGCGAGCATCGTCTTTCCCAGCAACAGCTCGATCCGCAATTGGCAAGCCGACCGGGGCCGCGGCATCTGGATCCAGGACCGCCGTGGCAACTGGTATTATGGCACCTTCGCGGGATATTGCCGCGACGCCGATTTCGCACAGGCGATCGGCGTCGAAACGCGCGGGGCGGGACGGCTCGACCGCTTTTCCACCATAGTGGTGCGCGGCGAACGCTGCCCGCTGTCGTCCTTCACCACCTCTGCAGGGCCGCCGTCCCGGCGCGACAAGTCCAAAGACATAATGGGCGACAAACCCGGCGCAAATTGACAGTGGCCCTGCGGTGGCTCTAGCGCCGCGGGATGAACGGCTGGATCATTCTCGACAAACCCTTGGGACTCGGCTCGACGCAGGCGGTCGGCGCGGTCAAGCGCGTGTGCCGCGAGGCCGGGCTGGGCAAGGTCAAGGTCGGCCATGGCGGGACGCTCGATCCGCTGGCGTCGGGGGTGCTGCCGATCGCGCTCGGCGAGGCGACGAAGCTGTGCGGGCGGATGCTCGATGCGAGCAAGATTTACGCGTTTACGGTGCAGTTCGGAACCGAAACGGCAGGGCTTGATGCCGAGGGTGAGGTCGTGGCGACCAGCGACGTGCGGCCGACGCTGGCCGAAGTGGAGGCGGTGCTGCCGCGCTTTACCGGCGCGATCGAACAGGTGCCGCCGGCTTATTCGGCGATCAGGATCGATGGCCAGCGCGCTTATGATCTGGCGCGCAAGGGTGAAGCGGTCGAGATGAAGGCGCGGGGGGTCACCATACACTCCCTTCGTCATGCCGGGCTTGATCCGGCATCCATTGCGGCGGGCGCCGAATGGACCCCGGATCAAGTCCGGGGTGACGAGGACAGGGGAGAGCGGCTCGAACGCACCACCCTCATCGCCCACGTCTCGAAAGGCACCTACATCCGCTCGCTTGCGCGCGACATCGCGCACGCCGTGGGCACCGTCGGTCATGTCGCCATGCTGCGCCGCACCAAGGCCGGGCCGTTCGATCTGGCCCAGGCGATTTCGCTGGACAAATTGAACGCTTTCGGCCAAGGCGCCGCCCAATCAGAAGTAATTCTGCCGCTCGAGGCAGGGCTGGTCGACATCCCGGCTCTGAACCTTTCCCCGGAAGCGGCAGGGGCGATCCGTCAGGGTCGTGTCTGGACCGGGGTAGCTACGGATGACGGGCTCTATTGGGGACGGGACGATCAAAATCGTCCGATCGCCCTGATCGAGGCTTTGGCGGGAACGCTGAAGGTCGTGCGCGGCTTCAATCTTTAAGCCATGATGTTCGAGGAAATGAAATTATGTCGATTACCGCCGAGCGCAAAACCGAAGTCATCACCGAAAACGCCCGCAGCAAGGGCGACACCGGCTCGCCGGAAGTCCAGGTCGCAATCCTGACCGACCGCATCAATAACCTGACCGGTCATTTCAAGGCGAACCACAAGGACAATCACAGCCGCCGCGGCCTGCTGATGATGGTCAACAAGCGTCGCAGCCTCCTCGACTATCTGAAAAAGAAGGACGAGGGCCGCTATCAGGCACTGATCGCGAAGCTCGGTTTGCGTAAGTAAGAATTTCTGGCGGCCCCGGTTTTCCGGGGCCGCTGTCATATTGGCTCCGTGCAAATTCGCCGGACCACAGGGCCGCTCCCGCATCCGGCGGGGCCGCCATTGGGGCCACAGACGCCCCGCACCGCCCCGGGTCGGATTACCCGGAACTAGAGGCCCCGCCCGGCATCGGGCCCGGCGGGCGAAGGAAACTCCATGTTTGACGTGAAAAAAGTATCGATCGAGTGGGGCGGTGAAACGCTGACCCTCGAAACGGGCAAGGTTGCCCGTCAGGCCGATGGCGCGGTTGTCGCGACGCTCGGCGAAACGATGGTATTGGCCGCGGTCACCGCCGCCAAGACGGTCAAGGAAGGGCAGGACTTCTTCCCGCTTACCGTCCATTATCAGGAAAAATATTCGGGCGCAGGCCGCATCCCCGGCGGCTTCTTCAAGCGCGAGCGCGGCGCGACCGAAAAGGAAACCTTGGTTTCGCGTTTGACCGATCGTCCGATCCGTCCGCTGTTCCCCGAAGGTTTCTATAACGAAATCAACGTCATTGCCCAGGTTCTGAGCTATGACGGCCATAACGAGCCCGACATCCTCGCGATGGTCGCCGCTTCGGCTGCGCTCACCATCTCGGGCGTCCCGTTCATGGGTCCGATCGGCGCCGCGCGCGTCGGTTATGTCGATGGCGAATATATCCTGAATCCGACCGAGGCGCAGGTTGCCGAAGGCGACCTCGATCTGGTCGTTGCCGCCACTTATGACGCGGTGATGATGGTCGAATCCGAAGCCAATGAGCTGTCGGAAGAGATCATGCTCGGCGCCGTGCTGTTCGCGCATGACGCATGTAAGGACGTCGTCAAGGCGATCGTGAAGCTGGCCGAACAGGCTGCCAAGGATCCCTGGGACATGGCCGAACAGGCCGACCTGACCGCCGCCAAGGACAAGCTCAAGAAGCTGATCGGCAAGGACATCGCCGCCGCGTACAAGCTGACCGACAAATCGGCCCGCTCGAACGCGCTGAACGAAGCCCGCGCCGCCGCCAAGGCTGCCTTCGCCGACGCCGCGCCGCAGGACCAGATGGCCGCCGGCAAGCTGATGAAGAAGCTGGAAGCCGAAATCGTGCGCGGCGCCATCCTCAAGGACGGCAAGCGTATCGACGGCCGCACGACGACGCAGATTCGTCCGATCGTCGCCGAAACGCACTTCCTGCCCCGCGCCCACGGCTCGGCGCTGTTCACCCGCGGCGAGACGCAGACGATAGCGACCTGCACGCTCGGCACGAAGGACAGCGAACAGATGATCGACGGCCTGAATGGCCTCAGCTACTCGAACTTCATGCTGCACTATAACTTCCCGCCCTATTCGGTCGGCGAAGTCGGTCGTTTCGGGGCGCCCAGCCGCCGCGACATCGGTCATGGCAAGCTGGCATGGCGTGCGCTGCACGCGGTGCTGCCGACGAAGGACGAATTCCCCTACACGATCCGCATCACCAGCGACATCACCGAGTCGAACGGTTCGTCGTCGATGGCGTCGGTTTGTGGTGGTTCGCTGGCCATGATGGACGCCGGTGTTCCGTTGAAGCGTCCGGTTTCGGGCATCGCCATGGGCCTGATCCTCGAAGGCAAGGATTTCGCGATCCTGTCGGACATCCTGGGTGACGAAGATCACCTCGGCGACATGGACTTCAAGGTGGCGGGCACGTCCGAAGGCATCACCACGATGCAGATGGACATCAAGATCGCGGGCATCACGCGCGAGATCTTTGAAGCCGCTTTGAACCAGGCCAAGGAAGGCCGCGCGCACATCCTGGGCGAAATGGCCAAGGCACTGGGCGAGGCTCGCACCGAGCTGTCGGACTATGCTCCGCGGATCGAAACGATGCAGATCGACAAGTCGAAGATTCGCGACATCATCGGCACCGGCGGCAAGGTGATCCGCGAGATCGTCGCGACCACCGGCGCCAAGGTCGACATCGACGACGAAGGTCTGATCAAGATTTCGTCGAGCGATCCGGCGCAGATCGAAGCCGCGCGCAAGTGGATTTCGGGCATCGTCGAAGAAGCCGAAGTCGGCAAGATCTATGACGGCAAGGTCGTCAACCTCGTCGATTTCGGGGCGTTCGTGAATTTCATGGGCGGCAAGGACGGTCTCGTCCATGTGTCCGAAATCGCCAATGAGCGCGTCGAAAAGGTCGCCGACGTCCTGAGCGAAGGCCAGGAGGTCAAGGTCAAGGTGCTCGAGATCGACCAGCGTGGCAAGGTTCGCCTGTCGATGCGCGTCGTCGATCAGGAAACCGGCGCCGAGCTGGAAGACACCCGCCCGCCGCGTGAAGGCGGCGACCGTGGTCCTCGCGGCCCGCGTCGCGACGGCGGCGACCGTGGCCCGCGCGGTGACGGTGGCGGTCGTGGTGACCGTGGCCCGCGTCGCGATGGCGGCGGTGATCGTGGCCCGCGCCGCGACGGCGGTAGCGAACGCGGTCCGCGCCGCGAGCGCAACGAGGGTCCGGAAGACCAGGGCCATGTGCCCGACTTCCTGAAGGACTAAGCCTTCGAAATCGAAACAAAGAAAGGGGCTGCTTTGGCGGCCCCTTTTTTTGTCGCGCTATTTGCGCGACGCGGCGCTTTTGTCGCGGATGGCCTTGAATTCGCTGCCGGCTTTCCAGTCGGGCCAGCGCGCCGAGCGCGCGAGTTCGTCGCCGATCGTATAAAACAGCGAAATATCCTGCACCGCGCCATCAAGGTTCCAATCCGGACCCCAGGCGTCGCACGCCTGATGATAGCATTTGCCGGTATAGGCATCGACCCACGCCTGTCCGGCGGGCTTGCCGCCGTCGACGAGGTCGGAAGCGCCGGCGATGCCCATCATCAGCAGCACGGGAACGCCGCGCTTGGCCATGCTGAAATGGTCGGCGCGGTAAAACAGGCCACGTTCGGGGAGGCTCTCCACCGAAATGGTGCGGCCTTGGGTCGCAGCGACGCGCGCTAGGTCGTCTTCGAGACTGCCCTGTCCCTTGCCGACGAGGACGACGTCCTTTGCCTTTCCGGCGGTCTGGAGGATGTCGAGGCCGAAGTTGGCGACGGTCTTTTCGACCGGGAAGATCGGGTTTTGGGCATAGGCTTCGGAGCCGAGCAGTCCGCGTTCTTCGGCGGTCCAGAAGGCGAAGACGATGCTGCGGTCGGGCGGCGGTGCGGCCTTGAAGCCGCGGGCAATTTCGAACAGTCCCGCGACGCCGAGCGCGTCGTCGTTGGCACCGGCGCGATAGATGCGCCCTGCCTCGTCGGGCGCGCCTTCGCCATAGGCATCCCAGTGGGCACCATACATCACGACCTCGTCGGGCCGCTTGGTACCGGGGATTTTGGCGAGGACATTCTGGCTTTGCACGACCGCCTGCGTCACGGGGATCGCGGCGTTGAAACTGGTGCCGAGATTGACCGGCTTGAAATCCTTGCGGCGCGCGGCGATGCGCAGCTTTGCCAGATCCTGTCCGGCGTTCGCGAAGAGAGTGGTCGCGGTCTCGCCCGAGATCCAGCCTTGCAGCGCAAGGCTGGTGACTTTTTCGGGCGGCATGACGAGGCCGTAATTTTCGCCGCCGCCGCTTTTGACGACGTTCCAGCCATAACCGACGCCTTCGGTGTCGTGGACGATCAGCGCCGCGATCGCGCCGCGCCGCGCCGCCTCTTCGAACTTGTAGGTCCAGCGGCCGTAATAGGTCATCGTCCGCCCGCCGAACTTGCCGAAAGCGTCCTCGCTTTTGGCCGCGACAAAATCGGGATCGTTGATCAGAAAGACCGCGACCTTGCCTTTCAGATCCTGACCCTTGAAATCGTCCCAGCCGCGTTCGGGTGCGGTGACGCCGTAGCCGACGAACACCAGCGGGGCGTTATCAACGACCGCCTGATCCTTCGGTTGGAGCGTCGAGACATAGATGTCGGTGCCGAAGGTGAGCGGCGTTGCCGCGCCCTTGCGGTCGAAGGCGAGCGTCGTGGCGGTCCCGAGGCGCGTGTGCAGCAACGGCACCGGCTGGGTCCAGCCGCCGTCGACGCCCGCGGGTTCGAGCCCGAGCGCCTGAAGTCGTCCGATCAGATAGCCGATCGTGCGCTCTTCACCGATCGTGCCGGGGGCGCGGCCCTGAAACTGGTCGGAGGCGAGGGTACGCACGGTTTGGGTGAGCCTGGCGGCGTCGATGGCGGGCGCGGTTTGCGCGGCCGCGGGGACCGAAAGGGCCGCGAGGAGCGAGGCGGCGGCGAGGCGTAGGGTCATAAGGCGAAGGCTTCCCGGTTGGTACGCCGCCAGCCTAGGCGCTTTCGGGGCGGCATTGAAGCGCGCAAACCGCCACGCGGCGAGTTCGTCGTTTGACCGCAAGAAACGGAGCGTCGCCGGGGCGGCGACGTGGCAGGGGCGCGCGATGACACAGACGATCGACACCGCCGTCGCGGCGCGCATCGCCGCGCTGGACTGGCCCGCCATCGGCGCCGCACTCGACCGGGACGGTTGGGCGGTCCTGCCGCAGCTGCTCTCGGCCACCGAAGGCGACGACGCCGCGGCGCTCTATGGCGACGAGGAACGCTTCCGCAGCCATGTCCAGATGGCGCGGCACGGGTTCGGGCGCGGCGAATATCGTTATTTCGCCTATCCGTTGCCGCCGCTGGTCGCGGCGTTGCGTGGGGCGCTGTATTCCCGGTTGGCGCCGGTCGCCAATCGCTGGCACGAGCGGATGGGGCGCGAGGCGGGCTTTCCGACTGATCACGGCGACTATCTGGCGCATTGCCACGCCGCAGGACAGGCGCGGCCGACGCCGCTGCTGCTGCAATATGGGCCGGGCGATTACAACTGTCTGCACCGCGACCTGTATGGGGCGGAGGTGTTCCCGTTGCAGGTCGCGGTGTTGCTGTCGGCGCCGGGGACGGATTTTGACGGCGGCGAATTTGTGCTGACCGAGCAGCGGCCGCGGATGCAGTCGCGCGCGGCGGTGGTGCCGCTGGGCCAGGGCGATGCGGTGATATTCGCGGTGAATGAGCGGCCGGTGGCGGGCAGCCGCGGCGATTACCGGGTGGCGATGCGCCATGGGGTGAGCGAGGTCCGGTCGGGGCGGCGCCACACGCTGGGGGTGATTTTTCACGACGCCGCCTAATCCCGCCTGCCGGGTGGACATGGCGGCTGCGGCGGTTAAGCCGGTGCTTTCCCGGCGGTATTAGCGAGGACGGCAGCGATGGACTTTTCCCGGCTTCAGGCGAGCAGCAAGATCGGCGACGACTGGGTCTATCCGCAGCCGCCGTGCCTGAATTTCGGCTGGCTGGAGGTCGACCTGGACCCCGCGCACCGCATTTACTGGGAGGAATATGGCAACCCGGCGGGCGAGCCGGTGATGTTCCTGCACGGCGGACCCGGGGGCGCCTGCGCCCCGGCGATGGCGCGCTTTTTCGATCCGAAGCGATACCGCGTCATCCTGTTCGATCAACGCGGGTGCGGCAAGAGCGAGCCCAATGTCGCGTCGGCCGGCCCGGCGGTCGCGTTAGCCAAGAACACCACCGCCGACCTGATCGGCGACATCGAGAAATTGCGCGATCATCTGGCGATCACGGGCGCGATGCATGTGTTCGGCGGCAGTTGGGGCAGCACATTGGCGATGGCATATGCGATCGCCCACCCCGCGCATTGCGCCAGCCTGATCCTGCGCGGGATCTTTCTGGGGGCGGCGGAGGATCTGGACTATCTGTACCAGGGCAATGCCGCGACGTGGGAGGTCGATCGCTATGCGCTGACCGCGCCAGGGGCGTACATCAAATATCCTGAGGAGTGGGCGGCGCTGCTGACCGTCCTGACGCCGGGCGAACGCGGCGACGTGATGGCGTCGTACAAGGCGATTTTCGACATGGTGCCGACCACCGCGGCGGAAACCGAGCGGCAATTGGCGGCGGCGGTGACCTGGTCGCTGTGGGAGGGGGTGATTTCCAACATGATCCCCGAAACCGCCGACACCGGCAAATTCGGCGAGGCCGACTTTGCGCTGTGTTTTGCCCAGATCGAGGCGCATTATTTCGCCAACCAGCTGTTCATTCCGGCGGGGCATTTCTTTGAGCATATCGCCACGCTCGCGACGATCCCGGTGCATATCGTCCACGGCCGCTTTGACGAGGTGTGCCCGTTGACGCAGGCATCACGGCTGGTCGCAGCACTGCGCGCCGCGGGTTCGGAGCCGGCGGCCTATGTGGTCACCAATGCCGGGCATAGCGCGATGGAGCGCGAAAATGCGCTGGCCCTGACCGCGGTGATGGATGGGCTGGCGGCGACGGCGACTTAAGGCCGGCCGAGGCGGCGCAAAGCGCCCGAAACCTTAAGCCCGCGAGGGCGGCATAGCGTCGTCATCGGCATTGAGCTGCTCGACCTGATCGCGCCACCTTTGCTTGGCGCGCGAGCGGTCACGCTCGTACCGGCGCCGCGCGCTATTGTGCCGCAGGTAGGCGATACCGACGGTGGCCGCCAATATCATCAAGGCGATGATGCCATAAGCAATGATGATCCTGGGTTCGATAGTCTTCACTCCGCGAGACGGCTTTGCCTCATGCCATCATTACCCCGCACGGCGGCGATGGTTGCGTCGCGTGAACCCCGCCGCGCCTCGGTTCGCCGTGTTTGAGTGGTTGTAGAAATAACCATATAGGTTATTTACCTTGACATCGTCACGCTGATATGGCACAAGTATCTCATCATGAAGAATTGCGAGTCGGGTCGGCATCCTTTCCATTTTTGGGGAAGGGTGAACCGGCCCGACCGGCGTTTGGGCGAGGCGATATGGACGAGCGGAACCTGATGAACGAAGCGGGCGAGGGGGGTGGCGGCGACGATGTCGGCGGGCGCCGTGAGCCGCAATTCAAGACGATTACCGATCATCAAATCGAGGTCTTTCTGGCGACGCTGGCCGATAGCTGCAATGTGCGCCGGGCCGCGGCGGTGGCTGGTTTTGCCTATTCGGCGGCGTACCAACGGCGGCGGCGTGACCCCGATTTTGCCGAGGCGTGGCAGGCGGCGCTGGACAGCGGCTATGCCCGGCTGGAAATGGCACTGGTCGAGCGGGCGATCCTGACGATCGAGACCGTCCGCGACGGTGATGGCAATGGCGATAGCGATGCCGATGCCGTGGTTGTCCCGGTGGTGGGGGCGATGACGGTGGCGCAAGCGATCGACCTGATGGGCAAGCATCGCGCCAGCATCGAAGGCGGGCGGGCCAAGCGCGTTCGCCCGAACAGCCGCAAGCGGCCCACGGCGGACGAAACCGACGCCGAAATATTGCGGCGGATCGATATTATCGAGCGGCAGCGCGCCGGTGAGGGACAGGATGCGCCATGACCGCGCGGTGGATCGACCGGCTGGCGTCGGACGATGGCGAAACGATTCTGGACCGGTTGCTGGCGCTATCGCTCGCCGAACGGGTGCGCCTGCTCCGCGAAATCCCGCGCAAATATGTGCATGAGCTGGAGGAACGCTGGTATCAATGGGCGCATCACGGGCAGTGCGCGCCGCCCGGCGACTGGCCGGTGTGGCTGATCCGCGCCGGACGCGGTTTCGGCAAGACGCGCGCCGGGGCCGAATGGATCAGCGACATGGCGCGGCGCATGCCGGGCGCCCGCATCGCGTTGGTCGCCGCGAACGAGAAGGACGGAATGCGCGTGATGATCGAAGGGCCGAGCGGCCTGATCGCGGTCGCGCGCGCCGACGAAAAACCGAAATGGCGCCAGCAGCTGCGCGAGCTGTATTTCGACAGCGGCGCGGTGGCGACGCTGTTTTCGGCCGGGGCGCCCGAAAATCTGCGCGGCCCGGAACATCATGTCGCGTGGTGCGACGAACTGGCGAAATGGCCGCAGGGCGGCGCCGCGGCGTGGGACAATCTGATGCTCGGCATGCGGCTGGGCGACATGCCGCGTGTGCTGGTGACGACAACGCCGCGCCCGGTGCCGCTGATGGCGACGGTCGCGGCGGTGCCGGGATGCGTCACGACATTGGGGCGGACGGCCGAGAATCCTCACCTGCCGCGGAGTTTCGTGACCCATATGGTCGCGCAATACGGCGGCACCCGGCTGGGGCGGCAGGAACTGGACGGCGAATTGCTGGAGGATGTCGAAGGCGCGCTGTGGACGCGCGCGCTGGTCGACCGGTGCCGGATCGATGCGGATGCGGTGGGCAAGCCGGTGCGGGTGGTGATCGGGGTCGATCCGCCGGCGACGTCGCATGGCGATGCATGCGGGATCGTGGTGGCGGCGTTGCTGCGCGACGGGCGGCTGGCGGTGGTCGAGGATGCGAGCGTCGAGCGCGCACCGCCGGGACTGTGGGCACAGGCCGCGGCCGCGGCGGCGGCGCGCTGGGGCGCCGAGCAGGTGGTCGCGGAGAGCAATATGGGCGGCGAGATGGTGCGTGCGGTGCTGGCGCAGGCCGACATCGCGCTGCCGGTGCGAACGGTGCATGCCAGCGTCGGCAAGGCGCGGCGGGCCGAGCCGGTCGCGCTGGCTTACGAGCGCGGACAGGTGGTCCACGCGGGGGCGTTCGCGGCGCTGGAGGATCAGCTGTGCGGGTTGCAGGTCGGCGGCGGTTATGCGGGGCCGGGGCGCTCGCCCGATCGGGCGGATGCGTGCGTTTGGGCGCTGGCGGCGTTGCTGGAAGGGTTGCGGATGGGGAGCGTGGTGGGGGTTAGGCGGGTTTGATTTTGGTCGATTATGTCCCAAGTCTGTGGCGTTTGATGCTAGGCACGGAATGTGGCAGACTGGCGAAATGTCAACGCAGACCATTCCCGTCGATGCTTGTTCCAAAATGGTGGAATCAGCGACCCGCGCATGCCAGCCGCTAATTTCCGTCCCGCCAGAACCCGCAAATAATACGGCTGACTCTCTTGCGGCCCTTTCGACAGCTTTCACTTTTGGTTCGCTATTGCTTGGGACGATTGCGCTAGCTGGCGCGATCGCTTGGGGCTTCGTGGTGAAGGTTTGGGCCGAACGAGAGGCTCGGCAAGAAGCTGAGCGATGCACTAAGAACTGGCTTGAGGAAGAAGCCTTTCCGATGTTGCGACGCGAAATGCAGGAATGGAAGAAGACATTTCCTCAGGAAACACCTATATCTGATATAGACATCGACAAGCTGGTGGCAGCAGCGGGCTCTGACGGAAAGGAGGAAGGCGATGGAAAAAAGTGAATTGAGCATCGTCTCTCGTCGGCTGGCGAAAGCGCCGGTGGACCTCAAAGCGATCTTTTCGGACCTCGGCATCGAGTATGAGGAGCTTTGGATGGACGATGGAGCTTCCGGTTCGATCACGCGGAATGGTGATAGCTTTACGGTAGCAGTCAACGCCACAGAGTCGTCGACACGTCAGCGTTTTACGGCAGCTCATGAGCTGGCACACTACCTCTTGCACCGCGATCTCATGCAAATCGACGGCGACAAGATGAATCGCCACACCGATAAGCTGTATGGAACGCCAGAAAATAACCCGGCGTCCCCGTTCACGCGCCAGCATGAAGTTCAAGCAAATCGTCTCGCGGCCCAGATCGTGATGCCTGCGCCACTGGTACGCGAGAAATTCGCCGAGTGCCAAGACGCGGGACAGCTGGCCGGTTCTTTTGGCGTGTCCAAGGCAGCAATGGAAATCCGATTGAGAACGCTTGGCTTGGCCATTTAGGCTTCTCGATCGAGGAACGTGAGCCCCGCCTATGCGGGGCTTTTTTTTGGAGAACATCATGAACTGGTTTGGCCGGAAGGCTGCGCAGGGTGCTGCGCGGCCTGCTTTGTCGCGGGTGTATGGGGCCTATGGGATGACGGGGTCGGCGCCCACGCCTTTGTCTTACGAGGCGCAGTTGCGCGAGGGGTATCTGGGTAACGCGATTGTCCAGCGTAGCGTGAAGTTGGTTGCCGAGGCGGCGGGCAGCGCGCCAGTGGTGGCGAGCGATCCGGCGCTGGCGGCGCTGGTGGCGCGGGCGTCGGGCGGGCAGGGGCTGGTCGAGACGCTGGCGTCGCAATTGCTGCTGCATGGCAATGGTTATGTGCAGATTTTGGGCGACGGGGCGGGCGCGCCGGCGGAGCTGTTTGCGCTGCGCCCCGAGCGGGTGACGGTCGAGGCCGATGGGCGCGGGTGGCCGGTGGCGTATCGCTACAAGGCGGGCGGGTCGGCGGTGGTGCTGCCCGCCGAGGATGGCGCGGGGCGGACGGCGGTGGTGCATGTGAAGGCGCTGCATCCATTGGACGATCATTATGGCGCGGGGTGCCTGGGCGCCGCGTCTGGCGCGATCGCGGCGCATAATGCGGCGGCGGCGTGGAACGCGGCGCTGCTGGGCAATGCGGCGCGGCCGTCGGGGGCGCTGGTCCATGACCCGGGCGACAAGGGGATGCCATTGTCGGCCGAGCAGGTCGAGCGGCTGCGCGAGGAGCTGGCCGAGGGGTTTTCGGGCGGGGCGAATGCGGGGCGGCCGTTGTTGCTGGAGGGCGGCCTGCGGTGGCAGGCGCTGAGCCTGAGCCCTGCCGAGATGGATTTCCTGGCGCTCAAGGAATCGAGCGCGCGCGAGATTGCGATGGCGTTTGGGGTGCCGCCGATGCTGCTCGGGCTGCCCGGCGATGCGACCTATGCCAATTACCGCGAGGCCAATCGGGCGCTGTGGCGGCTGACGGTGCTGCCGCTGACGGCCAAGATTTTGGCCGGCATCGCGCAGGGGCTGGCGGGGTGGTTCGCGGGGGCCGAGCTGCGCGTCGATCTGGACCGGGTGCCGGCATTGGCCGAGGACCGGATGGCGTTGTGGCACGAGGTGTCGGCGGCGGATTGGCTGAGCGCGGACGAGAAGAAGGCGTTGTTGGGGGTGGGGTAGCGTTCGCCGACAGCGGGCCACCCCCACCCAGCTTCGCCTAGGCAGCAAGCTGCCAAGGCTTCGCAACCCTCCCCCGTCCCAGGGGGAGGGGCGTTAGTGAGGAAATCGACATGGATGAGGAAGAGGCGCTGGCGCGGTTGATCGCGCTGGCGGGGACAAGTGTGTCCGCTGCGCCCGACGCGGCGTTGCTGCGTGCGGTGGTTGAGGAAGCGAGCGAGCTGGGGGCGCGGCGGGCTTTGGCAAGGCTTGGCCTGGCCGACGCGGCGGCGCGCGATGACATGGTCGATCTGCGCCAGCTGCTGGGCGCGTGGCGCGATGCGAAGACGAGCGCGTGGAAGGCGGCGGTCGACTGGGCGGTGCGCGGGGTGCTGGCGGCGCTGGTGGTCGGGCTGGCGGTGAAGCTGGGGCTGCCGGGGCTGCTGCGGTGAGGGCGGCGGTCGGCGACATGCCCTCCCGTGTCGCGAGTCACGTGCCTCGCGGCACCCCCTCCCGCAAGCGGGCCGGGGACATTCGCTTCGCTGGTTACGCATCGGTGTTCGATCGGGTCGATCGCGGCGGCGATGTGGTGCGGGCGGGGGCGTTTGCCGCGAGTTTGCGGGAGCAGCGCGCGGTGCCCTTGCTGTGGCAGCACCGGCCGGGCGCGGTGATCGGGACGATCGAGACATTGGCGGAGGATCAGCGTGGGCTGCGGGTGGTGGCGCGGGTGACGCATCCGACCGCGGCGGCGCTGGTCGCGCGCGGGGCGCTGAGCGGATTGTCCTTTGGCTATCGGGTGACCGTGGCGCGCGGGAGCGATCCGCGCGAATTGCTGGGGCTCGACCTGGCCGAGGTGAGTTTGGTGGCGGCGCCGATGCAGCCGCTGGCGCGGGTGATCGCGCTTGATGTGCGAGCGGTACCGACCGGTGCCGCGGCGGATTTTCAGAAGGAGTGACGGGCATGGAATTGGATATCGAAGTGAAGGCCGATGCGCTGGACGGCGCGTTCGACGCGGTGTTGGCGGCGGAGGCGGTCGATGATCTGAAGGCGTCGGTGTCGGCTTTGAAGGCGCAGGTCGATGCGCAGGCGGTGGCGGCGTCGCGGTTGCCGCTGGACGGAGCGAAGGCGGCTGATCCGGCGCGCGCCGTCTTTGTCGAACGTTACCTGCGCCGCGGGATCGATGCCGGGGTGGAGATGAAGAGCCTGTCGGGGGCGGCGGGCGGCGACGGCGGCTTTGCGGTGCCGCGCGAGATCGACGGGGCGATCGCGGCGACGCTGAAGTCGCTGTCGCCGATCCGGTCGATCGCGACGGTCGTGCAGACGGGGACGAGCGGGTATCGCAAGCTGATCGCGACGGGGGCGATGGGCGCGGGCTGGGTCGGCGAGACGGCGACGCGGCCCGAGACGGCGACGCGCAGCTTTGCCGAAATCGTGCCGCCGTCGGGCGAGCTCTACGCCAATCCGGCGGCGAGCCAGGCGATGCTGGACGATGCGATGTTCGACGTCGAGGACTGGCTGGCCGATCAGATCGCGCGCGAGTTTGCGGTCGCCGAGGGCGGGGCGTTCGTGAACGGCAACGGGACGAACCGGCCGAAGGGTTTCCTGACCTATGCCACCAGCAACGAGATCGACAGCGTGCGGGCGTTCGGGACGGTGCAGCATCTGGCGACGGGGACCGCGGGGGCCTTTCCGGCATCGAACCCGCAGGACAAGCTGGTCGAGCTGGTCCATGCGCTGCGCGCGCCCTATCGTCAGGGCGCGGCGTGGGTGATGAACAGCGATACGCTGGCGCGCATCCGCAAGTTCAAGACCAGCGACGGGGCGTTCATCTGGCAGCCGGGCATGGTCGAGGGGCAGGCGGCGACGTTGCTGGGCTATCCGGTGGTCGAGGCCGAGGACATGCCTGACATCGCGGCGAACAGCCTGTCGATCGCGTTCGGCAATTTCCGCGCCGGTTATCTGGTCGCCGACCGCGGCGAGACGCGCATCCTGCGCGACCCGTTCAGCAACAAGCCGTTCGTGCATTTTTACGCCACCAAGCGGGTCGGTGGCGCGATCGTCGATAGCCAGGCGATCAAGCTGATGAAATTCGCCGCCAGCTGATTTTCGCTGGCGCGATCGGCGCCCGGCCCATGCTCCCTTGACCCCTTTCGGGTGGCGGGCCGGGCGCCATTTTTTTCGGATATCATCAACGAAAGGATGGGCTTGCCATGCCGACCCCCTTTTTCGCCGATCTGGTGCGCGAGCTGTGCCAGGAGGGCGGCACCGGCCCGCTGACGCCGACCGGCGCGGTGCCGGGCCATCGTCGCTTTGCCGATGTGGTCCCGGCGGACGTGCAATTTCACTATGCCATCGCCGGCATTGCCCAGCCCGGGCAGTGGGAGGTCGGGCGGGGACGGATCGACGGCAGCGGGCGACTGGTGCGCGATCTGGTCGCCAGTTCGTCGAACAATGGCGCGCCGGTCGATTTTGCGACCGGGCTCAAGACGATCGCGTTGACCGTTGGCGCCGCGTGGTTCGCGGGCCAGGACGGCGCAGTGACCGCGCTGACCGACGCGGTCGGCGGGAAGCAGCCGCTGTCGACGACGCATGCGGCAGCGGCGACGGGGCTGGCCGATGACCAGATCACGGTGCGCCGCGCCGGGAGCTGGGTCAATGTACCGCTGTCGGCGCTGGCGTATCGCGATGCCGATGGACGGTTTGCGCTGACCGGTGGGTTGGGGGTGCCCAATGGGACCGCGGCGGCGCCGACCCTGGCGTTTTCGGGCGACGCCGACACCGGCCTGTTCCGGCCCGCGAGCGACACGATCGCGGTCGCGACGGGGGGAACGGAACGGATTCGGGTCGCTGCGAACGGGCGGATAACGGTGGGCGGCGCCGCCGCCAATTACCGCTTTAATATCGGCGAAGCGAACCCCGGGCGAGGCGTCCTGGCCGATTTCGGGAATATCGACGGCGCGCCCAACGGCGCGTTGATCAGCTTTACGCAGAACGGCATCGCCAACTGGTGCATCGGGCAGGTGCCGGCGACGTCGGCCTTTGCCATCTATCGCGACCGCAATGGCGGCAATGATGGCACCGAGCTGTGGCGGTGGGAGGCGGGCGGGGCGGGGCGCCCCGGCGCGGACAATGCCTATTCGTTGGGCACAGCCGCGCATCGCATCGCAACGGTTTTTGCCGGGACGGGGACGATCAACACGTCCGATAGCCGCGACAAGGCCTGGCGCGGCGCGATGGCCCCGGCGGAACTGCGCGCGGCCATACGGATCGCCGCCGAGCTGGGGTTTTACCAGTGGCATGACGCGATTGCCGAAAAGGGGCCGGACGGCGCGCGCCAGCATTTCGGGGTCCGCGCCCAGCAGGTCTGGACGATCATGGCCGACGAAGGGCTGGTCGACCCGCTGGGCGACGACGGCCGGCCGGGGCGCACCCCCTATGCCTTTTTATGTTGGGACGAGTGGCGAACCGACGGCGGCGCAGCATACAGCCGCTTTGGACTTCGGTCCGACCAGCTGGCGCTGTTCATCATGGCGGCGCTGGCGCAGCGACTGGCGGCGCTGGAGGTGGCGGCATGATGGGCGGCAGCGCCCTTGCATCGCGCGCCATCAGCGATGCGGCGCGGCGCGATCTGGCCAGCGAGTGGGGCGGGCCTGAGCCTGCTGCGGCGCAGGCCGCGGTGCCGCCGATCCGCGAGGCCAGCCGCCGCGTGATCATACGCAAACCATAAACAAAGGAACGGCGATGACGATGATCGTGAAGGATCCGGACAGCCGGATCGATTTCGAGTTCGACTGGGTGGCCGCCTATCCCGGCGGCCAGGCGGTGCTGGCGAGCGTGTGGGCCATCGCGCCAACCGAGGCCGATGGCGTCGCGGTGGCGGCAGCAGCGCACGACCTGATGCAATCGACGGCGACGTTGGCGGGTGGGGTTGCCGGGCATGTCTATCGGGTCACCAACCGGGTGACGCTGAGCGACGGGCAAATCGACGAGCGGTCGATGACCGTCCGGGTGGAGGAACGGTGATGGCGGCTGGCCTGTTGCCGGGCGATGCCCCGGTGAGCCTGAACGAAGCGCGCGGCTGGTTGCGGCTGGGTTCGACGATCGACGACGCCGTGGTTGCCGGATTGGTCCGCGCGGCGACCAATATTTGCGAGGCGTTTATCGGCCATTGGCTGGTCATCCGCGAGGTCGAGGAGGTGCTGTCGCTGCGTGCCGGGCAGGCGCGATTGAGCGCGCGGCCGGTCGCCGCGATTGATGCCGTAGTGCTGCTGACCGCCGCCGGCGATGCGACGGTGCTGGATGCGGGGGCGTACCGGCTGCGTCACGGGCGCGACGGAAGCGGGCAACTGGTGATCGAGCGGCCGGGCGATGCCGAGCGGGTGCGGGTCAGCTACCGCGCCGGGATCGCAGAAAATCCGAACGGGATTCCCGAGGCCATCCGCCAGGGTATCGTGCGGATGGTCCAGCATTTGCACGATGCCCGCGATGCGGCGCCGGTCGCGCCGCCCGCGGCCATTGCGGCGCTGTGGCAACCGTGGCGGCGAATGACGCTGGGCAGCGGGCAATGAGCGGCGCCGAGCAGGCGGTGCGCGCCCGGGCGCTGGCGTTGCTGACGGGCGATGCCGCGCTGGCGGGGCTGGTGCATGGGATATTCGATGGCACGCCGCCGCGGGCTAGCGCGCCCTATGTTGCGGTTGGCGGCGCGGACGGCGTCGATTGGGGAACCAAAGACCGGGCGGGGCGCGAGGTGCGGTTGACATTGACGTTGGCCGGTGCGGGCGCGGCGATCGATGATGTTGCCGCGGGCCGCATCGACGCGGTGGCCGGGGGGCTGCGCGGGGCGGCGGGCGGCTGGTCGGTGGTGAGCGCGCGGGTGGTGCGGACGCGGTTCGGTTTTATGCGCGAGGGTGGCTGGCGGCACGAGGTGATCGTGCGGTGCCGGTGTTTGGAGGCTTAGAGCCAGACGAGTGCCGTTTCCTATATTCGTCATTATTCGTCATTGCGAGCGAAGCAATCCAGCGCGGTTTGCGCCACCTCTGGATTGCCGCGTCGCTTCGCTCCTCGCAATGACGAGGCAAGCTCAATGATCCGACTTTAACGATAGCCCCGGTGAAGGGATCCCGACTTCACGGTGGCGACGGTGGCGATCAATCGCCCGGCAGCGAGTTGTTCGCTTTGTAATCCTTGAACTTGTCGGTGAAATTGGCGTGGTAATCTTCGACCTGCATGTCGGCGTCCTCGGTCGCGACCGCCACCGAATCACCGCCTGAGCGGCCCAGTGCAATCACCGCCTTGCGAAAGGCGTCGCGTTCGGCCGCACAATTCGCCTTGAGCGCCATTTCATATTCGACCTCTTCGACCTTGGCCTCGAGCGCCTTTTTCATGTCGTCGCGCAGGCATTTGGTGAAGGCGGCGCGCGTCGTGTCGACCGCGCCGGTCGGTGCCGGTGCCATGGCGGCCAAAAGCAATGTCGTAATCAGCATCCTGCGACTCCCCGTTCCGCATGTTTTTCTGTTGAGGAGATTAAACGATGGCAATTGAAAATGGGAGCGCTTTTCTGCTCAAGGTCGGCGACGGTGCGGCGCCGCCAACATATCAGACGGTCGCCGGGCTGCGTACCACCCAGCTGTCGGTGAATGGCGAGGCGGTGAACGTCACGACCAAGGATTCGGGCGGGTGGCGCGCGCTGTTGTCGGGCGCCGGGGTGCGATCGGTGTCGGTCAGCGCCGCGGGCATCTTTACCGGATCGGCGGCGGAAGTGCGGGTGCGCGGCCACGCGCTGGCGGGGACGATCGACGATTATGAGCTGCGTTTCGAGAGCGGCGAACGGATGCGCGGACGCTTTCTGGTCACCCGGCTGGATTATGCCGGCGATTATAATGGCGAGCGTAATTACACGCTGAACCTGGAATCGAGCGGCGCGGTGGTGAGCCTGTGAGCGCGGCAGCGAACAGCTTGCGCGGCGAGGCGGAATTGTGCGTCGGTGATCGGGCCTTTGTGCTGCGCCCGAGCTTTGCGGCGCTGGTCGCGGCGGAGGCGGAATTGGGGCCGCTGTTCGCGCTGGTCGAGCGCGCCGCGGACGGGCGGCTGGCGCTGGGCGAGCTGGCGGGCCTGTTCTGGCATTGTGTGAAGGATCGGCCCGAGGCGTTGACGCGCGAGGCGATTGGCGAGGCGGTTGTCGCGCAAGGGTTGGCGGCGGTGACCCCGGCGCTGCGCGTGCTGCTGGGGCAGATATTGTCGGGGCGGTGATCGGAGTGAGGGGGCTGTGTCAAAGCCCTTCGGTCATCACCCGCATCCCCCGTCACCCTGAACTTGTTTCAGGGTCCATGGCCTGCATTTTCCATGTGCGCCGCGTCGAACGAGAGGACGGGCCATGGATGCTGAAACAAGTTCAGCATGACCAAACGGAGGAGGCGGGTGATGACCGAGGGGCCTTTTGGCGCTGCTGCGTTGTCTTTGCTCGGACTGATGGCGCGCGTCGCGGGGTGGCGGCCCGGGGATTTCTGGGCAGCGACGCCGGCCGATGTGCGTGCGGTTCTGGCGGGGTGGGTCGAAGGCGATGCGGTGGCGCCGTTCGATGGCGCCGTACTGGCGGCGATGATGGAGCAATTTCCCGATGGATGAGATCGACGATATGGTGGTGGCGGTGCGCGCCGACACAGGGGCGTTTCGGCGCGATATTGCGGCGCTGCGCGCCGAGCTGGGCGGGCCGCTGGTCAGCGAGGCCGAACAGGCGGGGCGGGCGATCGAGCGGGCGCTGAGCCGCGCGATCGTGTCGGGCAAGCTGGGGTTCGAGGATTTGAAGCGGCTGGCGCTGTCGGTGATGGCCGATATTGCGCGCGCCGCGATTTCGGGCGGCATCGGCGCCGCATTGGGCGGTGGCGACCAGGGGGGCCAAGGCGGCGGTGGCGGGGGTCTGCTGGCGCTGGCGCTGTCGCTGTTTGGGGCGCCGGGACGCGCGACCGGGGGGCCGGTCAGCGCCGGCCGCGCCTATCGCGTCGGCGAGCGCGGTCCCGAACTGTTCGTGCCGACCGCGAGCGGCCGGATCGAGGCGGCGGGCGGGATGACGCGCAACATCGCGATCACCGTGAACGTGCGCGGCGAGGCGGGGAGCGAACCGCAGCGGCTGGCGCAGACCGGGCGGCAATTGGCGCGGGCGGTACGGCGGGCCGTGACGAGCGGAGAAGATTGATGGGCTGGGCGCTCGTCGCGGCTGCCGAGCCGCATCATCGCAAGGGCTGGCTGAAGCGGTTCGACCCGCGATATTGGACGGTCGATTTTGCGCGGCCGATGATGGCGAGTGTGACGAGCGCGGCGCCGGGGGCGCTGCGGGTCGAGGCGGTGTTTTACCAGAAGCAGGATCTGGCGGGGCTGATCTGGGAGGCCGAGGACCGGTGGGACCATCCCTTGCTCGCCTATGCGACGAACCGCGATTTCCGGCACACGCAGCTGACATTCCGGTGGCGGTCGGGCGGGGTGAAGCCGCTCGATGCGCTGCATGGGCCGACGCTGACGATCGAGGGGCGCGACGCGGGCGGCGCGCCGCGCGCCTGGTATGTGCGGCTGTGGAATTATGCGGTCGGGACGGGCGAGGATGCGGTCGTCCGTCTGGATTTTGACGCGCTGAGCGGCGGGTTCTTGTTGCCCGGCGAGGCCGATCCGGTGTGGGCGGGCGACATCGACCGGATGTTCATTTCGCTGGTGCCGCCGACTTACGACGGCGGCGACGGGGTGCTGGCGCCACCGGCGCAGGGTTGGGCCGAGATGAGCGCGGTGGCCTGTACGGGGTCGGGGTCGGTGCTGGCGATCGGCGATGTCGTGCTGCCCGAAACGGCGTTGGGCATGACCAACGGGTATGACGATTGCTATCATCTGACCCCGGCGCGGGTGGTGCGGCAGATCGTGCAATTGGGTTATCGCGGCGATGTCGTCCATTATGTCGGGATGAGCCATTATATGCGGCTGGCGGCGGTGGGCGGCGGGTTCCAAGCTGGCGTTGCGGGCGGGGCGATCAATGCGCCCTGTGCGGCGTGGCACGCGGCGCTCGCGGCGACCTGCGCGGCGGCGGGGCTGGGCCTCATCTGGTCGCTGTCCTACGAATTGTTCGACGCCTATTGCCCGGCAAGCTGGAAACAGCGCAGCGCCGACGGCGGCCCGGCGCTGACCGGCTGGATGCCGCCGTCGACCCTGTTATCCCCCGCCCATGCGGCGGCGATGGGATATTTGCAGCTGGTGGCGCGGGACTTTGTCGCGATCGGCGTGGCGGCAGGGCTGGCGCCCAAGTTTCAGGTCGGCGAGCCATGGTGGTGGGTCGCCAGCGGCGGGCGGATCTGTGCCTATGATGCCGCGACGACCGCGGCGTTGGGTTCGGCGAGCGTCGCGATCGTCGATGTGCGGGGGGCGCTGACGGCGCCGCAACTGACGATGCTCGACGCGCTGGGCGCGCTGCTCGCGGCGTCGACCGCGGCGCTGGTTGCGGCGGCGCGCGATGAGGCGGGGGCGGCGGGGCTGGTGAGCCATTTGCTGGTCTATCTGCCGACGGTGCTCGATCCCGCGGCGCCCGAATTGCGGCGGGCCAATGTGCCGCTGGGGTGGGCCAAGCCTGCGTTCGATGTGCTGCAGCTGGAGGATTATGACTGGGTGACCGCGGGACGCGGTGCCGAGACGGCGGGCGCGCGCGCCGCGATGGTGCTGCGTCTGATCTATCCGGTTGAAGATCAGCATTATTTTTCGGGGTTTGTGCTGCTGCCCGAACAGCGCGCGGGGTGGATGGCGATTGCCGATGCCGCCGATGCGGCGCGGCGGGCGGGGGTGGCGCGGACGTTCGTGTGGGCGCTGCCGCAGGTGGCGCGCGACGGGTTCGTCAGCTTTGATGCGGAGGAGGAAGCGGTGCAGGCTTTTGATGCGGTGGATTTCCCACTGGCGATCGGGCGCGAGGCGATGGTCGCGACCGAATTTTCGACCCAGATCATCAGCTCGCCGTCGGGGCATGAGCAGCGCGCGAGCGAATGGGCCGAAGCGCGGATGCGCTATGACGCCGGGCCGGGGATACGATCCGAAGCCGATGTGCGGACGCTGGTCGATTTTTTTCGGGCGCGGCGCGGCGCGGCACGGGCGTTCCGCTTTCGCGATCCCCTTGATGCCAGTTCGGCGGCGGATGGCGGACTGCCGACGGCGGCCGACCAGATGCTGGGGGTCGGCGACGGGGTGCGGCGACAATTCGCGCTGGTGAAGATTTATGGGGCGGGGGATGCCGAGCAGGTGCGCGCCATCCGCTTGCCGGTCGATGGCAGCGTAAGGGTGTCGGTCGACGGGCTGGAGACGGCGGCGTTTTCGGTGACGGGCGATGGCGAGGTGCTGCTCGATGCGGCGCCAGCGGCGGGGGTAGCGGTGCGCGCCGGGTTTCTGTTCGACGTCGCAGTGCGTTTTGCCGAGGATCGGCTGGAGGCGAGCCGTGCGACCTTTCTGGCGGGCGAGTTGGCGAGCGTGCCGCTGGTCGAGGTGCGGGCGCCATGGTGATGCCCGAAGCGATCAGCGCGGCGCCCGACTGGCTGCGCGAGGAGCTGGTCACATTGGCGTGGTGCTGGCGGCTGGCGCGGCGCGACGGGGTGGTGATCGGGCTGACCTCGCACGACCGCGATCTGGCGGTCGGCGGCATCCTGTATCGCGCGGCGCCGGGGATGAAGCCGTCGGCGCTGGAGACGAGCGACAGTTTGGGCGCCGCGACGATGGACCTGAAAGGCGCCATCGCGAGCGATGCGATCGCCACCAGCGACCTGGATGCCGGACGCTGGGACGGTGCCGAGCTGGCGCTGTTCGTGACCGACTGGACCGCGCCCGCGGTGGCGCCGGTGACGGTCGCGCGCGGATCGCTGGGGGCGATCGAGCGGCGCGGGGCGGCGTTCACGGCGGAATTACAAGGGGTGACGCGGTTGCTCGACCAGCCGGTGTGCCCGGCGACGTCGCCATCGTGCCGCGCGATGCTGGGTGACCGGGCGTGCCGGGTCGATCTGGCGCCGTTGAGGCATGATCGGCGCGTGGTGGCGGTGGTGGGGCGCGCGGTGACGCTGGATCATGCGGTTACGGGCATGGCATTTGGCGAATTATTGTGGATCGAGGGGGCAAATTGCGGGCTGGAAAGTCCGGTGATCGCGGTCGAGGGGGCGGTGCTGCAATTGGCCGAGGCGCCGTCCTTTTTGCCGGAGGGGGTCGTGCGGGTGCGGGTGACCGAAGGGTGCGACAAGCAGCTGGCGACGTGCCGCGACCGTTTTGTCAATGCGATCAACTTTCGCGGCGAAGCGCATCTGCCGGGCAATGATTTGCTGACGCGCTATCCCGGTGGCTGACGATGCCGCGCGCGCCTTTGCGGCGGCGCAAGCGATGGTCGGGGTGCGGTTTCGGCCGCAGGGGCGCGACCCGGCGACGGGGCTCGATTGCGTCGGGCTGGTCTGGGCGGCCTATGCGGCGGCAGGCGCGCGGTTGCCGGGGCCGACGAACTATCCGCTGCGCGGCTGGTCGCGGGCGCGGGTCGAGGCGGAGCTGGCGGCGGCGGGGTTTGCCCCAGTCCAGGATGCGGCACGGGTCGGCGACGTCGCGCTGATCGCCTGTGCGGCGGGGCAGTTTCATCTGGGGCTGATCGGAGCCGCGACATTTGTCCATGCTCACGCGGGGTTGCGGCGCGTCGTTGAGGCGCCGGTTGACGCGCTGGCGCATGACGCGGTGCGGTGGCGATTTTTCAAGACAGGGGATGATGATGGCAACGTTGGTGCTGACGGTGGTCGGCGGGATTGTCGGGGGGCCGGTCGGCGCGGCGATCGGCGCGGCCTTGGGGCAACAGATTGATGCGGAGATCTTCAAGCCCAAGGGGCGCGAGGGGCCGCGGCTGGCCGATCTGAAGGTCCAGGCGTCGACTTATGGCCAGCAGATCCCCCAGCTGTTCGGGACGATGCGCGTCGCGGGCAGTGTGATCTGGGCAACGGACCTGATCGAACGGCGCGAGCGACGCGGCGGCGGCAAGGGGCGGCCATCGACGACCGAATATAGCTATGCGGTGTCGCTAGCGGTGGCGCTGTCGGCGCGGCCGATCCGCGCGATCCGGCGGATCTGGGCCGACGGCAATCTGCTGCGCGGCGCGAGCGGGACGTTTCAGGAGCGCTGCACCTTTCGCTGGCACCCGGGGGGCGAGGATCAGGCGGTCGATCCGCTGATTGCGTCGGCGACCGGAATGACGTCGGCGAGTGCCTTTCGCGGACTTGCCTATGCGGTGTTCGAGGATCTGGAGTTGGGCGCGTTTGGCAACCGGATTCCCTCGCTGACCTTTGAGGTCGAGGCCGATGCGGGGGCGGTCGATGCCGGGATGATCGGTGACCGCCTGTTGGGCGAGACCGGGCGATGTTTCGGCGCGTGGCCGTTCACCGGTTATGCCGCGTCGGGCGACCGGGCGCGCGACGCGCTGGCGCCGTTGTTCGACGTCGATGGCGTGCGGGCTGCGAGCGGTTCGGAGCGGTGGCGGCTGGCCCCGGCGGCGCTGACCGGCACGCCGCTGATGCTGAGCGCGTTTCGCGAGGCGCGGCGGATGGAAATCGGGCGCGACGCGGTCGAGCGGCAACGCGCCCCCCTGTCGTCGTTGCCGGGGTCGATCCGGCTGCGCCATTACGAGCCCGAGCGCGATTATCAATTGGGCCAACAGGCGAGCCGGGTCGCCGGGGGCGGCGTGCGCGAGGAGCGGATCGACCTGCCCGCAGTGCTGCCCGCGCCGTCGGCGCGGGCGCTGGCGGAGCGGCTGGCCGCGGCGGCGGCAGACGGGCGCGAGACGTTGATCTGGCAGGCCGATCTGGCGGCGCTGGCACTGCCGGTCGGGCATGTCGTGACGCTGGCGGATGGCAGCGCCTGGCGTCTGGCGGCGCGGACGGTGCGCGCGAACGAGATATTGATCGAATTGAAGCGGCACCAGCCGGTGCCCGCCATCGACCTTCCCGCCGAACCGGGGGTTCCGGTGCGGGCGCCCGACTGGCCCGATGCGGTGGGAACGGTGCATGTGTTCGATCTGCCAAATCTGGGGAGCCCGGGCGCCGCGTCGGCGCGGATACTGATCGCCGCCGCGGGCAGCAACGATGGCTGGCGCGGTGCCGATTGCTGGTTTGTGCCCGCCGCCGATGCCGAGTCCATCGCGCTGGGCACGGTGCGGCCGGCGGCGGCACTGGGGCAGCTGGCGGCGCCGCTGGCAGCAGGAAGCGACACATTGTTCGATCGCGCCGCAACGCTGATGGTGACGCTGGCCAACCCGGCGATGGCGCTGGAATCGGTCGATGATGCGGCGCTGCTGGGCGGCGCCAATCGCGCGATGGTCGGTGATGAGTTGGTGCAGTTCGGCACCGCGGAGGCGGTGGGGGCGGGGGCGTGGCAACTGTCGCATTTGCTGCGCGGCCGGGCCGGGACAGCGCGCGCGGTGGGCCATCTGGCGGGCACGCCGTTTGTGCTGATCGACGATAGCGCGCCGATGCTGTTGCCCGAAACGCTCGCCCTGGCTGCCGAGAGCGGCGCCGCCCGGCTGCAATGGGCGCCGCGTGGCGGGACGGTGCTGACCGAGATGGCCGTCCCCGCGGCCAGCGGCGCGCTGCGGCCGCTGGCGCCGGTGCATGGACGGGTCGAGCCCGACGGGGCGGGCGGCGTCGTCATCAGCTGGCGCCGCCGCAGCCGCGTCGACACGGGTTGGCGCGACCATGTCGATCTGCCGCTGGGCGAAGGGCGGGAGGCGTGGCGCATCGAATTGTCGCCGCCGGTGGCGGGGCGGGGGGCGTGGGAGCGTGATGCACCGACGCTGCACATCGAGGCGCCCGAACTGGCGGCGCTGCCACCCGGAACCGCGATCCTGATTCGCCAGGTCGGGGATTTCGCGCTGTCGCCGCCGCTGTCTCTGTTGCTGACCTGAAGAGGATGATGCCATGACCGATATGCCGCTGACCCCGCGCTTTGCCTTGCCGTTGCTGGCGGTGGCGCAGGCGCAGAAAGAGATGACGCATAATGAGGCGCTGACGCTGATCGACGCGCTGGTTCATGCCGCGGTCGTGGCGGGGCCGCTGAACGATCCGCCCTCGGCGCCGGAGCCGGGGCAATGCTGGCTGGTCGGCGCCGCGCCGACCGGCGACTGGGCCGGGCACGCAACGGCGATGGCGCTTTGGACCGTGGGTGGGTGGCGCTTCCCCGCCCCGCGGCAGGCGATGCGGGTGACGCGCCTGACCGACGGCGCACGGCTACGATTCGAGGGAGGAGAATGGGTGGCGCCGGTCGCGATCAGCGCCCCGTCAGGCGGCTCGACAGTCGACGCCGAAGCGCGTAGCATCCTCGCCACGCTGATCGCGCAGCTTGGGGCGCAGGGTCTTCTGATCTCAGGCTGAATTTCTGTTCTTTGGTTTTTAAAGTGCGACTTTTTGGCAACAGATTGACGATTTGTTCACTTGCACGGAACCAAAGCGGCGGGTAGGACGTCTGCCGAGACGTATATCTCAATTTGAAAGGGGAATTACTATGAGGAAGCTTGCCGTCGCTATGGCATTGGCCTCCACCGCCCTGGCTTCGCCTGCTCTGGCGCGCGACGACTCCTGGTACGTGGGTGTTGGTGCTGGCGCTATGCTGGTCGAAGACCTTGATCTCGATATTGGCACCGTTAACAATGCCGGTTCGCTCGATCATCGTGCTGGATATGATTTCGAAGGTACCGTCGGTTATGATTTCGGCGGTTTCCGCGCTGAAGTCGAAGTCGGCTATCGTGAAGCCGACATCAAGTCGGGCCGCTTCACCACCCCCGGGATTCCGAACAGCGCAGACGGTCGCGGAACCTTCACCGGTTCGACCGCGCTGAATGGCGACACCAACGCGCTGAGCTTCATGGTCAACGGCATGCTCGACTTCGGTGACGACGACGGCCTTCAGGGCTTTGTCGGCGGTGGTGCCGGTGTTGCCCGCGTGTCGGTTGAACCCGTGTTCGCCGGTCCGTTCATCGACGATTCGGACACGGGCTTTGCCTGGCAGGCAATCGCCGGCGTTCGCGCGCCGCTGAGCACCAACTGGGACGTTGGCCTGAAGTATCGCTTCTTCAACGTCGATAACGTCGATCTGGTCGATCAGGCCGGTCGCGATGTTTCGACGCGCTTCCGTTCGCACTCGATCCTGGGCACGCTGACGTACAACTTCGGTGGTGCAGAGCCGCCGCCGCCGCCGGCACCGCCGCCGCCGCCGCCGCCGCCTCCCCCGCCGCCCCCGCCCCCGCCGCCGCCGCCGGTCGTGCAGTGTGAGCCCGGGCCGTACATCGTGTACTTCGACTGGGATCAGTCGAACATCACGCCGGAAGCCGCTTCGACGCTCGACAACGCGATCAGCGCCTACAACCGTGGTTGCACGGGTACGCAGGTCATGCTCGCCGGTCACGCTGACCGTTCGGGTTCGGCCACGTACAACGTCGGCCTGTCGGAACGCCGCAACACCGCGGTTCGCAGCTATCTGACCGCTCGCGGTATCTCGGATGGCTCGATCAGCGCGCAGGGCTTCGGCGAAAGCCGCCCGGCCGTTGCCACCGCCGATGGCGTCCGCAACGACCAGAACCGTCGCGTGGAAATCACTTACGGTCCGAACTCGGGCATGTAAGACCGGTTTCCGCTCCCGACCGGGACTGGAACGAAAAGAAGGGCGGTACCGCAAGGTGCCGCCCTTTCTTATTGCGCGCGGCGCATGGCGATGGCTGGCCCCGTCCTTTTCATATTTCGCTTGCTCGCGCGTATTTATGATATACCATTACAATCAGGGTGCGAGATGGTCTTGGACCCTTGATGAGGGGTGGGTGTCCGTCCATCGCGGCGCGGCCTGTCCCGACCGGGAGAGAGACGATGCGCCAACGCCGCAGCATGTTTCATCGTAGCATTTTTCGCGCCGACCCCAATGGCGATCCCGACATCAACACCACCCCGCTGATCGACGTGATGCTGGTCATGCTGGTGATGTTCATCATCACCATCCCGCCGCCAACCCACAGCGTCGATGTGACCTTGCCCGCCGATGGCGTCGGGATTCCGGTTGCGGACGAGAACCGGGTAACGATCGACACCGCCGACGTGATCCGCTGGAACAACGAGGCGGTCGATCTGGCCGAACTGGGTATGCTGGTCAAACAGGCCGCCGACCGTCCCGAGCCGGCGGCAATCCTGCTCGAACCCGACGCGCGGGCGCGCTATCTGCGCGTCGATGAGGCGATCGGCGCGATCCGGCGCAACGGCGGGTCGAAACTCGCTTTTCCCGGGATCCGGCAATATGCCGGGCTGATCTGAACCGACTGGGTTCGCGCGCGCCGCGGTTAAGCCGCGGGCGCGGTGCCGGGCCGAAGATAGGCCATCATATAGCTGACATAATCGGCCTTGCCGAGCGGGACGCCCATATGGCGCAGGATCGAATAGGCCGCGACAAGGTGGAAGTAGAATTGCGGCTGTGCCCAGTCGCGGACGTAGGTGCGCGCGGTCATGTCGAAGGTCATGCCGTTTGGCAGGTCGAAATCGACCGGGCGATCGGGGTCGGCGTCGAGCGTGGCGGCATCGACGGTGTCGAGCCACACGAGCGTCGCTGCGATTTGGGCCTGAAGGCCCGCGAAGTCGTCCGCGTCGTCGGTGAGTGCGGGGGTGGCGGTCGCGCCGAGGCGGGTCGGCGGCTGGACCGCCTGCAGGCAGGTGAAACGTACCTGCGATGCGAGCGGGAACATGTCGGGCGCGAGCCGCGCGACGATGAGCTGCAATTCGCCGACGCCATTGTCGGCGCCCCAGGCCAAGGCTTTGGCAAGCTGGCCCGACAGCGCGCGCAGGCCGTTCTGATAGGCGGGAACGGTCAGGTCGTAGAGCATCGTCACATCCTTTGGAGGGTAGGAACCGGTCAGGCGGGGGCGAGATTGTCCTGAAATTGCAGCCGCGCGAGGCGGGCGTAGAGGCCGTCGGCGGCGACCAGTTCGTCGTGCTTGCCCTCCTCGACAATGCGGCCGTCATCCATGACGATGATGCGGTCGGCGGCGCGCACCGTGGCGAGGCGGTGCGCGATGACGATCGTGGTGCGGTCGTGCATCAATGTTTCGAGCGCGTCCTGCACCAGCTTTTCGGATTCGGCGTCGAGCGCCGAGGTTGCCTCGTCGAGCAGCAGCAGCGGGGCGCGGCGGAGCAGGGCGCGGGCGATCGCGACGCGCTGGCGCTGACCACCCGACAGGCGGGCGCCGCCTTCGCCCATGAAGGTGTCGAGGCCTTGCGGGAGCTTGCGGAGGAATTCCTCGGCATTGGCGGCGCGCGCGGCGTCCCACAATTGGTCGTCGGTCGCGTCCCAATTGCCGTAACGCAGATTGTCGCGTGCCGAGGCGGCGAAGATCACCGTCTCCTGCGGCACCATCGCGATGCGGGTGCGGATGTCGGCGGGATCGGCCTCAGTCAGCGGGACACCGTCGAGCAGGATTTGTCCCGCCTGCGGATCGTAGAAGCGCTCGGCGAGCTGGAACAGCGTCGACTTGCCCGCGCCCGAAGGGCCAACGATCGCTACCGTCTCGCGCGGCGCGATCGCGAGCGAGAAGCCGTGCAGCGCCGGCGCATCGGGACGGGTGGGATAATGGAATTCAACCTCGGCAAATTCGAGCGTGCCGATGGGCGGTTCGGGAAAGGCGCGCGGGTGGGCAGGCGGCGCAATGCTGGGTTCGGCGTTGAGCAACTCGCTGAGCCGCTCGGCGGCGCCGGCCGCGCGCAGCAGGTCGCCATAGACCTCGGTCAGCGCGCCGAACGCGCCCGCCACCAATCCGCCGGTCAGGACGAAGGCGGCGATGGTGCCGCCGGTGATCGTTCCCGCCGCAACACCGGCGGCGCCGTACCACAGCAGCGTCGTAATCGCCCCGAACAGCAGGCCGATGACGATCGCGGTCATGATCGCGCGCAGGCGGATGCGGCGCTTTGCGGTCGCGAAATTGGCCTCGACCGCCGCGGTGAAGCGGATCGCCTCGCGCTCTTCCTGGCCGAACGCCTGGACGATCTTCATCGCCCCCAATTGTTCGGAGGTGGTGGCGCCGATATCGGCGACGCGGTCCTGACTGGTGCGCGAGACATTCTGGAGCTTTCGGCCGAGCAGGACGATCGGCATGATGATGACCGGGATGCCAAGCAAGATGCCGCCGGTCAGCTTGGGCGACAGCGAAAAGAGATAGGCGATGCCGCCAATTCCCATCACCGTGTTGCGCAGGGCGACCGACACCGTCGTTCCGACGACTTGTTCGATAATCGTCGTATCCGACGTCATCCGCGAGGCGATTTCCGACGGGCGGTTTTCCTCGAAGAAGCCGGGCGCCAGGCGCAGCAGGTTGCGCTGCACCGCCTGACGGATGTCGGCGACGGTGCGTTCACCCAGCCAGCTGACGAAATAGAAGCGCAGCGCGGTGGCGAGTGCGAGGAGAATGACGATGACGTAGAACAGCCGGAAATGGGGGGCGACGTCGCCGCCGCCGGCCACGAAACCGCTGTCGATCATTTCCTTGAACTGCCAGGGAATCGCCAGCGTCGCGAGCGCAGCAACGCCGAGCGCGATCGCGGCAATCGCCAGTTGCAGCGGATAGGCGCTGGCATAATGCCAGATCATGCGCAGGCTACCGAGCTTGCGGCGGGGTTCGGTGGAGGCTTTCGCGGCGGAAAGATCGGGGGTGCTGGCCATCGCATCGGCCCTAGCAGCGGCGATGGCCGCGCTCAACGGCGCAGAATGACCCCTTGCTTCAAGCGCTTTGAAGCCGTGCTGCATGCCGGACGATGCGGAAACGGAACAAAGATCGCCGTCAAAACCGATTATGATGCATTGCACAATGAGACGGAAGCCCTAGACTGACCCCAATGAATGGGCGCCTCAAGAGCGCCGGGGCTTGCCAAGGAACGATCAAAAAATGCTGTATCACGCCTTTGAAATGCAAAAGAGCTGGCTGGCGGGCGCGAGTGCGCTGGCGACCGCGGGGGCGCAGGTGATGCAGCATCCCGCCAATCCGCTCGGCTATTTCGGCGGCAGCCCGCAATTCGCGTCGGCGCTGGAAGTGTTCGCGCACGCCGCCGCGCCGCGCGGCAAGCCGGGGTTCGAGCTGTACGAAACCGAGGTCGATGGCGAAACGGTGCGGGTGACCGAAGCGATCGAGGCGCGCAAACCCTTTGGCCAGCTCAAGCATTTCAAGCACAAGGGTGCGAAAGACGCACCCAAGCTGCTGATCGTCGCGCCGATGTCGGGCCATTATGCGACCCTGCTGCGCGGCACGGTCGAACGAATGCTGCCCGGCCATGACGTGTGGATCACCGATTGGCGCGACGCGCGCAACGTGCCGCTGGAGGCGGGGAAGTTCGATCTCGACGATTATATCGATTATCTGATCGGCTGGCTGGAGCATATCGGCCCCGGCGCGCATATGCTGGCGGTGTGCCAGCCATCGGTCCCGGCGCTCGCAGCGGCGGCGATCATGGCCGCCGACAAGAACAAGGCCCGACCCGCGACGCTGACGATGATGGGCGGCCCGATCGATACGCGTAAGGCGCCGACCGCGGTCAACCAGCATGCGATGACGCGCCCGCACGCATGGTTCCAGGAAAATGTCATCGCGACGGTGCCGGCCTATTATCCGGGCGCCGGACGCCGCGTCTATCCGGGCTTCCTGCAACTCGCCGGTTTCATGTCGATGAACCTGGGCAATCATATGATGAGCCACTGGACGATGTTCAAACATCTGGTCGACGGCGACGGCGAGGAAGCGGACAAGACCAAGGAATTCTATGACGAATATCGGTCGGTATGCGACATGACCGCCGAATTCTATCTGCAGACGGTCGATCTGGTGTTCCAGCGCCACGCGCTGCCGAAGGGCGAAATGCTGCACCGCGGCAAACCGGTCGACCTGAATGCGATCGAGGATATCGCGATCCTGGCGATCGAGGGCGAGCGCGACGATATTTCGGGGATCGGCCAGACCAAGGCGGCGCTGACGCTGACCAAGTCCCTGCCGACCGAGAAGAAGAAATATCTGATGGCGAAGACCGTCGGCCATTACGGCATCTTCAACGGCCGCAAATGGCGCGAGGATATTGCGCCGGTGGTCGAGGGGTGGATCCGCAGCAACGGCGGGTGAGGGTCGGTTACAGACCTATAATTTCGTCATCCCGGACTTGATCCGGGATCCATCAGCGCTCTCAACATAGTGCGGCGCAAGGGGTCGTGGACCCCGGATCAAGTCCGGGGTGACGACGAAGAATAGCCGTTTTCATGACACAAAGCCGACGTTTCCTGTCTCTTTGACGTGCCAGACTCAATGCATCGGCGACGTCCGCACCGCCCAATAGACCAGATAGAGCAATCCTGCCCACAGCAGCAGGATGACCGCCAGCCCGCTGCGGCTCGACGGGCGTTCGCTGGCGGCTTCGGCGGCGGCGTGGAGTTCGCTCCATAGCGGACCGGGGATCAGACGGCGCACCGCCCATAAGCCCAGCGGGACGATGATCAGGTCGTCGAGCCAGCCCAATATCGGAATAAAATCTGGGATCAGGTCGATCGGCGACAGTGCATAGGCCGCGACCGCGATTGCCAGGAACCGCGCGAGCGTCGGCACGCGCGGGTCGCGCGCGGCGAGCCACGCGGCGTGCGCCTCGACTGCGAGGCGGTGGCCGAGGTCGCCGATGCGTTCGGAAAGGGATTTGCCGGTCATCGCGATCTACCCTAGCCTTCCTGCGTGGCTATCCAACTGAAAAGCGCGCGCGTTGAGCGTTGGGCGGTCGCGGGATCGTTCGTGATCGCGCGCGGCGCCAAGACGTTCGTCGATGTGGTTGTCGCCGAAGTCGAAGGTGAGAGCGCAATCGGGCGCGGCGAGGGTACGCCCGTCTATTATTTGGGCGAGGACGCCGCCGGATGCCGCGACCAGATTTTGCACGCGGCGCCGCATATCGCCGACATGGACGCGGCGACCGCCCGCGCCGCGGTGCAGGACTTGATGGCGCCCGGCGCCGCGCGTAACGCGCTCGATTGCGCGCTGTGGGATCTGGAGGCGAAGCAGCGCGGGCTGCGGCTGTGGCAGCTGGCGGGCTGCGACGGGGCGCCGACGGCGCGGGTCACCGCCTTCACCATCTCGCTGGGCGCGCCGGGGGCGATGGCCGAACAGGCTGCCACCGCCGAGGCCGACGGGTATCGCCTGCTCAAGATCAAGTTGACCGGCGACGACGACCGCCTGCGGGTGGCGGCGGTGCGCAAGGGCGCGCCCGAGGCGCGGCTGATCGTCGATGCCAATGAAAGTTGGGGACAGCTCGACATTTTGGCCGAGGCCGAGGCGCTTGCCGATTTCGGCGTCGAGATGATCGAACAGCCGGTGGCGGTCGGCGCGGATGCGCTGCTCGATCCGATTTACGCGCCGATTCCTTTCGTTGCCGACGAAAGCTGTCAGACCGCGGCGGATGTCGCGCGGATCGGGGCTTTTTACGATGGGGTGAACATCAAGCTCGACAAGGCAGGCGGGCTGACCGAGGCGCTGCGCATCGCCGACGCCGCCGATGCCGCGGGATTATCGATCATGGTCGGGTGCATGTTGTCGACCAGTCTGGCTATCGCGCCGGCGTTCGTGCTGGCGCAGCGGGCGCGGTGGGTCGATCTGGACGGCCCCGCGCTGCTGGCGCGCGATCGTGAGCCAGGGTTTGAGTTTCGCGAGGGGCGGATCGGGCCGCCGGTGGGGTGATAGATCCTCCCCATAGCTTCGCCACAGGGAGGATATTTCCTAAAGCGCCACCTCCGCATGCTGGCCGAGTTCGCCTTCCTTCATCGTCATGCCGGTCATCAGCTTGAAGATGCCCTTGATACCCGGATCGGCGGTCCAGATTTCGGCGTTGTCCAGATCGAAGCGGAGGAGGACCAGCTTGGGGTCGTCCTTGCCGTCTTCATACCAGGCCGCGATGCCGTTGTTCCACAGCCTGTCGAGCACCGCGCGGTCGCTTTCGTGGACCAGCGTGCCCGAAATACAGGCGAACAGGTCGTGCCCTTTCGACGCGAACTGCGCCATTGCCGGACCGCCGCCTGCCAAGCGATTGTCGGTCGAGGTGAAGAACCAGAAGGCGCTGTTGGCGTCCTTGTCGAGTTGGGCATTCATCGGGATATGATGGTCGCGCTCGCCAGTCGCGCCGATCATGACATAGGGGCTGTCGGCCAGCGCCTTCCAGAATTGCTGTTTGATGTCGTCGCTCATGCGCGAAGCTCCTTCTTATTTCAGAATAAGATGGAAACGCGACAGCCGCTCGTATGTTGCGTCACTGGGCGCCGTTTTCTGTTCGGCATAGCTGACGACTTCATATTCGATATCGTCGGGATCGAGGAAATAGAAGCGGCGGCCCGGTTCGTAATCGCCGTGGCTGAACGGAATGAGGCCGGCCGCTTTGACCCGCGCCTCGACCGCGTCGAGATCGTCGACCTGGATGCCGACATGATTGAGCGGCTCGCCTTTTGGGTAGCGCGTATCGGCGTGCTGGCCGCCGGGGCCGGTGTAGAGCGCGACATAGGCACGGTCGTTGCCAAGGTGGATCGCCCGCCCGCCGTCACGCGCCGGGCCGCGCCAGCGTTCGGACCAGCCGAAGATGGCGGACAGCAGGGTCGCGGTGCGGTCGGGGTCGCTGACCGTCACATTGACATGCTCGATGAAGGAATGCGTCACATCATGGCTCCTGATTCGGGTTGACGCACGGCTTATGAAAGCTCAAGTGAAGTTTAGATCAAGTGAGAAATGATGCGCCGGTCATCAAGCCCGTCATTGCGAGCGAAGCGGGCCGAAGGCGGTCGTAGGCCTAGCAATCCAGGGCGGCTTACGCAGGCTCTGGATTGCCGCGTCGCTTCGCTCCTCGCAATGACGGGAGGAAATGATCATGCACCGCACCGACCTCATTCCGATCGGCGAACTGGCTGCGCGCACCGGGGTCGCGGTGTCGGCGATCCGCTTTTACGAAGCGAAGGGGTTGGTCGACGCGCTGCGCACGCGCGGCGGCCAGCGGCGTTTCCTGCGCGCCGACATCCGCCGCGTGTCGTTCATCCTGATCGCGCAGCAACTGGGGCTGAGCCTGGAGGAGATCGCCGCCGAACTGGCGCGGCTGCCCGCTGGGCGCACCCCCAACGGCGACGACTGGACGCGGATCAGCACCGGATTGCGGGCGCGCATCGACGGCCAGATCGCGGCGCTTGAACGCACGCGCGAGCTGCTGGGCAATTGCATCGGCTGCGGCTGTTTGAGCCTGAAGAAATGCGGACTGTACAACCGCGACGACAAGGCGGCGCAGCGCGGGGCGGGGCCGCGCTACCTGCTCGGCGATCGGGCGGGGGAGATTGCGGAAATCGGCTGAGATGTTTGCCAAAAGCGCGCATGATATGTAGTATCACGCTCTGCTAAATATCTGGAGAGGTTGAATGAAAGCGCTTTACGCCGTCCTGCTCGCCGCTGCCGCCACCAACGCACCCTCCGCTTTTGCCGCGCCGTCGCACCCCTCGCCGCTGCTTGGCGTCTGGTCGGTCGATGTCGCGAAACTGACGACGCCGCCGGCCGAGCGGCCGAAGAGCGTGACGATCACCTATAGCGATGCGGGGGCGGGCCAGTGGCGGACGCACGTCGAAGTCGTGTTGCCCGATGGCAAGGCGGTCCAGGCAACCTCGACCTACACGCCCGACGGCCGTGCGACGCCGGTCGAAGGCAATCTGGAGGCCGATATGGTAGCGACCCGGTTGCCCGAACCCGGCGTGATGGTCACGGCGCTCGCCCGCGGCGGGCAGCCGGGGTCGATGCGCACCTATACGGTTGCCGCAGACGGCCAGACGATGAGTGAAACGGTGGTGTTTTTCACCGCCGAGGGCGTCCCGGCGATGCGGACGAATTACTTCAATCGGGTGCGCTGAGGGCGATGGACGAACGCATAGGGGTGGTTAGCGGACGCCTTCTGGCTTCGTCATCCCGGACTTGATCCGGGATCCATCCGCCCTCGCAGCATAGCGCGGCGCAAGGGGTCATGGACCCCGGATCAAGTCCGGGGTGACGAAATTGTAAGCCTGCAATCGGTCGATAACGGGCGTTTCCGGCCCTAAACCGCGCTCAGCTTCTCGATCTCGGGCGCTCCGGCCAAGCAGGGGCCGAGCTTGGCGCCGAGAGTGCGGAAATGGTCCGAGGCGCGGTGCGCCTCGACCGCGGCGCCGTCGTCATAACATTCCATGACCTTGTACACTCCCGCCTCCTCGGTGCGGAACAGCTTGTAATAGCTGTTGCCGGGTTCGTTCGCGGCGACCGCGGGGGCGAGCTCGGCAAAGACGCCCTCGAATTCGGCTTCCTTGCCGAGCTGGACGCGCAATGTCGCGATGATGCCGATGCCGCTCATGTCATTCTCCTTTGGTTCAAGCTCTCAGATCGGGGTCGACGTCCCAACCGTCCTCGACCTGCACGCCAAAGCTGTTCAAGATCATCGAAACCTGCGTGTATTGGCCGACGGTCATCACCAGATCCATGCGGCCCTTGTCGCCGAGCGGCGCGAGCGCGGCCCAGGTCCCGTCGGTGACGAAATGGTCGCTGGTCAGCTCGTCGGTCGCGCACAGCATGGCTTGGTCGAGCTCGCTCCAGCCGTCCGCATCCGACCCCGCCTTGATCCGCGCGATCTCGGCTTCGGTCAGTCCGCAATCAAGGCCGATGCGCTTGTGCTGGGTCCATTCATAGCCCGAGCGGCAATTGTAGCCGGTGCGCAGGATGACGAGTTCGCGGTCGCGCGGACTGAGCGCATTGCGCTTCGACAGGATATAATTGCCCCAGCTCAGGAACGCGGTCAGCGCCTTCGGCGCATGGGCCAGCGTGCGGAAGATATTGAGGATCTTGCCGCCCCCGACCTTGCCCCCGTCGGAAGCAAGGAAGGGTTCGAGCGCGGCGCACTGGTCGGCATCGAGCCGGCCCAAGTCGACCGGCTCGATACGCGGGGCGCTGAGGCGCATCAGAAGACCTCGAACAGGCCTGCTGCGCCCTGGCCGCCGCCGATGCACATCGTGACAACGGCATATTTGACGCCGCGGCGCTTGCCTTCGAGCAGCGCGTGGCCGACGCAGCGCGCGCCGGTCATGCCGAACGGGTGGCCGATCGAGATCGAGCCGCCGTTGACGTTGAGCAGCTCGTTCGGGATGCCGAGCTTGTCGCGGCAGTAGAGCACCTGCACCGCGAACGCTTCGTTGAGTTCCCACAGGCCGATGTCGTCCATCTTCAGCTCGAAGCGTTCGAGCAGCTTGGGGATCGCGAACACGGGGCCGATGCCCATTTCGTCGGGCTCGGTGCCCGCGACCGCCATGCCGACATAGCGCCCCAGCGGCTGGAGGCCGCGCTTTTCGGCGACCTTGGCTTCCATCACGACGCACGCCGACGATCCGTCGGCGAGCTGGCTGGCGTTGCCCGCGGTGATCGTGTGGCCTTCGCCCATCACCGGCTTCAGGCTCGACAGGCCTTCGAGCGTGGTGTCGGCGCGGTTGCACTCGTCCTTGTCGGCGGTCACGTGCTTGAACGAGACTTCCTTGGTCTCCTTGTCCATCACCGCCATCGTAGCCTGACACGCGATGATTTCATCGGCGAAGAGGCCCGCGGCCTGCGCCGCGGCGGTGCGCTGCTGCGACTGGAGCGAATATTCGTCCTGCGCTTCGCGGCCGATGTTGTACCGCTTGGCGACGACCTCGGCGGTGCCGATCATCGGCATATAGGTGTCTTTGTGCATCGCGATCAGCTCGGCGTCGGTTTCGATGAAAACCTTGCCGCTGCCGCTGACCTTCGAGATGCTTTCGATGCCGCCGGCGACGCAGATGTCCTGGCGATCGACGATGATCTGCTTCGCCGCGGTCGCGATGGTCATCAGGCCCGACGAGCACTGACGGTCGATCGACATGCCGGGGACGGTGACGGGCAGGCCCGAACGCAGCGCGATCAGGCGCGCGACGTTCATCGTCTGCGATCCCTGCTGCATCGCGGCGCCGAACACGACGTCGTCGATCTCGCCGCCTTCGAGGCCGGCGCGCTCGACCGCGGCCTTGACCGAGAAGGCGCCGAGCGTCGGCGACAGCGTGTTGTTGAACGAACCGCGACCCGCCTTGGTCAGCGGGGTGCGGGCGGTGGAAACGATGACGGCGTCACGCATGGTAATGTTCCTCTTCGAAGAGTTTGGCTGAATCTTTGCCGGGGAGGGCTATGCTCAAACGAAAAACTGGCTGATCCATTCGGCGATCAGGGCGGGCTTTTCCTCGCCCTCGATCTCGACGGTCACTTCATTGGTCTGTTGCCACTGGCCGGGGCGCTTCTCCTCCAGCTCGAGCAGCTTGATATGGCTGCGCACCCGCTTGCCCGAGCGGACCGGCGACAAAAAGCGGACTTTGTTGCAGCCGTAATTAACGCCCATCTTGACGCCGCCGACCTTGGGGCCGTCGGTGCTCTGGCCCAGCATCGGCATCAGCGACAGGGTCAAAAAGCCGTGCGCGATCGTGCCGCCGAACGGCGTCAGTTTGGCCTTTTCCTCGTCGATATGGATGAACTGGTGGTCGCCAGTGGCGTCGGCGAACTTGTTGATCATCTCCTGATCGACGAGCACCCAATCCGACGTGCCGAGATGCTCACCGACCCTGGTCTGCAATTCCTGCGGCGTGATTGTGGCCATCGCTCATCCCCTCGATCATTGGTTCGGGGCGCGTTCTAGGCCTGTCTGGACGCGTTGCACAAGGCCCATGCGGTCATGCCAAGGCGCCGTAGCGTCAGCCGGGCTTGGCCGCCTTTGCCGCCGCCGCCTTGGATTTTGGGGACTCGGCATAGGGCATGATCATTGTGCCGTCGGGGGCCGCGGTAAAGGTTGTCTGGGTCGGATAGGCAAACTCATATCCCGCCCGTGCCATCGCGTCGAACACCCGGATGCCGACATCGGTGCGCGCCGCGGCGACGACGTCGAATTCGTCGCTGAACACATCGAACAGCAATTCGAAATCGAGGCTGGAGGGGCCAAAGGTCAGAAAGCTCGAACGGATGAACTCGTGCCCGCCCGCCACAACCTGTTCCTCGAGCAGCGCCGGTAGGTCGCGTAGCATCGTCGGTGTCGTCTGATAGATGACGCCGATGGTGAAGGTGATGCGGCGGCGGTGGAGATGCGCGAAATTGGTGATCTCCTTGCCCAGCAAATTGGTGTTCGAAATCACCAGCAACTCGCCGTTGAGCGAGCGCAGGCGGGTGCTTTTCAGGCCGATGCGCTCGACCGTCGCGGTGCTGGTGTCATATTTGATCGTCTCGCCGACGCGGAACGGCCGGTCGAAAATGATCGACAGCGACGCGAACAGGTCCGAAAAAATGCCTTGTGCGGCGAGGCCGATGGCGATGCCGCCGATGCCAAGCCCCGCGACCAGCCCGGTGACATTGACCCCCATATTGTCGAGGATGACGATGGCCGCGATCGCGAACAATGCGACGCTGATCAGCAGGCGGATGATCCCCATCGCATTCGACAGCGTTTCGTTGTGCCCGTCCGACGCGCGGCGCTGAATCAGCCCCAGGATGACCTCGCGCGCCCAGATCGCGACCTGCAACACCACCGCGACGGTGAAGACCAGCTGGATGATCTGCATGATCACCGCGGGCGGCTGTGCATAACCCGCGACCATGCGGATCGCGACGATCGCGAGCACAAAGGATTTGGTCTTGTGGATCACCCGCCCGACGATGTGGGTCAGGGTGAATTCGCCCGGCGTCGCCTGCGCGCGCTTCAGCGCAAAGCCGCGGATCATCGACAACAGGAAATAGATCGCGAGCCCCGCGGCGATCGCGATGCCGATCTGCAACCAGTGGCTGTTCACCCACGCGACGCTGCTGTCCCACCAGGCGCGGATGTCGGCCAGCGGGTTGCTCGCTGCGGCAGGCGCCGCGGTGGCGGTCTTGGTGGCCGCAGTCTGCGCCGCGGCAAGGATGGAAAAGGTCAAGTCGGTCCTCGTGGGTCTGGATCAGGCAGAGCGGAGCAGCACCGCGGCGCCCGGCGCGCGCTCCAGATAGGTCAAAAATCCGCGTTCGTAACGCGAAAGATATTTGGCCGCGCGCGGCAGCGCCCCGGCGGCGGTGGCAAAGTCGCCGCGCTCCTGCGCCGCCGCGATCATCGCCGGGTGGACATAGGCCTTGCGCGCGATTGCCGGGGTGTTGCCGAGGTGGTCCGCGACATGCTCCAGCACCGCCTTGAGGGTCGGCGGTTCGGGCGCGTCATACAGGAACGCAAAGGCCTCGACGCTCGCCGACCAGGTGCGAAAATGCTTGGCGCTGAAATCACCGCCCATCGCCTCGCGGATATAGGCGTTGACGTCTTCGGAAGCGACCGCGCAGACGCCGCCATCCTCCTGATATTGAAACAGCTTCTGTCCCGGCAGATCCTGCAGGCGGCGCACCAACGTGGTGAGGCTACGGTCGCTGATCGCCACCTCCTTCTGGGTGCCGCCCTTGGCGCGGTAGCTCAGCCGCAGCGTCTGGCCGGTCAGCTTGGCGTGGCGCTGGCGCAGCGTCGTCGCCCCGAAACTCTTGTTCGCCGCGACATATTGTTCGTTGCCGACACGCAGCGCGGCGAGGTCGAGCAGGCGGACAACCGCGCCGACGACGCGCTCCTGACACAGGTTCCGCCGCGCCAGGTCGCTTTCCAGCCGCGCGCGAAGCAGCGGCAGCGCGTGGCCAAAGGCGGCGCAGCGGTCATATTTGTCGGCGTCGCGCGCCAGCCGGAAATCGGGGTGATAGCGATATTGCTTGCGCCCGCGCGCGTCGTAACCGGTGGCCAGAATATGGCCGTTGGCGGCAGGGCAAAACCATGCGTCCGCATAAGCCGGGGGCAGTGCGATCGCGTTGAGCCGCGCGATCTCGGGCGCGTCGCGAATGATTTTGCACTTGGCATCGCGGTAACGCCAACCCTCGCCAATGCGTTCGCGCGTGATGCCTGGCAAGCCGTCGTCAACATGGATCAGGCGCGGGGCGGGCATGGGGCATTAGCGCCCCGCCGCGCCGATGGTTCCTTCATCCGGCGCCGGGCACGCTATGCCGCGCGGGTACCTGCGCCGGGCGCGCGGTCAGCGGCCGCCAGCCGGCTTCCTGTTCGCGGCGGCGACAATAGGTCGACAGCCCCATTTCGAGCGCCAGCATCATGTAGATGAACGGCTGGAACGCGATGCCGACGAACAGCGACCCGACCATATAGACGATATGGCCATGCTGGAGCGCGGTTGCCAGCGGCGCGATCCATTGTTCCTCGCCGCGCCGCGTTTTCAGATAGCGGCGGCGCAGCCGCTCCATCTGGACGATGCCGACGATGTGGAGCAGCAGCCACAGCGCCAGCCCCGGATAACCCTGTTCGCCCAGCATCTCGAAATAGCTCGAATGATAGGCGCGCGATTTTTCGTCATGGACGGTGGCATCGGCATTTTGCGGCTGGTCGGGGTCATAGTCTGACCCGCTGGTTTCGACGCGCAGGCGGTTCTGGATATAGGCCTCGAACCCGCCGCCGAACGGGTTCTCCTTGGCATACTCCCAAGTCCACGCCCACACCGCGACGCGGGTCGATGCCGACTGGTCGGACTTATAGCCCTGGATCGTTTCCATGCGTTCGGTAAAGCTCTGCGGCAGGAACGGCACCGCGGCGATCGCGAGCAGCCCGGCGCCGGCGATATAGAGGAAGCGGTGCTTGACCGCGCGCAGCGACAGCACCGCGAGCACGGCCAGGCAGACGAGCCCGGTGCGCGCCTGCGTCCCGATCGGCAGCAACATGCAGGCAAAGCAGAGCGCGAAGCAAAAGATCGACACGCGCCAGTCGGGGGTGAAGATCGTCCCATGGCGGCGATACCACAGGATCAGCGGGATGATCGCGATGCCGACGGTCGACATGATTGACCCTTCGTAAAGCCCGTAATTTTCGTTGAGCAGCAGTTGCAGCGAGCCGTAACCGCCGCCGCCCGCCGCGGTCTTGATGCCCCCCGCGATCGCGATCGACGCCGCCGAGAGCAACATGATCAGGGTAAGCGATTCGATGCGTAGCTTGGTCCGCAAGGTTAGCGGCAGGAAGATGGCCCAGACCAGCGCCTTCCACACCCAGCTCCATTTGTCGGCGGCTTCGACCGGGAAATCGGCCTGCGATGTCGTCAGCCCGCAATAGACGAGCAGGGCGATCAGCAGGAATTGCCGCCCCGACCAGCGCATATCGCGCTTGTCGTCGGCGGCGAGCCAGCCGACGATCGCCAGACCGAAGACGATCAGCGAGATCGGGATCGAGTTGATCAGGAAATAGCTCAGCCGCTGCGGCGCGACGATGTCGATGTAGCAAAAGCACAGCACAAACAGAAATGGTCGCCGGAACCCGACGCCGATAAAGGCAAACAGAAAGGCGACGAACGCGATGTCACGCATCGGGGCGGGCGTTTCGTTCGGCGTCGCGATCCTGCTGCCATTGCGCGCGCGCGCTGACCTCGCGGTCCAGATCGCTGCGATAGAGCAGGCGCCAGAGCGCAATCGCCATCAAGACGTGCGTCAGCCCAATGGAAAAATTGTCGACCATGTCCGCTCCCGCTACGCGATCGGGGTTGACGCCGCGTTAAGCCTTCTATGTCAGAGGATCTTCGCCATGACCCGCATCCTCCACGTCCTCGATCATAGCCTGCCGGCGCACAGCGGCTATACCTTTCGCACCCGCGCGCTGATGAAGGCGCAGGTCGCGAAGGGCTGGGACGTCGCCGGGGTGACCGGGGTGCGCCACCCCGAACCCGGACCTGACGGCGAAACCGTCGACGGGCTGACCTTTTACCGCACCGCGCCGGTCGCGCCCGCGCGCGCGCCAATCCGCGAATGGCGCGAAATCGGGGCGCTGGCGCAGCGGGTCGAGGCGCTGGCACGCGAGTGGAAACCCGATGTCCTGCACGCCCATTCGCCGGTGCTCGACGGGCTCGCCGCGCTGCGCGTCGGCAAAAAACTCGGCATCCCCGTGATCTACGAAATCCGCGCCTTCTGGGAGGATGCCTCGGTCGGCAATGGCACCGGGCGCGAAGGCAGTCTGCGCTATTGGCTGACCAAACAGCTCGAAACCCACGCGGTGAAAGCGGCCGATGCGGTGGCCGTGATCTGCGAAGGGCTGCGCGGCGATCTGATCGCGCGCGGCATCGACCCCGCCAAGATCACCGTGTCGCCCAACGGCGTCGACCTCGAGCTGTTCGGCGATCCGCCGCCGCGCGACGATGCGCTTGCCGACACATTGGGGATCGCCGCCGACGACGCGGTGATCGGCTATATCGGCAGCTTCTACGACTATGAGGGGATCGATGATTTGATCGCAGCGATGCCCGCGCTGGTCGCGGCGCAGCCCGCGGCGCGGCTGCTCCTCGTCGGCGGCGGGCCGCGCGAGACGGCGCTGAAGGCGCAGGCGGCGGCGTCGCCCGTAGCTGCGCAAATCCATTTTGTCGGGCGGGTGCCGCATGATCAGGTCGAGCACTATTATTCGCTGATCGATATCCTCGCCTATCCGCGCAAGAAAATGCGGCTGACCGACCTTGTCACCCCGCTCAAGCCGCTCGAAGCGATGGCGCAGGGCAAGCTGGTCGCGGCGTCCGACGTCGGCGGGCATCGCGAACTGATCGAAGACGGCCAAACGGGCACGCTGTTCGCGCCCGACGACCCGGCGGCGATCGCCGATGCCCTGGCGCAGCTGCTAGACAATCGCGGGATTTGGGCGGAACGAAGGCGGATCGCACGTATTTTTGTCGAAACCCATCGTAACTGGTCATCAAACATTTTACGTTACGAACCGGTTTACCAGCGATTGCTGCGCGGCACCGACTGACCGCGCCGCCCGACGCGACGATATTTTGGCCCCCGCGGGCCGCACGGAATTGGACAATATGGACGATAGCAGCGACAACCCTGGCCAAGCCGCATCGAGCGCGCTGCTGCGCGTGCTGCGGCCCGCGCTGCCGGCGGTGATCGGCGCCGCGGCGCTGACCTTTTTGTTCGCCGCCGTCATGCCGATGTCGTGGGTCGCGGGAATCGGCTGGAACCTCTATCTCGATCGCCTCTCGGACTATTTCGTGCCGCCGGTCGGTAATGCGGCGCGGTTGTTGCTGGCGTTCGGCACGGCTGCGATCGCTTCGATGATCGCGGGGCTGGTCGCGCTGCTGATCGCAACGCCCGATGCGGCGGGGCTGTCTTCGCTCCGCGCTCGGTTCCGGCGCGCATCCGATGCCGACACCGCCGAGGGCGATGATCGCGAGACCGATTTTTCGGCGCGCCGCCGCCGCGTCGACCTGCACCCTGACGATCCGCCGCGGCCGCCGATCCGCGCCGGTCGCGACCTGCCCGCGGGCGGGCTGGGACCGCTGACCCCGGCAACCCCCGAACCCGCCGCCGAACAAAGCGCCGAGGCCGATCTGTGGCTCGGTGAATTTGCGGAACAAAATGCCGATGAGCTGGTGCTCGCCGATCTCGCGCCCGCGGAGGCGGCGCCGACCGGTGACGAGCCTTGGCTGCAACCGGCTGAGATCAACGCGCCGCCGTTGCCCGCCGCCACCGACAATTCGCTCGGTGCGATGGTGGCGCGGCTCG